>Ga0079299_1000066_pt1 | contig 22694 bp, 20 predicted proteins | sample Wag4_2014_7_11_2_FD_76334 | JGI IMG/M metagenome (GOLD analysis project Ga0079299, IMG submission 76334) | Lake water microbial communities from Ohio, USA - Utica-2 Time Series LW 2014_7_11 | ecosystem: Environmental > Aquatic > Freshwater > Lake | place: USA: Ohio | collected 2014-07-11
GCCAGGGTGGGGGCGGCCTTCTCAATCAGGCCGAGGCTGCCGGCGCTGAAAGGGCGAGCACTGGTGCCACCCTCGGTCTGAATCAGGTCGGCACCGGCGGCCACCAGCTCCACGGCCAGCTGTTCCTGCTGATCCATCGGCAGACCGTGGGGCACGGTCACGCTCAACACCGTCTCAGGCAGCAGCCCCCGGGTCTGACGGGTGAGTGCCAGCACCTCGGCGGCGTCAAACACCCTGCCAAGGGGATAGAAGGCGTCGTAGTTGCCGATCTCCAGCAGGGTGGCGCCAGCCGCCACGGCAGCGGGGAACAGCTCGGGATCAACGGCGCTGACACAGATCGGCAGGCCGCTGCGGGCGGACGCCAGACGCACCAGCTGGGCATCGGCTGCCACGTCCACCAGATCGGCGCCGCCGCGGCCTGCGGCCCGGCTGATGCGCGCAACGCTCGGGGCGTCAAAGTTGGTGAGGCCGGCGATCACCTTCAGGGCGCGGCGCTCAGCCAGGGCAGACCGGAGCGGGGCGGGCAGGCGATCGAGACGCGACATGCCGATGACAGTGCACAGTCAACCGATTCTCCCATCTGAAGCCACCACAGGCTGGAGCGGCGACCACCACCGCCTGCACCGGTCGCTGCGGCGCCACCCATCCCTGCTGCCAGCCGGGGAACCGCTGCTGCTGGCGGTTTCGGGTGGCCAGGACTCGATGGCCCTGGTGGCTCTGCTTGAGCCGCTGCAGCAGCTGCATCGCTGGCAGCTGCTGCTCTGGCATGGCGACCATCAATGGCGCCCGGAGGCCGGCAGCCAGGCCCGGGCCCTGGCCGCATGGGCCGCCGACCGGCACCTGCCCCTGGTGGTGGAGCGCTGGGAGCGCCCGGAGGCTGAACGGACGACCGAAGCCGCCGCCCGGGCCTGGCGCTACGACCGCCTGCTCTCCCGGGCCCGGCAGCTGCGGTGCCGCCGGGTGGTGACTGGCCACACCGCCACAGACCGGGCCGAGACCCTGCTGTTCAACCTGACGCGGGGCTGCCACAGACGGGGCCTGGCCAGCCTGCGACGCCGCCGCTCGCTCGGACCAGGGGTGGACCTGGCCCGCCCCCTGCTCGACTTCAGCCGCGATGACACGGGCCGGATCTGCCGCAGGCAGGGATTGCCGATCTGGATCGACGCCAGCAATGGCGACCCGGCCTTCAGTCGCAACCGATTGCGGCTGGAGGTGCTGCCGGTGCTGAACACCCTGCATCCCGGTGCCGATCGGCGGCTGGCCCGCACGGCCGAGCAGCTGGAAGCGGAGGAGGAAGCATGCCAGGAGCTGTGGCGACTGGCCCTGAAGCAGCTGGAACTCGCGCCGACAGCAGCCGGCGGAGAAGCCGGGTTGCAGCGCCGGGTCCTCTGCAGCCTCACGCGCCGCAATCAGCTGGATCTGCTGCAGAGCTGGCTCGAGCGCTCGACAGGCCGCCGGTTGCCATCCCGATCGCTGGAGCTGCTGATCGATCGCCTCAATGGCGAGGGCGGCTCAGGCAGTGCTGCCCTGGGTGACGGCTGGCAGCTGGCCTGGCGCGGCCCCAGACTATGGCTGGCCTGGGAAGATTCCGATCTCAGCAGATGACCCTCTCGCCGGACATCCAGCAGCAGCGCTATGCCGCCATTGAACTGGCCTACAGCGAACGGCGCTGGCTGGATGTGGAACAGCTGAGCCGAACGCTGCTGGGGGAACTGCCTGATGACCGGCGGGATCCGCTTGCCCTGCGGGTGGTGCTGCTGCTGGGCCACACCCGCCTGTATGGGTTCGGCGATTCCAGCCTGGCCCGCAGGCACTACTCGACCGTGCTGGAGCACAGCGAGGAACAGACGCTGCGCGACATCGCCGACCAGGGGTTGCGCCAATGCACGCTGCTGGCCGAACCAGACACCAGCGTCCCGTCCCGCAGCGCAACAGAGGCCGGCATCCCCGCAGCCGAACCATCAGAGCCGGGAGCCGCAGCGGCGCCGGCCGCGACCGCTGCCACCCCCTGGCTGACAGAGCAGGAGATGGCGGGACCCCGCAGCCAAGCCGCAGGAGCAAGCGTGCCGGTGGGGGCCGATGCCAGCCCCTGGCTCACACCGAACGTGAGCGACAGCACTTCTCCCCCATCGCTGCGCGACGACGGCAAGGTTGCGGCGCAGGTTCCATCAGACGTTTCACCTGATGGTCCTTCTGACCGTGTTGCTGGGCCGGCCACCATCGGGGAAGTGGCGCTGGCGGAGGTGATCGAAGAGCCGGACCAGGTCGAGGTGGCTCTGGCGGCGAATCGCCAAGATCCCCTCGAGCTGATCGCCACCTCCACCTCTCCAGCGATGCAACCGCTCCAGGAGGGGCAGCTCGAACCGGAGCAAAGCGAAGAGGAACGACCCGAAGCACCCCTGCTTCTGGCTGGTGTCCGGTCTATAGACGCCGCAGGAGCGCCGGGGTCGCAACCCGGGCAAACCCCGGACGCGCTCGATGCGCTTCGCCGGGGCCTGCTGCGCTTGAAGCTGGACTGAGGTCCCCGCCTCAACCGGCGGCTGATGCGGATCGGCGGCGCCGGGTGCGTCCCTCGAACTCAGGCTCGGGTGCAGCGGCAGTCGGTGCAGCCGAGACGGCAGCCAGTTGACGCTGGGGTTGGGACTGGTTCGCATTCGCGGTTGGGGCCGGCTGAGCGACACGTTCCGGACGCTGGGGGCGGTCACCACCACGGCCACCGCGCCCGCGCGGAGCCGGACGGGTATCGGGCTCCGCATCGGCACGCCCTTTGTAGACGGGCGTACCAGCAGGAGCCGGCTGCACCAGACAGATGATCAGGGGCTCCACCTCCAGCTCCCGCCGCAGGCGGCGCTGCAACCCCAGTTCCACCTCCCGCTGCACGCCAACCCAGTCGACGTCGGGACTCTTGCCCCCTCCGTTGCGGCAGAGCTGACTCCAGCGGTTCTCCAGCACCCAGCCGATCTCCCGTTCCGCCCAGAGGCTGAGCTTGCGGGCGTCGGCGGTGGTCACCACGCCGCGCATGTTGGCGCGCGGTGGAGCGGCCATATGCCCATCGGTGCTGATCACGGCCAGCAGGGTGATCACCCCATCCTCCGCGAGCTGCTGGCGCTCCTTCAGCACCCGCACATCGACGACGCCATTGCGTGAAGCATCGAGCAGCTCAATGCCGGCCTTGACCGGCTCACCGCGACGGATCGAGTCCGGCGTGAGCTCAACCACATCGCCGTTATCGATGATGAGGATGTTGTCTGCGGGCACACCCATCGACTGGGCCGTCTTGCTGTGACAGACGAGCATGCGGTGCTCACCATGCACAGGCACGAAATACTTCGGCTTGGTCAGAGCCAGCATCAACTTCTGATCTTCCTGGCAGCCGTGACCGGACACATGAATGCCCTCGCCCTTGCCGTAGACGACCTTGGCGCCAAGCATCATCAGGCGGTCGATTGTATTGACCACAGAGATGGTGTTTCCCGGAATCGGGCTGGCAGAGAAGATGATGGTGTCGCTGGGCTTGACCTGCACCTGAGGATGCTCGCCCCGGGAAATGCGGCTAAGGGCAGCCAGCGGCTCCCCCTGACTGCCGGTCATCAGCAGCAGGGTTTCTCGATCGGGCAGATCGCGGATCTGCTTGATCGGCACAAACAGATCATCGGGGGCGCGCATATAACCCAGCTCGCGCGACTTGGCGATCACGTTGAGCATGGAGCGGCCCAACAAGCCGACCTTGCGGCCATTTTTGAGCGCCAGCTCCAAAATCATGGCCACCCGATGAATAGAACTGGCGAACGTGGTGATGATCACACGCCCTTCGGCTTGAGAGATATGGCGATCAAGATTGGGGAAAACCGAACGCTCGCTGGGAGTGAAGCCCGGAACCTCTGAATTGGTTGAATCACTGAACAGGCAGAGAACGCCTTTTTCGCCATAATGAGCCAATCTGGAGATATCAAAAGTCTCACCATCAACCGGAGTGTGATCAAATTTGAAGTCACCCGTGAAGATTACCGCTCCTACGGGGGTGGTGATAGCAAGGGAATAGCTATCTGCCATTGAGTGGGTGTTACGAATGAACTCCACTGAAAAATGCTGGCCCACCTTCACCACATCCCGCGGCGCCACCGTCTGCAGAATGGTGCGATCAGTAACACCAGCCTCCTCCATCTTGCCAGTCAGCAGCGAGAGCGCCAACCGGGGGCCATGAATCACAGGGATATTGAAGTTCTTAAGATGATGGGCAATGCCACCAATGTGATCTTCGTGCCCATGGGTGACAATCATGCCACGAATACGCCTCTGATTTTCTTTCAGATAACTCGTATCTGGCATCACCACATTGACGCCATGCATACCATCGCTGGGGAAAGCGAGGCCGGCATCCACCAACATGATGTCGTCGCCGTACTCGAACACGCAGGTGTTCTTACCGATTTCGTGCAGACCGCCAAGGGGAATCACCCGCAGGGCGGGCTGGCGAGAGCCATTTGTACCTGGGTTGGAATTGGTCATCAATGGACTGTCAGTGGTGAATCAGAGAGTGCGATAAAAGGGGGCAACAGGGCCCACTGTGCTGAAGATGCGGTCAACGGACCGGTTTCAGCGGATCAGCCTTGGCGTCAGGTGGGACGCAGGGCGGCCAGAGTTTCCGAAAGGCGTTGTTTCACAGCTTCGTCAGCGGGGAGAAGGGGAAGGCGAGGCGCACCGACAGGCCAGCCGCAGAGCTCCAGAGCGGCTTTGACCGGGATCGGATTGGTGGTGCTGAACAGAGCTGTACAGAGCGGCAGCAACTGCTCATGCAAGGCGAGGGCGCGGGCGTGGTCTCCGGCCAGAAAGGCATTGATCATGGCGCTGATCCGGGGGCCGGCGACGTGACTGGCCACGCTCACCACCCCGACAGCTCCGACCGCCAGCATCGGCAGGGTGAGCGCATCGTCACCGGAGTAGATGGCCAGCCGGTCCCCGCAACAGGCGCGCAACGCACTCACCTCTTCGGTGGTGCCGCTGGCAGCCTTGAAACTCACCACATTGGAAAGATCCAGCAGACTGGAAACCGTGGCCGGGGCCAGGCTGGTTCCTGTTCGACCCGGGATGTTGTACAGCATGAGCGGCAGCTCCGGTGCTGCAAGCGCTATCGCCCGGAAATGGGCTGCGAGGCCATCCTGAGGAGGCTTGTTGTAGTACGGCACCACCACCAGGGCTCCGTCAGCTCCAAGCGCCGCCGCCTCCCGGGTGGCTTCGATCGCTTCAGCCGTGCAGTTGCTGCCACTGCCAGCCAGCAGCCGGGCCCGACCGGCCACCGCCTCCTTCACGGCAGCAAACAACTGGTGCTGCTCGGCCCAGCTGAGGGACGGCGATTCTCCGGTGGTGCCGCAGATCACCAGGCCATCGGAGCCCTGGCTGACCAGATGATCCGCCAGCTGCGCCGCCAGGGGCAGATCAACGCTGCCGTCGGCACGGAAGGGGGTGACCATGGCGGTGACGACACGGCCGAACGGTGCATTCCCCCAGGGGTTGGCAGTTGCCGGGTTCAAGCCTCACCTCCCTGCCCGTCAGAGCCCTGAATCAACAGTTCAGCGATCTGGATGGCGTTGAGAGCGGCGCCCTTGCGGATCTGATCCCCGCACAGCCAGAGCTCCAGAGCGTGGGGATCGCTGAGGTCCTGGCGAATGCGGCCTACCGCCACCGGATCGCGACCGGTGACATCCGTGGGCATCGGGAACCGGTTGATCTCAAAATTTTCCAGCAGCTCCACCCCTGGGGCCCGCTGCAGGAGTTCACGCGCTTCGGACACCGGAAACGGCTCGAAGAATTCGATGTTGACGGCCTCGGAGTGGGCCCTCAGCACGGGCACCCGCACACAGGTTGCCGTCAGGCGCAGGTCGGGCAACCCCATGATCTTGCGGGTCTCATTGAGCATCTTGAGCTCTTCCTCGCAATAGCCATTGGTCTGCAGGGGAGAGTTGTGCAGAAAGAGGTTGAAAGCCAGGGAGTGGGGCAGCACCGCACTGACCGGTTCGCCGCCATCGAGCACGGTGCGACTGAGGGTGCGCAACTCCTCCATCGCCCTGGCCCCGGCCCCGCTGGCGCTCTGATAAGTGCTGACCACCACGCGCTTGATCGGCCGGCGGGCCTGCAGGGGTGCCAGGGCGAGGCTCAGCAGGATCGTGGTGCAGTTGGGATTGGCAATGATCCCCTGATGGGTGAACGCCGCGGCCGGATTGACCTCCGGCACCACCAGCGGCACGTCGGCATCCATCCGGAACGCACTGGAGTTGTCGATCACCACCGCGCCAGCCGCAGCAGCGACGGGAGCCCAGCGGCGAGACGCGGAGCCCCCTGCGGAGGCCAGCACCAGATCGACGGCCCCGAAACTGGCGCTGTCCACCGCCTGGATCGTCAGGGTGCGGTCCTGCCAGCGCAGGGTCTGACCAGCCGAGCGGGGCGAGGCCAGCACGGTCAGTTCGGCGATGGGAAACTGCCGTTCAGCCAGCAGCTCAAGCAGCTCCCGGCCCACCGCACCGGTGGCGCCGAGAATGGCAACGCGCAGAGGCCGCCGAGGCAGAGCGGCGCCGGCACGGGCAGCGGTGGAAGCGGAAGCGGTCTGAGCGGCAGTCAAGAGGATCGGTGAGATTCGGGTGGAGACGGGGTCCCTGTCGATCAGCGGAACGAAACGGCTTCCGGGATCGGATCAGGTGAACGGCCGCGGGCTGCGCACACCTGCAAACCAGGGGCTGGGTCGCTGGAGGGACCAGCGCCGGATTCGGTTGATGCAACACCAGAGTGATGCAGCAGAAGCGCTGGGCACGAATTCACGGTCGGGCGACCATATGGACGGGGAGGCAGGAAAGGAACAGGTTTGGCGAGCGGCTGATGGCTCCGCCGAATGGGGAGCATCCGCGGCGTTGAGCGGCTGGTGGAGCCGTGGTGTTGGCCGAGGAAGGTGGGATGGCGGGAGGCAAAGAAGCCGGAGTGGCGATGCGGGATGGCCCACCGGGTGAGCTCACGGCTGGGGTGGAAAAGGAACTCTGGCGCTGGATCAGCGCTCTGACGAGGGATCACAGCTGGAGTTCACAGGGGAGGATCCGGAAACTGAATCCGATCGACAAGGCGAACAGAACGGAATGGGCGCTGCGTGGACAACAGAAACGAGCAGATGGGGTTCAGATTGCCGATGGGTGGGGTGCATGCTGCTGATCGTGCAGCGCGAACGTTGGCCTGAGCCGAGAGATCACCCGAGCGTCTGGAGCTGATATGGGATGTGGTGTAACGCAGCTGGCCGAGGCAACCGGCTCGGACGGGTGGCTGGGGCACCAAAACAGGTGCCCCAAGGCTGATGCACTAGGAGAGGTGCCCCAAGACTGGCGCCCTAAGGCGAGGCATGGGCCGGATGGACTCAGCAGCGGACGAACCACAACCCAACAATGGCTTCACAATACCGCCGCCAGAGACCGGTGTAGACCCTTTCTTAGAATCGGTGGCTGCAGAGTTTTCCCATGAGTCGAGCCGCCAACGCCGCAAGCCCCGCCAAGGCCGCCACAACTCCCAGCACAGCCGCCGCCACTGCCACCGCCACACCGAGCGCCACGCGGCCGGCCACGGCCGACCTGCTGGTTAAATCCACCGCCCGCCCCGGCAGCCGGGTCGCCCTTGAACTGGCCATCTCCGGCAGCCGCAGCCAGGCCTCCTACGAGGCGGCCGTGCAGAGTCTCAGCCGCACCGTCAAGCTGCCAGGCTTCCGCAAGGGCAAGGTGCCGAAAGCGGTGCTGCTGCAACAGATCGGTCCGCTGCGGATCAGGGCCACGGCCCTGGAGGACCTGGTGGATTCGGCCTGCCGCGATGCCATGGCGCAGGAAAGCGTGGCTGCCCTCAGCAGACCTGAGCTGACCGAGGGGTTTGACGTGGTGCTCGAGCGCTTTGAGCCAGGCACTGATCTCACCATCACCCTGGAACTGGACGTCGAACCCACGCCGACCCTGAAGAAGACCAAAGGGCTCAAGGCAGAAGCGGAAGCCGTGACCTTCGAACCCGAACGGGTCGATGACCTGATCGAGCAGTCACGCCGGCAGCTGGCAACCCTGGTGCCCGTGGAGGGGCGCCCAGCCGCCAGCGGAGACGTGGCCGTGCTCAGCTTCTGTGGTGTCTACGCCGATACCGACGAACCGATCAGCGGCGGCAGCAGCGATGCCATGGAGGTGGAACTGGAGGACGGCCGCATGATTCCCGGCTTCGTGGAGGGGGTGATCGGCATGGCCATGGGCGAGACCAAGACCATCGACTGCCAGTTCCCCGAGTCCTATCCGCAGGAGGACGCAGCTGGCCGCAAGGCCCGCTTCGAGATCACTCTCAAGGATCTCAAGACCCGTGAGCTGCCGAACCTCGACGACAGCTTCGCCCAGCAGGCCAGCGACAAACAGACCCTCAGTGAACTGCGCCAGGATCTGGAGCAGCGGCTCAAGGACGATGCCGAGCGCCGCGCCAAGGCGGCTCGCCATGAGGCCCTGTTGAGCGCCCTGGTGGAGGAGCTGGAGGTGGAGCTGCCCGAAACCCTGATCCAACAGGAAGTCCGCACCCTGATCGAGCAGACCGCCGGCCAGATCGCCCAGCAGGGGATGGATGTGAAGAAGCTGTTCACTCCTGACCTGGTGCGATCCCTGATGGAGACCTCACGCCCCGAGGCCGAACAGCGGCTCCGGCGCAGCCTTGCGCTCCAGGCGCTGGCCAAGGCCGAGGCGATCGAGGTGGCCGAGGCCGACCTGGAGACGAAGATCAAGGAGATCAGCCGCGGCCTGAGCAACCAGGGACCAATCGATCCGCAGCGGCTTCGCCAGGCCGTCGCCAACGATCTGCTCCAGGACAAGCTGCTTGATTGGCTGGAGGCGAACTGCACCGTCACCACCACGGCAGTGGCCGCCCCAGCGGACAGCGGCGAAGCGGTGAGCGATCGCCAGCCAGAGTCAGCCCAATCCGACGAGGCCCCCGAGCCCAGCCCCGCAGCCGCCCCGACAAAACGACGTTCCTGAGCCAGCTCCCCATAGATTGCCGTTCCACCGCAGCAGCCGAGCGTGACCGCCGCCCCCCAGCTGAGCCCAGGCCCCACAGCCCTGCGCACCCATCCGGCACTGAGCCGATGGTCGGGGCTCAGCCCCCAGGCCATCGCGCCGGGCAGCCCGGTGGGCGCCCCCGGGGTGCTGCCCACCGTGGTGGAACAGTCAGGGAAGGGCGAGCGGGCCTTCGATATCTACTCGAGGCTGTTGCGCGAACGCATCATCTTTCTGGGCACCGGCGTCGATGACGCAGTTGCCGACGCCCTGGTGGCCCAGCTGCTGTTCCTCGAGGCAGAGGACCCCGAGAAAGACATTCAGATCTACATCAACTCGCCGGGCGGCTCCGTCACGGCAGGCCTGGCGATCTACGACACCATGCAGCAGGTGGCACCTGATGTGGTGACGATCTGTTATGGCCTGGCCGCCTCCATGGGTGCCTTCCTGCTGTCGGGCGGCACCAAGGGCAAACGTCTGGCCCTGCCCAACGCTCGGATCATGATTCATCAGCCCCTCGGGGGAGCACAGGGCCAGGCGATCGATATCGAAATCCAGGCCCGGGAAATCCTGTACCTCAAGGACACCCTCAACGGCCTGCTGGCGGAGCACACCGGCCAGCCGTTGAGCCGGATCGCCGAAGACACTGACCGCGACTACTTCCTTTCCCCGTCAGAAGCGGTTGAATACGGGTTGATTGATCGGGTCGTGACCGACTCCGCTGCCGCCAGTGCGTCCTGACCCTGGGTTTGATCCTTAAGGTCGGCGCGTGCTGCCCTGATTCGGGGCAATCCTGGACTCTGGGGCCCCCGGGCCTGTCTTCCCCTCTTGAACCGGATCCCTGTTCCGGCCGATTCCGCCGATGGCCAAGTTCGACGCCCACCTGAAGTGCTCCTTCTGCGGCAAATCGCAGGATCAGGTGCGCAAGCTGATCGCTGGGCCTGGCGTCTACATCTGCGATGAGTGCATCGACCTGTGCAACGAGATCCTCGACGAGGAACTGGTTGACGGCCAGGGCGGCGCGGCTCGCCACGCCCCGGAGCCGAGCCGCGGCAAGCCCCCCACCAAGAAGGTGAGCAAACCGGCTCCCACCCTGGCGGAGGTTCCCAAACCACAGGCGATCAAGGATTTTCTGGACCGTCAGGTCGTCGGTCAGGACGAGGCCAAGAAAACGTTGTCGGTCGCGGTCTACAACCACTACAAACGCCTGGCCTGGCAGGGCGACGGCAAGGGTGAAACCGCTGAAACCGCCACCCGGCTCCACAAGAGCAACATTCTGCTGATCGGCCCCACGGGCTGCGGCAAGACCCTGCTCGCCCAGACCCTGGCCGAGATGCTGGCGGTGCCTTTCGCCGTGGCCGACGCCACCACCCTCACCGAGGCCGGCTATGTGGGCGAAGACGTGGAAAACATCCTGCTGCGGCTGCTGCAGAAGGCCGACATGGATGTGGAACAGGCGCAGCGGGGCATCATCTACATCGATGAGATCGACAAGATCGCGCGCAAGAGCGAGAACCCCTCGATCACCCGTGATGTGTCGGGCGAGGGGGTGCAGCAGGCCCTGCTGAAGATGCTGGAAGGCACCGTGGCCAATGTGCCTCCCCAGGGGGGCCGCAAGCATCCCTATCAGGACTGCATCCAGATCGACACCAGCCAGATCCTGTTCATCTGCGGCGGCGCCTTCGTCGGCCTCGAGGATGTGGTGCAGAAGCGCATGGGTCGCAACGCCATCGGTTTCATCCATCCAGACGGCTCAGGGCGGCCCCGCAGCACCAAGGATCGCCAGGCCGCCGATGTGCTGCGCCATCTGGAGCCGGATGACCTGGTCAAGTACGGGCTGATCCCGGAGTTCATCGGCCGCCTGCCGGTGACCGCCGTGCTGGAGACCCTCGACGCCCGGGCCCTGCAAGCCATTCTCACCGACCCCCGCGACGCTCTGGTGAAACAGTTCCAGACCCTGCTCAGCATGGACGACGTGGCCCTGCAATTCGAAACCGACGCCATCGAGGCGATCGCCGCCGAGGCGCACCGCCGCAAGACCGGCGCCAGGGCCCTGCGCGGCATCGTCGAAGAGCTGATGCTGGATGTGATGTACGACCTGCCCTCCCGGGAGGATGTGAAGACCTTCACGATCACCCGGGATCTGGTTGAACAGCGCACCCGCGCCCAGGTGGTGCAGCTGGGCGGCAGCATGGAGGAGGCGCGCCAGGCCAGCGCCTGACGACGCCGTTCACTCCACCCTCCCTTCCGCCAGCCTTGCCCGCCGCCGACCATCTGCAGGTTCCGCGCCAGCACGGCCTGTTCAATCACCACGGCATCGACCTGGGGGATGGCACCGTCGCCCACTATCTGGAGGGGCGCGAGATCCTGCGCAGCTCCGTGGAGGCGTTCAGCCGGGGGCAGCCCCTGAGCGTGGTGGAGTACCCGGAAGGAAGCTGCTCAGCCAGCGGGGTGACTCTGCGCCGGGCCATGGGACGCCTCGGGGAGCAGAACTACAACCTGCTGTTCAACAACTGCGAACACTTCGCCCACTGGTGCAAGACCGGCCGGCATCGCAGTTCCCAGGTGGAGGACTGGCTGAACACGGGCAGCCTCGGGGCCCTGGCGCTGGGCCAATGGCTGCCGGCGGCGGTGCTGAGCGGGGCGCGGCTGCTGCTCAGCCAGGGCCTGCGACTCGATGCCCTCCGGCTCGATCCCCAACAGCTGGAGCAGGGCCTGGCGGTGGCCCGCCGCAGTCTCGATCAGCTCGACAGGCTGCGCCAGGGGCTGCAGCAGAAGCTGGACGAGGAACTGGCCCGGGCCGAAGCCCGTTGGGGAGAGGGTCAGTTTGAAGGCCTGCGCCGTGCCGCCCTGCGACTGGCGGACCAGCTTGCCGACGTGGAGGATCTGGAGGCGGCAATGGAGCAGCGCCTGCAGGCGCTGGAAGCTCCGAGAGCGCTCAGCGACGCGAGCGCCCGGGATCAATGAGCTGCCGGTAGCCTCATCATTCCGCTTCCCCGAGGCAGCACGCCATGCCTTCGGCCTACCAGCCTCTTCATCACAAGTACCGGCCCCAGCGCTTCGATCAGCTGGTGGGTCAGGAGGCGATCGCAGCCACACTGGGCCATGCGCTGCGCTCAGGCCGGATTGCGCCCGCCTACCTGTTCTGCGGTCCGCGCGGCACCGGGAAGACGTCCAGCGCCCGGATCCTGGCCCGGTCGCTGAACTGCGTCGCCAGTGAGGGGCCGACGCCGGAGCCCTGCGGCACCTGTGAACTGTGCACCTCGATCGCTGCGGGCAACGCCCTCGATGTGATCGAGATCGACGCCGCCTCCAACACCGGCGTCGACAACATCCGCGAGCTGATCGAACGCTCCCGCTTCGCGCCGGTGCAGGCCCGCTGGAAGGTGTATGTGATCGACGAGTGTCACATGCTCTCGACCGCCGCCTTCAACGCCCTGCTCAAAACCTTGGAGGAACCCCCGCCCCGGGTGGTGTTCGTGCTGGCCACAACGGATCCCCAGAGGGTGCTGCCCACGATCCTGAGCCGCTGCCAGCGCTTTGATTTCCGGCGCATCCGCCTGGATGCCCTGGAGCAGCATCTGGGCTGGATCGCCGGGCAGGAAAACATCGGCATCAGCGCCGAGGCCCTGACCGTGGTGGCCCAGCGGGCGCAGGGTGGGCTGCGCGATGCCGAGAGCCTCCTGGATCAGCTCAGCCTGCTGCCGCCGCCGATTGAAGCGGCGGCGGTCTGGGAGCTGCTGGGGGCCGTGCCCGAACAGGAGCTGCTGGAGCTGGCCGGCGCCCTGGCGAGCGCTGAACCCCTGCAGCTGCTGGAGAGCTGCCGCAGCCTGCTGGAACGGGGCCGGGAACCGGGGGCGGTGCTGCAGGGCCTGGTGGGTCTGCTGCGCGATCTGGTGCTGGCCGGGGTGGCCCCCGATCGACTGGAACTGACCGGTGTCTCAGCCCAACTGCGCGACAAGCTGCCCGCCGTCGCCCAACGGATCGGCAAGGCAAGACTGTTGCAGTGGCAAGCCCAGCTGCGAGGCAGCGAGCAGCAGCTGCGCCACAGCATCAACCCGCGGCTGTGGCTGGACGTGCTGCTGCTTGGGCTGCTGCACGACCCGGCATCCCCGGTCGCCAAGGCTGATCCAGCTGCTGATCCAACACCCCGGCTCAGCGCAACCCCAGCTCCCATCCCCCCCACTGCCACATCAGCAACAGCAGCAACAGCAGCAACAGTTTCGCCGCCGGCCCAAGAGCCAGCGCCGGCCACCAATCTGGTGGAGCTGTGGCAGCAGATTCTGGGCAGCCTTGAACTGCCCTCCACCCGGATGCTGCTCTCCCAGCAGGCTCGCCTCGTGCGCCTGGAACCTCAGCGAGCCGTGGTGCAGGTGGCCGCCAACTGGATGCCGATGGTGCAGACGCGCCAGACCCTGGTGGAGCAAGCCATCGCCCGGGCCCTCGGTCAGCCTCGCCAGCTCGTGCTGGAAGCCACCAGCGATCCACCTGCCCAGGGGAGCGGAGCAGCGGCACAGCCGCTGACCAGCAGCGGCAGTACGTCTGCCGCCCCACCCGGGCCGGCGACACCGCCTCCTCCGGCCAACGGCATGGGGGCAGATCGGACTGCCGCAAACCTGAAGAGCACACCGAGCAGGCCCGCAGCCTCCGCTGCAGCAGCCGTCGAGCCTGCTCCTCCTGCCGAGCCCCACCCCCGAGAGACTGGGGGTGGCACCCCTCTCGACGAGCGTGCACGCCGACTGGCGGACTTCTTCAACGGCGAGGTGATCGAGCTGGACAGCCCGCTGGATGAACGCGGGGACCAGCCCACCAGCCCGTTCTCCGGAGCGGATGCCGCCTGATCAGGCGGGAGCGGAACCCTCGCCGATGTGCAGGGTTTTCGCCCAGACGAGACGCTTGGGTCGCAGCGCCATCCGCAGGGTCGTGTAAGGGATCACCAGGAACCAATGGCCGAGATAGAGAATGCCGACCAGCAGGTTGACCGGATGCATGGCCGGCATGGGCGGGCCCTCACTGCTGCGCCGGCAGCCGAGCAGGATCGAGAGGCCCGAGAGGCTGAATGCCACCAGGGAGAGAGGCCAGATCGTCGGAGGGGTGCGGGTGATCGCCGAGCCAAGCAGATCGGCGGCGGCCATCACCGGCAGGACGTACTGAAGCAGGAAAAAACCAGCCAGATCGAGCTTGCGAGCCCCTGAGAGCCGACCCGAGAGCAGACCGGGGGAATAGTCGAAGAACCGCTGCAACCCGCCCTCCGCCCAGCGCTGACGCTGGCGCCAGAGAGCCGCCACACTCAGCACGGCCTCCTCCTGCACGGGCGGATCCCAGAGAATCGCCACCGGCTGCTGGTCGAGCACCAGGCGGAAGCTGAGATCCAGGTCGTCGGTGACGGTCTCCTCGTTGAAGCCGCCGGCCTGCTCAAGGGCAGACCGGCGCAGCAGCTGCCCGTTTCCCCGCAGCTCCACCACCCCGCCCCGGCGCTGACGGCCCTCCTGCACCACGGTGTCGAGAGCCATCTCCATCGCCTGAGCCCGGGTGAGCCAGTTGGCATCAGGGTTGACAACGGCCTTGCGCAGCTGGACAGCCCCCCAGCCTCCCTGCTCGGCCAGCGGCATCAGCCGCTCGAGCGTGTCGGGCTGGAGATCCGCGTCGGCATCGAGCACCAGCATCCAGGGCGCCTCCAGCTGTTGCAGTGCCAGATTCAGCGCCCCCGACTTGCCGCCGCCGGCGTCCGGCTCACGGCGCAGCACCCTCAGGAACGGATGGCGCTCCTTCAGGTCAGCCAGCACCAGGGGGGTGCGATCGCTGCTGCCGTCATCGATCACCCACAGCCGCAAGGCCGCTGCGGGATAGCGGAGCCGGGCGATGCCTTCGACCAGGCGGCCGATCACCGCCTGTTCATCGCGGGCCGCCACCACCAGATCCACGGCCGGAGCGGTCGCCGGGCTGCGCGTGGCAGGCCCCTGATCAGAGGCCATGGAAGCAACTGGGGAAGCCTCCCCAGCGGTGGCACCCGGGACTGCACCGGATCCGGCCGCCGATCGACGGGCCAGGGCGGGCAGCAACACCGTGTGCACACTGAAGCCACCGAGCAGCACGGCCAGAGTGGTGGCTGGCACCAGACGCAGACCTGGATCCAACCAGTGCGGGCCCATGCCGGCGATGCCGCAGGCCACCAGAAACAGGGCCGACTTGCCGCGTCTGTTGTTGGTGGCACTGCTGCTGGTGGCACTGCCGTCCGCGGCCATCGAGATCCCCGGAAGTCCCTGGACTTTAAGGGGCGCTGCTGAGGGAGCCGGGGTTGAGAGCGGAGAGCGGCTGCAGTGAGGTGCCGGGATAGTAGTGCTCAAGGATCGACTGGGTCGTCCAGCCCCGACCACCCAGATCGATGGCGCCAGCCTGGGACAGGCCTGCCCCATGGCCAAACCCACCCCCCACAAACCGCCAACTGGCCGCGCCCTGAGGTTCCACCACGAACAGGGTGCTGGGCAACTGCCTGAGGTTGCGCCGGATTGCATCCCGCCGCAGCACCACCGCCTCACCACCGGCGCCGCGAATCTCCAGGGCAAGCACCCGACCGCTCGCACCCCGCTCCAGCACCTTCAGCTGCGTCGGCAGCCCCAGCGCGGGGGCCACGGGCAGCAGGGCCTGGCGGAGCTGCCCGGCATCAAGGCTGCGGATCCAGCGAAACCGCGGGTGATAAGACCCGTAAAAGTCACGGCTGGCGAGCAGCGCCGGCAGCTGGCCGGGCTGAAGTGGCAGCGAAAAGCGGGACTGGACGGTGGTCGATCCATCCAGCCGGGGTTTCAGGTAAGGGAGGGAACCGCCGCTCCAGACCTCCTCAAACCCGGCGGACACTCCGCCATTGGTGGCGTGATAAACCGCATGAATCGGTTCCCCCTGCCAGACGAGCACCCGGTGATGGGTGCTCGCGATCGCCTGCCGCACCGCCGCGCCGGCATGGCGCGGGTCGGCGTAGACCTGGCACTGCGTGTCTGCGCAGAGGTGGTAGCCATCCACTCCGAAGCGGCGGATGTTGCGCAGGGCCCAGGTGCGGGCCAGCACCGCCTGGGCAGCCAGAGCGGGCTGGGGCGATGCCGCTCCGATCTCATGGGGGACGACACCGAGCAGGTAACGCTCAAGCGGCACCTGCTCCACCAGGCTCCAGCTGCCATGGGCATCGGGCTGGAGCCGGAACGGCCCGCTGAACACCCCACCCTGCCAGCGCAGGCCCTGAGCAGCCTCGATGCTGATCGGACCCCGCAGCAGCACCACCCCCTCCGGACGTCGCAACTCGAGCACGGAACGCTGGGAGAGGTCTTGCTCCAACCGGCGGGACGGGCCGAGACCGGGGGGCAAGGGAGCATCGAGCGGTGCCCACACCTCCCAATCGCCTGGATGGGCGATCACCGGACGGGCTCCAGCCTGCCGCCAGCGGGAGGCAGTCTCTTCGGCGCTCTCGTAACTGGCGAAGGGCCCAAGCACCTGGCGACGCAGGCGCAGGGGGGGTGCAACAGCCTCGCTGCGCCAGTGCAGCGCAACACGTGTCCCCTGATAGCGGGCCCCATCAGCGTCCACCAGGGTGAGGGAGCCGGCGGCGGCGGAAAGCAGCACGGGGGCTGGCGGCCGCAGATGGGCCGCCAGAGCGACCCAGAGCACCGGCTTCAGCGGGTCGACGGCGGGAGCAGGCGCAACAGGCCAGTGCAGGGAATCGGCGACCGGGGGGATCGGGTTGGCACGGCATCCGCCGGACAGCAGCAGGGGCAGTCCGACAGCCAGCAGTGACAACGGACGGGGCGCTGAACGGGCGACGGGGAAGGCCAAGGCGGGAAGACGGCGTCCTCTAGCAATCCTGGGGGAGGACTTGGACAATCGGAGGGCAGCGTCGTAGTGTGTTTGTTTGGCCCGCGTTGGGAGACATGCCGAAGCTCAAGACCCGCAAAGCAGCCGCCAAGCGGTTCAAGACCACCGGCAGCGGTAAGTTTCTTCGCCGCCGGGCGTTCCGCAGCCACCTGCTCGATCACAAGAGCCCCAAGCGCAAGCGCTACCTCGGCACGATGGCGGTCGTCGACGAGCGCGACGCCGACAACGTGAGCGCCATGCTCCCCTACGCCTGAGTCATCCTCAGGCTTCTCCGTCCCGATCCGCACCACCTGAACTACTGCTATGGCCCGCGTCAAGAGGGGCAATGTCGCCCGCAAACGCCGCAACAAGATCCTGCGCCTGGCGCGGGGCTTCCGTGGCGGCAATGGTTCCCTCTTCCGCACCGCCAACCAGCGGGTGATGAAGGCGCTCTGCAATGCCTACCGGGATCGCCGCCGGCGCAAGCGGGATTTCCGTCGCCTCTGGATCGCCCGCATCAACGCCGCAGCCCGCCTCAATGGCCTCAGCTACAGCCGCCTGATGGGTGGCCTGAAGAAGGCTGATGTGCGCCTCAACCGCAAGATGCTGGCCCAGCTGGCTGTGCTTGATCCCAGCAGCTTCGCCAGCGTGGCCGGCGCAGCCCGGTCCTGACACCACCACCGTCCGTAGGTCCCGTTGGACACTCTCCTGCCTCAGGCCTACCTGATCGGTCTCATTGCCATCCTGCTGATCGCCGCCATCGCGATCGGCAGGCAGATCTGGCGCGTCCGCAAAGATGAGGTGACCCTCTCGCGGCTGGACCGCAAGGGGGAGGGTGCTCCCGGTGATGCCGCCAGCCTCTACGAGCTGGCATCCGTGCAGCTGCGCAAACGGTTGTACGGCCAGGCCGTTGACAACCTCAAGAAAGCTGTCAAGACAGCGGAAGCAGACCAGGAACCCACAGAGGCGATCGCCCTGATCCAGAACGCACTCGGCTTCGCCCTGGCGGCCCAGAACAATCCCAAGGCGGCGCTCCGGCATTACCGAGCCGCCCTGAGCGCCAAACCGGATTACCCGGTCGCTCTCAACAACCTGGCCTTTGCCCTCGAAAAACAGGGTCAGCTTGAAGAGGCGATCAACAGCTATCGCCAGGTACTGGCCCTGGATGCCGCCAACGCCACAGCCCGCAAGCGATTGAAGCGTCTGGAAGGTCGCCTGCCCAAGGTTTCTGCCCCGTCGGCACCGGAATCCTGAACCGATCCATGGGCTTCAGCATGGGGCTTCAGCCCTGGATCTGGCACACCTTCTCCACGGCACACCCTCTCCCCGGCAGATTCCCCCTGGGCTGACTCCCCCCGCGTGCGGCAACCAGAGCCGCTCACCAGAGACCGCGGATCTGGCGGCCAGCAGATCCGGCAGCCGGTTGGGCTGGAGCAGCCTGGGAGACTGGCAACAGTTCAAGACGACCTCCCTGGTTGGTGAGCCGAGGCGCCTGCCAGCCGGAGAGCTGCAGCCCCTGCAGTCCTGCAAAGGAACCGCCGATTTCCAGGCCGCCCAACGTCTGGCAATCGCACAGCACCAGCAGATCCAGCTGGTCGGATTCGGCGTTGAGGTTGCCCTGGACCGGTGCGCTCGCCCCACCGATCACCAGTTCGCCGCGCAGGTCGACCATCTGGCCAAGGGCATTGAGGGAGGCCAGCCGCAGCTGGACCGGCACCGCCTCGCCTGAATCGAAGGATCGGTAGGTGCCGCTCCAGCTGCGCGGGATCTGCTGGGCCAGCAGCTGGGCGCGCACCACAGGATCAAAAGTCTCAACCGCGTTCGCCCCGACAATCGAGTCACCGACCAGAGATGCGCCGGCAGGCGGGTTGAACGGCACGAACGCATCGCTGCCCAACGGCACCGCCGCCAGGCCCGCGGCGGGGAGAAGCGGCAGGGCGCTCAGCCAGAGCGATCGCAGAACCGGACGAAGCACGGGCGAAGTTCCTCACGATGGATGCTGGTGGGAGGCTAGAGCCATCCCCAAGCCCTGTTCACACCGTGCCGCCGGACGCCACCGTGATCGCCTCGTCCCCAGACCCCAGCCCAATCCAACAGCGGCATGCGGATCCCCTGCGGATCGGCGACCGCACCTTCTGCAGCCGCCTGATGACGGGCACGGGCAAGTACCCGGACCTGGCGGCCATGCAGGCCAGCCTCGACGCCAGCGCCTGCGAGATCGTCACCGTGGCGGTGCGCCGGGTGCAGAGCCAGGCGGCCGGCCACGAGGGGCTGATGCAGGCCATCGACTGGTCGCGGATCTGGATGCTGCCCAACACCGCCGGCTGTGCCACCGCCGAGGAAGCGGTGCGGGTGGCCCGGCTGGGGCGGGAACTGGCCAAGCTGGCCGGCCAGGAAGACAACAGCTTCGTGAAGCTGGAAGTGATCCCCGATACCAGACACCTGCTACCTGATCCAATCGGCACCCTGGAGGCAGCCGAGCAGTTGGTGAAAGAGGGCTTCACCGTGCTGCCCTACATCAACGCCGATCCGCTGCTGGCCAAGCGGCTGGAGGAGGCGGGCTGCGCCACGGTGATGCCGCTGGGGTCGCCGATCGGCTCGGGTCAGGGCATTCGCAATGCCGCCAACATCGCCCTGATCATCGAGAACGCCGGCGTGCCTGTCGTGGTGGATGCGGGCATCGGCGTGCCGAGCGAGGCGGCCCAGGCCATGGAGATGGGAGCCGATGCCCTGCTGATCAACAGCGCCATCGCCCTGGCGGGCGACCCGCCGGCCATGGCCAGGGCGATGGCAATGGCCTGCCAGGCCGGTCGCACCGCCTTCCATGCCGGCCGACTGCCCGTGCGCCCCGAGGCCAGCGCCAGCTCACCGACCACCGGCCGGGTGGGCAGTCAACCCACCTAGACAACCCATATGACGTTCCATCCCAGCTGGTGGCCCGCTCCGAGCGCTCTCCATAGGGTGTGCGGCAGTCGCGCCAGGAACGCATGCAGGTCACCGAGGAAGACGGCGGTCGTCTCAATGCCTTTGCCCGCGAACCGCGGATGGTGGTGATGGACCAAGGTGAACCGGCCAGCCAGGGCAGCCGGGCGCTGCTGATCGGCGGCGCGGTGCTGGTAGCCCTGCTCGTGGCCGTGGCTGCGGGAATCAGCCAGTAGCGCTTTGAGGGAGCCAAGCCTGGGATTCGGCCGAATGCCTGTAGTAGCTTGCGTGCCAGAGCCTGGACGCGCCCCGCTGACGTCCAGGAATTGCGCCATGGGGTTGCGGCAATGAAGATCTTCGTTCTCGGCGGCGATGGCTTCTGCGGCTGGCCCTGCGCCGTGAATCTGGCCGAAGCCGGCCACGACGTGCTGATCGTCGACAACCTCAGCCGACGCAAGATCGACATCGACCTGGGCGTGGAGTCGCTCACGCCGATCGCCACCATCTCCGATCGCCTCCTGGCTTGGCAGCAGGTGGGTGGCAGGCCCATACGGTTTGACAATCTGGACATCGCCAGGGAATACGACCGGCTGCTGCAGCTGCTGTGCAGCGAGCGACCCGATGCGGTGGTGCACTTCGCCGAACAGCGCGCTGCGCCCTATTCCATGAAGAGCAGCGCCACAAAGCGCTACACCGTCGATAACAACGTCAATGGCACGCACAACCTGCTGGCCGCCATCGTCGAGAGTGGTCTCGACTGCCATATCGTCCACCTTGGCACGATGGGGGTCTACGGCTACGGCTCCCACCGCGGAGCCACCATCCCTGAGGGCTATCTCACCGTGGAAGTGCCCCAGCCGGATGGAAGCCGCTTCACGGAAAAAATCCTGCACCCCACCGATCCCGGCAGCGTCTATCACATGACCAAGACGCTGGATCAGCTGTTGTTCTTCTATTACAACAAGAACGACGGCATTCGCGTCACAGACTTACACCAGGGCATCGTCTGGGGAACCAATACCGCCCTCACCGAAAAGGACCCGCGCCTCACCAACCGCTTCGACTACGACGGCGATTACGGCACCGTGCTCAATCGCTTCCTGATGCAGGCGGCGATCGGCTATCCGCTCACCGTCCACGGCACCGGCGGCCAGACCCGTGCCTTCATCCACATCCGCGATTCGGTGAAGTGCGTGCAGCTGGCCCTGGAGCACCCTCCCAGTCCCGGTGAGAAGGTGAAGATCTTCAACCAGATGACCGAGAGCCACCAGGTGGGTGAGCTGGCCCGCAAGGTGGCCGAATTGACCGGCGCCCAGGTCAATTACCTCCCCAATCCTCGCAAGGAGGCGATTGAGAACGACCTGATCGTCGACAACCGCTGCTTCATCGAGCTGGGCCTCAAGCCCACCACCCTGGATGAGGGTCTGCTGGGGGAAGTGGTGGATGTGGCCCGCCGCTGGGCCGACCGCTGTGATCGTTCCCGGATCCCGTGCGTGTCAGCCTGGACCAGCAAGCAGGCCGAGGCCATCCAGGCCGTCTGAGCGCCCGCCGGAGTTCTCCTCTTGAAGATCGCCTTCTTCACCGAGACCTTCCTTCCCAAGGTCGACGGCATCGTCACCCGGCTCACCCGGACGGTGGAACATCTGGTGGCCGCCGGCGATGAAGTGCTGGTCTTCTGTCCGGAAGGGGCTCCGGATGTGTACATGGGCGCGCGGGTGGTGGGCGTGCCGGCCATGCCCCTGCCCCTCTATCCGGAACTGAAGCTGGCCCTGCCCAGGCCGGCCGTCGCCGAGGCCCTGGATCGCTTCAGGCCGGATCTGGTGCATGTGGTCAATCCCGCCGTGCTGGGGCTGGGGGGGATCTGGCTGGCAAAGACCAAGGGCTATCCCTTGGTGGCCAGCTACCACACGCACCTGCCCAAATACCTGGAGCACTACGGGATGGGGATGCTGGAGCCCCTGCTCTGGGAGTTGCTCAAGGCCGCCCACAACCAGGCGCGGCTCAACCTCTGCACCTCCACGGCGATGGTGCAGGAGCTGCGGGAGAAGGGCATCCAGCACACGGACCTCTGGCAGCGCGGGGTCGACACCGACCTGTTCCGCCCGGACCACCGCTGCGCCGCGATGCGCAGCCGGCTGCTGGGAGGCCATTCCGACAGCGGCAACCTGCTGCTCTACATCGGACGGTTGTCGGCCGAGAAACAGATCGAGCGCATCCGCCCGGTGCTGGAGGCACTGCCCGACACCCGGCTGGCCCTGGTGGGGGACGGCCCCCACCGCCAGCAGCTGGAGGCGCACTTCAGCGGGCTGCCGGTCACCTTCGTGGGCTATCTGGCCGGAGAAGAGCTGGCCAGTGCCTACGCCAGCGGCGATGCCTTCGTGTTCCCGTCCAGCACCGAAACCCTCGGGCTGGTGCTGCTGGAAGCCATGGCCGCCGGCTGCCCGGTGGTGGGTGCCAACCGCGGCGGCGTTCCCGACATCGTGAGCGACGGCGAGAACGGCTGCCTCTACGAACCCGATGGCGCCGATGGCGGGGCGGCGAGTCTCACCGCGGCCGTGCAGCGTCTGCTGGGCAACAGCCAGGAACGCCAGTCCCTGCGGGAGGCCGCCCGACGGGAGGCGGAGCGCTGGGGCTGGGCCGGAGCCACAGCTCAGCTGCGGGGCTTCTACGCCGGGCTGCTCAACGGCGAGCGGTCTGCCCTTGCCGCCTGAGCCAGCGCCCTTCGGCGCTCATTGAGCAGCGGCCGGCACCGCCGGGGCGCCACCGAACCAGCTGGCCATGAGCGTTCTGGCCATCGGTGCTGCCACCGTGCCGCCATAACCGCCGGTGTTCTCGCCGAGGGCGATCACCACCAGCGCCGGCCGATCGGCGGGGGCGTAGCCCCCGAACCAGGCA
>Ga0079299_1000068_pt1 | contig 22593 bp, 22 predicted proteins | sample Wag4_2014_7_11_2_FD_76334 | JGI IMG/M metagenome (GOLD analysis project Ga0079299, IMG submission 76334) | Lake water microbial communities from Ohio, USA - Utica-2 Time Series LW 2014_7_11 | ecosystem: Environmental > Aquatic > Freshwater > Lake | place: USA: Ohio | collected 2014-07-11
AGCTGGGACAGAAATGATGGGCGCTCTCGGTGCTGGAACCGCAGCTGCGACACAGGCGGGTGGTGGCGATCGCCAACTCTGGATGGCTGGGTAGACCCACCATCTGGGCGTTGCTGGCGCCGGGCGGCACCATCGGATAGCAATTCTCGTTGCGCCGCACTTTCACATCAATGAAAGCGGGGCCGGGATGGGCCAGGGCCTCGGCCAGCTGCTCGCGCAACCGCGAGCGCTCCGTGATCGTGACCCCGCGCACGCCGAAGGCTGTGGCCAGGGCCTCGAAGTCAGGCATGCCGCCGGTCATTTCCGAAGCGGAGTACCGCTCCTCGTAGAAGCTCTCCTGCCACTGGCGCACCATGCCCTGCCAGCCGTTGTTCAGCACCACCACCTTCACCGCCAGCTGGTACTGAGCCAGGGTGCCGAGCTCCTGGATGTTCATCAGGATCGATGCATCACCGGCCACGCAGATCACCTGCTCATCGGGGAAGGCGGTCTGCACACCCATCGCCGCCGGCATACCGAAGCCCATCGTGCCCAGGCCTGCCGAACTGATCCAGTGCCTGGGGGCGTTGTGGAGAAACTGGGCGGCCCACATCTGATGCTGACCAACGTCAGTGGTGAAGTAAGCCCGCGGTGCCAGCTCCTGCAGAGCGATCACCACTTCCTGGGGAGCGATCTCCCCTTCAGGATCGGGCACCACCAGCGGGTACTGCCGCTTCCACTGGCCGATCCGATCCAGCCAGGCCTGGGTGCGTCCGTCGGCGCCCTCGCCGGCACTGGCGGCAAGCATGGCGTCCAGGGCTTCGCGCACATCGCCCACCACCGGCACATCGGGCAGACGGGTCTTGCCGACTTCAGCCGCGTCGATGTCGATGTGGATCACCTGAGCCCGGGGGGCAAAACCATCCAACCGGCCAGTGACCCGATCATCAAAGCGAGCCCCCACAGCGATCAGCAGATCGCATTCGGTGACGGCGAAATTGGCATAGGCCGTGCCATGCATGCCCAGCATGCCCACGGCGAGTTCATCGGACTCATCAAAGGCCCCCTTGCCCATCAGCGTGGTGGTGACAGGCAGCTGGAAACGCTCGGCCAGCTCCCGCACGGCGGGGTGGGCACCACTGCTGATCGCTCCACCCCCGACATACAGAAGCGGGCGCTGAGCCTGGCGGATCAGCTGGAGGGCAGCCTCGATCGCGTCCGCTCGCGGACCGGGTGGCAGCCGGAAGCCCGCGGGCATGCTGCTCCCCGGCTCCACTGGCACATAGTCGAACAGCTCAGCGCCCACATCCTTCGGCACGTCGATCAGCACCGGTCCCGGCCGGCCTGAGGCGGCAATCAGGAAGGCCTCAGCCACGATCCGGCCGATGTCACGCGGGTCGCGCACCACCCAGGAGTGCTTCACGATCGGCAGGGTGATGCCGAAGATATCGGTCTCCTGAAAAGCATCGGTGCCGATCGCGGCCCGGGGCACCTGGCCGGTGATCACCACCAGCGGCACCGAGTCCATATGGGCGGTGGCGATGCCGGTCACCAGATTGGTGGCGCCTGGGCCGGAGGTGCCGAAACAGACCCCCACCTGCCCCGTGGCGCGGGCGTAGGCATCAGCAGCATGGGTGCCGCCCTGCTCATGCCGCACCAGGATGTGTTTCAGCCAGCCGCGGGCTTCGGCTTTATGCAGCTCGTCGTAGATCGGCAGAATGGCGCCGCCGGGATAGCCGAAGATGTGACGCACGCCATGGCGGCGCAGGGCATCCATCAAGGCATGACCACCGCTCACTCTCTGGGCGGCTTGCCCACCGGCCTGGACGCTGCTGGATGGGGCGTCAGCAGGGTTGTTGATCGCTGACGGTTTGAGGTCCGCTGCTTGGGAATCCGCTGCTTGAGGATCCGCTGCAGGGAGAGGCGTTAACGTCACGGCTGCCGAGGCCAGCGCAGTGGCCCCCTAACGGGATTGGGCAACACTAGGCGCTGGTGGCACGCTTGGGGCGACAGACCTGACTGCCCCACCCCCCGACTGCCGGGCCCTGACCATCGCCCGCAGCACCACCGCCGGATCCATCCAGGCGCCGCGGTGGCGCATCCCCCAGTGGAGATGGGGGCCGGTGCTGCGGCCGCTCACGCCGATATGACCGATCAGCTCGCCGGTGCGCACGGGCTGGCCCTGGCGGAGCTGTACCGGTCCGCTGCGGTAGGTGCCAGCGCTGACCCGACCCGAAAGATGGCAATAGATGTGTTCGTAATCGCCGGAACGGATCACCAGTCCCAGCCCGCAGGTGGAATCGTTGATCACGCTCTGCACCGTGCCACCCCACCAGTTGCGGATTGGCGAACCCATCGGTGCGGCGATGTCAAGGCCGTAATGGGGCTCAACCCTGCCCCAGGGGCCGCTGCGGGTGCCGAAATGACTGGTGTAAGCCACGAAGCTGACCACGGGAAACACGCCTTGGCGCCAGCCGCTCTCGCGGCGGCTGCCCGCCGCAGGCAGGGCCGCCCATCCCAGACCGGTGGCGAGGGCGCCGACCACCAGCAGCCGGCCGGCATGCCGCTGCAGATCAGAGCAACCCGAGCGCATGCAATGGTCCCTTGCCGCTGAGCAGCTCCAGCAGGAATGCCGAGAAGCCGAGCATCGCCAGGCGTCCGTTCCAGACCTCGGAACTGTTGTTCCAGCCCCAGGCCCATTTGTCCTGGGGATAGAGCTTCACCGTGGTGGGCAGAGCCGCCGCCTGGTCAAGATTCACCTCAGGGCCCTCAAGGGCCTGCTGCACAAGACGCGCCAGCCCCGCAATGAACGCCGGGTTGGTATCGAGGGCCGGTACACGGCGGAAATTGGTGATGCCTGCCTCGGTGGCCACCTCGCGGTACTCGATATCGATTTCCTCGAGCGTCTCGATGTGTTCGCTCACGAAGCTGATCGGCACCACCACCAGATCCTTCACCCCCTGCTCGCCCAGCTCGTGTAGGGCATCATCGGTGTAGGGCCTGAGCCACTCCACCGGACCGACCCGGCTCTGATAGGCGAGCGTGAAGGGGTTGGCGTGGCCGAGGTCCCTCTGCAGCCGCTGCATGATCAGCCGGGCGCAGGCCTCAATCTCCTGCTGGTAAGGATCCCCGGCCTCTTCCACATAGCTCCTGGGCACGCCATGGGCGCTGAAGAACACATGAGCCGTGCTGGGATCGGGGCAGGCCTGGATCTCCCTGGCGATCAGGCCGGCCATCGCCCCCACGTAGCCGGGGTCGTCGTAGTAGCTGCGGATGCAGCGGATCGGCAACCGCGAGAACGCAGGGTCCGCCTGGCGCAGCCGCTGCAATTCCCGGAAGCTGGAACCACTGGTGCTGATCGAGAAATGGGGGTACAGGGGCAGCACGACCACCTGATCGATGCCGTCGGCCTTGATGTCGGCAACGGCCGACTCGGTGAAGGGATGCCAATACCGCATCGCCACGTAACTGGTGGCTTCAATGCCCTGCTGACGCAGCTGACTCTGCAATTCGCGGGCCTGCTGTTCGGTGATGCGCCGCAGCGGCGAGCCCCCTCCAATCGAGCGGTAGGCGGCCTGCGACTTACCGGCACGCAGGCTGCTGATCAGCCAGGCCAGGGGCTTCTGCAACGCCGGTGTCGGCAGGCGGATGATCTCCGGATCAGCGAACAGGTTGTAGAGAAACGGGCCGACGTCCTGGATCCGCTCCGGCCCGCCGAGATTGAGCAGCAGCACGCCGACCCGGGGACCCGCTGACCCTGAGGCGCTCTGGGAGGGGTCTGGCTGGACCATGCCTGGGTTCCATCGGTGGCGCACCGCCGCCGAGCGTAACGCTGCGCGCCCGGGGCTAGCGGTGTCAGGCGCAGCTCGATACCGTCGGCCAGCCCTAGAACGCCCCAGCCGGCATGCTGTCGCCCGTGTGCACTGCCGGCGGCGAGCCTCCCCGCTCGGACGACCAGCCGCTCGCCGCTGAGCTGGCACGCCGCAACACCGCCCTGGCGGCGGCAGGTGTGACCCTTCGCATCGAGCGCAGGGGGCAACGCCTCGGTCTGCGGGGACCACTACCCGACAAGGCCGGTGGAAACACCCTGACGGTGCAGCGCATCAGCCTCGGGCTCAGTGCTGACCGTGCCGGGCTGGACGAGGCGACCCTGAAAGTGCGCGAGGTGGTGAGCGAGCTGCAGACCGGGCAGTTCGACTGGGGCCGATGGGGGCGGCCAACCGGCGCGGCCGCCATGCAATCCGGACGGGCAGCCCAATCAGCGGATCTGCCAGCGCCCCCCCCGCACCGCGACGGTGCAGGCCAGCTGCAGGGGACGCTCGCGGCCTTCGAGCGCTCGTTTTTCAACGAACCCAGGCGCCGCCGCAATCCGGCCGGCAGCCGCACCACCTGGACCGCCGCCTATCTGCCCTATCTGCGTCGCCTCTCCCGCGCTGCCGGCCAACCCGCGGCACCGGGCGAGACACCGATCGATGCCCGGCTGCTGGAGCAGACCCTGGAGACCTATGAGCTGGGAAGCCGGAGCCGCCAGCAGTGCGGCACCGCCCTGGCAGCGCTGGCCAGGCACCTGGGCCTGACCCTGCCCGACGACTGGAGCCAGCGAGCCGGAGGTTACGGGCTGCACGCAGCCCGGTTCAGGCGCCTGCCCAGCGACGCCCAGATCCTGCAGCAGCTGGAGCGGATACCCAATCCAGGCTGGCGACTGGCCTACGGCCTGATGGCCACCTACGGACTGCGGAATCATGAGGTTTTCTACTGCGACCTGTCAGCTCTGGCGCCGGGAGGCGACAAGGTGATCCGCGTGCTGCCCGCGTCCAAGACCGGTGAGCACCAGGTCTGGCCATTTCAACCGGAGTGGGTGGAGCGCTTCGAACTGGAGCGGCTCGGCAGCGACCCAGGGCTGCTGCCGGCCATTCGAACGGACCTGCGCCACACCACGCTGCAACAGAGCGGCCGGCGGGTGGCCGAGCAATTTCGGCGCTATGGCCTTGATCTCACCCCTTACGACCTCCGTCACGCCTGGGCGGTACGCACCATTCACATCGGCCTCCCCGACACGGTGGCGGCCCGGATGATGGGCCATTCCGTGAGCATTCACACCCGCACTTACCACCACTGGATCACGCGGCGGGATCAGCAGCAGGCGGTGGATGCGGCCCTGGAGCGGCTGCATGGCCGGCAGAGCGCGGCCTGAGCAGGCGAGAGTGGCGGAGCGCTGGCAGACAGGCCCTTGATTGAACGGAGTGCATCCGCCGCTGGCGAGGGCCTCGACGCCCTCGCCGCCGAGCTGGGCCCCGGAGGCGAGCTGGCCCCTGAACGGGACGCTGAGGCCTACCGCCGCCGCATGGCGCGTCGCCAGGAGGTGCAGCGGCAGCGGGTCGGTGAGCGCAGCCTGGAGAAGGGACTGGTGCTGGTGTTCACCGGCGATGGCAAAGGCAAGACCACGGCGGCCCTGGGGCTGGTGCTGCGCACCCTTGGGCACGGTGAACAGGTGGCCGTGGTGCAGTTCATCAAGGGCGGCTGGCAGCCGGGTGAAGCCAAGGCCCTGGCGCTGTTCGGCGACGCCCTGCACTGGCACGCCCTGGGGGAGGGATTCACCTGGGAGACCCAGGACCGGGAGCGCGACCGTCAGCTGGTGCAGCAGGCCTGGCAGCGGTCCTGTGAGTACCTCGCCGATGGCCACCGCAAGCTGGTGGTGCTTGATGAGGTGAACGTGGCCCTCAAGCTGGGTTATCTGGAGGTGGAGGAGGTGTTGAGCGGTCTCAACCTGCGCCCGGAGCTCACCCACGTGGCACTGACCGGGCGGGGAGCACCGCCGGCCTTGCTGCAGCGGGCTGATCTGGTGACAGAGATGAAGCTGGTGCGCCACCCCTTCCGTGAACAGGGGGTCAAGGCCCAGCAAGGGATCGAATACTGAACAGAGCCGGGGATCTGTCCTGCGCCGGGGATCGGTGGAGCTTGAGCCGGGATTGGCCTTGGGCCCTGCAGAGCGGGCCAAGGGGCGCGCTCAACCCTCCGCGGGCCTCTCCAGATCACGGCGCACGGCCCCAATGGCCGCCAGCAGGGTGCTCAGTCCGCTCACCAGCAGAGCCTGGTGCACCTCGGCCCGTCGCCAGATGGCGGGATCGGCACTGGCCTGCTCGAGCGCAGAGAGGCTGAGACGGAGCAGGGGTTGATCGGCGGGTTCCGGAGCCGTCGGAGGGGACGTGGCCATCGACCTCTGCAGCGGCAGGCGCGGAACTGACCCACTGAAGCGTCCGAAAGGCCTGCGGGCAAGCCGGCGGCCGTGGGGATTGCTACGGTGCGGGACATCCAGGGACGCCGGGCCAGATGGGCTTCAAGCGGGTTCTGCTCAAACTGAGCGGCGAAGCGCTGATGGGGGAGCAGGGGTACGGCATCGATCCTGCCATCGTGCAATCCATCGCCTGCGATGTGGCGGCCTGCGTGGCCGATGGCACCGAGCTGGCGATCGTGGTTGGGGGAGGGAACATCTTCCGGGGCCTGAAGGGCTCAGCCGCCGGCATGGATCGGGCCACCGCCGACTACGTGGGCATGCTCGCCACCGTGATGAATGCCATCACCCTCCAGGACGGCCTGGAGCGGGCCGGCGTGCCGACACGGGTGCAGAGCGCCATTTCCATGCAGGAGGTGGCCGAGCCCTACATCCGTCGCAAGGCGATCCGCCACATGGAGAAGGGGCGGGTGGTGATCTTCGCGGCAGGAACCGGCAACCCGTTCTTCACCACAGACACCACAGCCGCCCTGCGGGCTGCGGAGATCAATGCCGACGTGGTGTTCAAAGCGACAAAAGTGGACGGGGTGTACGACAAGGACCCTGCCAAGCATGCCGATGCCCGCCGCTACGAGAGTCTCACCTTCCTGGAGGTGCTCAGCGGCGAACTGGCGGTGATGGACGGCGCCGCCATTGCCCTCTGCAAGGACAATGCGATCCCGATCGTGGTGTTTGATCTGTTCGGCCCCGGCAACATCGGCCGAGCCGTGCGGGGTGAGCCGATCGGCACCCGCATTCACCCCTGAGCCCCCAGCTGAGCGACCGTCATGGATCTGGAAGCAACGATGCGCAAATCGGTCGAAGCGGCCCTGCGCAACTTCAACACCATCCGCACTGGTCGGGCCAATCCCTCCCTGCTCGACAAGATCACCATCGAGTACTACGGCGCCGAGACCCCGCTGAAGTCACTGGCCTCCCTCACCACACCCGATTCCCAGACCATCCAGATCCAACCGTTTGACCAGGGATCGATCAACCTGATCGAAAAGGCGATCGCCATGAGCGATCTCGGTCTTACCTGCAACAACGACGGCAAGGTGATCCGGATCAACATTCCTCCACTGACCGAAGACCGGCGCAAGGAGTTGTGCAAGATCGCTGCAAAATATGCCGAAGAAGGCAAAGTGGCCCTGCGCAATAACCGTCGCGACGGCATCGACCGGATCAAGAAACAGGAAAAAGAGGGGTCGCTCTCTGAAGATCAGAGCCGTGATGAACAGGAGAGTGTCCAGAAACTGACCGATCGCTTCATCACCGAACTGGAAAAACACCTGGCTGAGAAGGAAGCCGAAATCCTCAAGGTGTGAGCAGCGCTGGCCTCGGTGCCGGCTGGCCATTCCCGCCGGACTCGCCTGCAGTGCACGATGTGATCGTGGTGGGAGCCGGGGCCGCGGGCGCCACCGCCGCCGCCCAGCTCGCCAGCTGCGGGCGCTCCGTGCTCGTGCTGGATCAGAGCCGCTTTCCGCGCCGAAAGGCCTGTGGAGGCGGCATGGCGGCGTCCGTGCAGAGCTGGTTTCCCTTTGACCTCAGGCCCGTGGTGGAGGCCGTGATCCAGCGGGTGCGCTTCACCTGGGATCTGGCCGACCCTGTGCTCGCCGAACTACCGGGCCAGGCCCCATTCTGGATCGTGCAGCGCTCCCGGCTGGACGCCTATCTGATGGAACTGGCCCAGCAGGCCGGCGCCCAGTTCCTGACCGGTTCTGCAGTGGAGCGCATTTGGTCGGATTCGGGCCAATGGTGGGTGCAGCTGGTCGGGATGCCTCAACGGCGCTTCGGGGCCCGCTCCGTGGTGGTGGCGGATGGCTCCGCGTCCAGGCATGCCGCTGCCCTGGGGCTGGGCCCCCGTCAACCCCGCTTTGCAGCAACCGTGTCGGTGGAGCTGGACGGAACGGTGACAGACCCCAGCACCGCCCACTTCGGCTTCGGCCTCATTCCGCAGGGCTTCTGCTGGGCTTTTCCGCGTCAGAACGGCTACAGCATCGGTCTCGGCAGTTTCCTCGGGCGCCCCAGCGACGATCCCACCTTTGCGCGGCAGGCGGATGCGGTGCTGGCCCGGCTGCTGCCGAGTCTGGGATTTGCCGCCGGCGCCGGCACCCGCACGAGCGGTCAGCTGCGGGTCTGGAACGGCCATGAGCCCCTGCATGGCGACGGCATCGTCGTCATCGGCGATGCCGCCTCGCTCTGCGACCCCTTTCTGGCTGAAGGGCTGCGGCCAGCCCTGCTGAGCGGAAGCCGCGCGGCTGAAGCCCTGGACCGCTGGCTGGGCGGCGAGCGCGGCGCCCTGGCCGGCTACAGCGCCGGCATGCGCCGGGACTGGGGTGAATCGATGGCCTGGGGCCGACGGATCGCCCAGGTGTTCTACCGGGTTCCGAAGGTCGGGTACCAGCTCGGCGTGAAGCGAGCCACGGCACCGCAGCGCATCGCCCAGATCCTGGCTGGAGAGATGGGCTACGGCGACATCGCCCAACGGGTGATCCGCCGCCTGCTCTTCCAGCGGCACTGAAGCCGTTCAGATCCGGGTGCAATCCTTGAGCTGCCGCAGGCGCTGATCGATCGAGCCGAGCAGCTCGATGGCAAACATCGGCGCTTCCTGAACAGCGAACAGGAACTTCTCACGATTCATCACCAGCAAGCGGCAGGGGGTGATGGCTTTGGCGTCGCCATAGCGGCGATGCTCGTTGGTCACCAGAGCTCCAGCACCAAACACATCGCCGGCATTGATCTGCTCGTGGCCCTCGTCGCCATTCCAGCTGAGCTGCACCTCACCCTCCAGCAAACCGAACATGCAGTCGCCGGGCTCACCGGAACGAAAGATCAGATCGCCAGGCTCAACAGCGATCACCTCACCGGTGCTGGCCAGGGCGCGCATGGTGTCGAGAGCGTTCACGGAATCAGAACCCCGGCAAAGACAACAACCCACTCTGAAGCAGGCAGTTGAAGGGAGGATTAAGGCCTGAATGGGCCGGGGCAACCAGTCAGGCCACAGGGTATGGCCGCTCAGGCGGACTGGGCCAGAGCGAGAGCCGCGCCGAGTCCACCGCGCACATCCTCCGGCGCCAATCGACCATCGTTATCGGTGTCGAGAGCAGCAAAGACCGCGTCGCTGCCCAGCCACTCCTCACGGGTGATGCAACCGTCGCCATCGAGATCATTCAGCAGGAAGATCTCGTGCACCGCATGGCCGAAAGCGGCACCGCCCTCCAGCTCCGCCAGGCGATGGGCCAGCTGGGCCTCCAGGGTCTCGATCGCCTTGCAGAAGCCGCGAATACCTTCGTCCAGTTTTTCAGTCGCCATTTGATCAGCAGACAGCATCTCCCGGAACGAGGGCTCGTCGAGGTGGATCTGGGCCTCGGTGGGAGCAGGGTCGAAAGCATTGAGCTTGCGCTCGAGCACCCCATCGGTGCGGCGCAGTTGATCGAGCAGCGCCGGCGAGATGGTGAGCAGGTCACAGCCGGCCAGCTCGATAATCTCATCGGTGTTGCGGAAACTGGCGCCCATCACCTCAGTTTTGTAGCCATACGTCTTGAAATAGTTGAAGATCTGGGTGACCGAAACCACACCGGGATCCTCTGGACCGGGATAGCTGTCACGACCGGTACTCTTCTTGTACCAGTCGAGAATTCGGCCAACAAATGGAGAAATCAGCGTAATGCCGGCTTCGGCACAGGCCACCGCCTGAGCAAAGCTGAATAGCAGCGTGAGATTACAGTGAATACCTTCTTTTTCGAGCTGCTCAGCCGCACAGATCCCCTCCCATGTGGAGGCCACCTTGATCAGCACGCGGTCGTTGCTGATGCCAGCGGCGTTGTAGAGACCGATCAGCTTGCGTGCCTTGGCGATGGTGGCGTCGGTGTCATAGCTGAGGCGTGCATCCACCTCAGTCGAGACCCGGCCGGGCACGATCTTGAGAATCTCCTTGCCAAAGGTCACACAGATTTCATCGAGGGCTTCTCGCACCACCGCATCAGCGCCGGCATCAGCACCGACCGCCTGGCGCGATTCCCGCAGCGAGCGGTCGATCAGCTCCTGATAGGCGGGAATCTGGGCTGCCGCCAGGATCAGTGAGGGGTTGGTGGTGGCGTCACGAGGGGTGAACTGGCGAATCGCGTCGAGGTCACCGGTGTCGGCGACCACAACGGTCATGGCGGCGAGTTGATCGAGAAGGTTGGCCATGGTTGCCTGATGGGCGAAATGCCTGGCGAGCAGCCGAGGTGGTGGTCGCCCACCGGGCTGCAGTGTTCAGCGTCAAGGTAGCCAGCTCTGCCGGGAGAATCCCGTCAAGATCAAGCGGGTTGCGTGTTCAGCAACACAGAGCCATGGCGGTGCTCAGCGGGGGGGCTTGGCGGCGCCCAGCTCAGCAGGGCGGGAAGGGGGAATGCTCTCGAGCACCAGCAGCGCATCGATGATCTGGCGAGCGACCGGCGCTGCCACCGTCGATCCGTAGGCATTGCCGCCCTTGGGCTCATCCACCACGACGAGCACCACATAACGGGGATCATCGATGGGGAGATGGCCCACGAAACTGGTGATCAGGGCGCCAGGGATATAAACACCGCGTTCAGCCTTCTGGGCCGTGCCGGTCTTGCCACCGATCCGGTAGCCAGGCACGCGGATCCCCAGGCTGGCGCTGTTGGTCACCACCGTCTCCATCCAGCCCATCACCGTGCGCGTCACCTGCGGGTCCAGCACCTGCAGACCACTGGCTCGCGGTGCAGGCGCCAGGGCGTCACCAGAACGCATCCCGCGGGTGATGTGCGGACTGACCAGCCGGCCGCCGTTGGCGAGCATGGCGTGCAGCTGCACGAGCTTGAGCGGGGTGAGCGAGAAGCCCTGGCCGAAGGCCGCCACTGCCGGTTCGATCGCATGACCGGTGAACACGTTGCGGGGCTTCAGTTCGCCGGCAACCGCGCCAGGCAGATCCGTATCCGGCCTGGTGTCGATGCCGATCGTGCGCAACCAGTGCCAGAAGCGATCGCGCTTGATGGTGGCCATCGCATTGACCATGCCCACATTGCTGGAGACTTCCAGCACCGTTGGGAAATCGATCACCCCATTGCCCTGGCGGTTGGCGTTGAAGATCGGCCAGCCACCGATGCTGAGCTGGCCGCTGTCGTGGACCGTGCCCTTGGGATCGATGCCCTTTTCCTGCAGAGCGATGGCCAGATTGATCGGCTTGAAGGTCGATCCCGGCTCGTAGAGATCCTGCACCGACCACTCCCGGAACAGGGCGGGGCTGGCCTGCCAGAACCGGTTCGGGTCGTAGCTGGGGTAGGACGCCAGGGCGAGCATCTCGCCGTTGCGAACGTCCATCACCAGCGCCGCAGCCCGTTTGGCACTCCATTTCTTCACCTGATTGGCCAGTGCCTGCTGGGCCACCTGCTGCAAGCGGGCATCCAGGGTGAGCTGCAGCCTCAGATCATCCCCGTACAGGGAGCCCGCACTGAGCCCTTCCGGCAGCGGCGTGCCGTCGGCACCACGCCGCATGCTTACCGTCGTTTCCTGACGCTTGAGATCCCGGTCCTGGCTCTGCTCGAGTCCGGCCTGGGGGACGCGCTCGAGGTTGAGGAAGCCCACCACATTGGCAAACAGACTTCCCTGGGGATAGATCCGCTGTGGGTAGGCCTCCAGATCAAGGCCGCTGATGCCGAGGCGACCGATGCGGGCGGCGGTTTCGGGATCGATATCCGAGCGGAGCTTCACGCCGCTGCGGCGGCCGGCCATGGTCTCGAGCAGGCTGTCGGCAGGAACCGCCAGAACCACCGCCAACCGAGCGGCCACCTCTTCAGGGCGACGAACCTTCTGGGGATCATCACCGGGAAAATTGAAATAACGGGGGTGAGCCCAGAGCGTGAATCGCTCCTCATCCAGGGCCACAAGCCGGCCGGCCCGATCGACGATCGTGCGGCGCTTGCCCAGCGGACGCTCGGACTGGGTCTGAATGGCGCGGGCCTTGGTCTGCAGATTGCGGGTGTCGACCACCTGCAGCCAGGCCAACCGCACAGCGAGACCACCCAGACCGAGGCTGAGCAGCAGATAGACCGCAACCAATCGGTGGTTGGGCAGGGTCTGGATCGGCACAACCCTGGAGCGACGCTGTGCCCGGGGCGCGCCGGTGGGTCTGGTGCCCGGAGCCTGGGCCATCGTGATCAGTAACCGCCTGGAACCTTGGCCAGCCGCAGGGTCCCGGACAGGGAGAGTCCCCGGGGCTGGGTGACGGTTGCAGGAGCGTTGAGATAGATCAGTTTCTCGCTGCTGGTGGGCACCAGCCAGCCAGGGCGACGCACTGCGGCCAGAAAATGCTGCTCCAGCTGGGCTGCGGATTCCTGCATGCGGTGTTCGAGCACCTGGGCGGATTCCAGCTGGTGAAAACGTTCACCCCAACGGTTCTGCCAGTGAAGCGTCAGAGCACCAAGACCGAGCAGGCAGAGGGTGAGGCCGGCGAGGGTGCCATCAGTGGCCCTGTGCAGGATGCCCAGCAGGGGAGCAGATCGGGAGATCGGTCGGCCGCCCAACGATCCCTGGATCAGGGCAAGACCCCGTCTCTGACTGGCATGACGCCTTGCTGCACCGGTCCGTTCGGCCTGGGGCCTGGACGCTGTGGATGGCCGTGGCAGGTTCGAAGCGACCAATGGATCGGGCAGGCTCTGCGCAAGTGAACCACTCTTGCCGATCGCCAGCAAGGGGGCTGGGTGGCGCCCAGGACGGAGAGGAGGCTGAGCCGCCATCAACCTGCCAGCAACACCAGGTTGGCAAAGGTGAGGGTGTTCCAGAGCGCATGCATCAGCACACAGGGCGCCAGGCTGGCGCTCTTCAGGCGCAGCCAGCCCAGGCCCAGGCCCAGCACTGCCAGAGGCACCAACTCCCCCAAGCTCACATGGGCCAGTGCAAAAGCCAGGGCACTGCCCAGCAGGCCGGCAACGGGGCCCCAACGCTGACCGAGCACCGGCAGCAGCACACCGCGAAACAGGGTTTCCTCAAACAGCGGCGCCAGCACCATCGCGGTGAAGGCGAAGCCGAGCAGGGCCAGGGGGTCATTGGCGGTCAGCACCAGCTCCAGCAACGGGTTGCTGCCACCCGGATCGCCCACCAGACGTTCCACCACCCAGCTGGCCCCGGCAACAAGCGGAAGAGCCATCAACAGCGTGCCGGCCGCACTCCGCAGGCATGGTCCGAGAGGGCGCCAGCGCCATTGCAGCCACCCCCCCGGCGGCACCGGCGGCGGGCAACCAGCCAGCTGAACCCGCAGGATCGCCAGCGGCGGCAGCATCAGGCCGAGATACAGCAGCACCACCTGCAGGCTCTGCTGGCGCATCGGACTGGCGGCCAGAGGACTGAGCAACTGCGTGCTGAGCGGGCCAAGCAGCACGGCGATCAGCTCGCCGAGCACGACGAAACCGCCGGCGATCAGCAGGGTCACATCCAGCAGACCGAGTGCCGGACCCTGCAGCGGCGGCAGTGGCAAACGGCGCCGGATCAACTGCAGGAGCTCACGCAACAGCAGACCAAGGCCGAGCATCAACAGCAGAGATGGCAGCCCGTTCACCGCCAGCAGGCGCCAGAGCGCCAGCCGTTGCCGGACTGGGTTGGAACAACCGGCCGGCTCGGAAGCCAGCTGCTCGCAGATCAACCGATCGGTGAATGCAGAGCTGGTCTGCCGCCAGGGGGCCAGCAGGGTTCTGAGCTCGCTGCCGGAGGTGGCGGCGACCGCAGCGGGGTCCTCGAGGCGATCGAGCAGCAGGCGCTGATCCGGAGGCACAAGCACCGACAGGCGCTCCAGCAGGGCAGCGGCCTCGATCCGGTCCCCGCGCTGCTGCTGGAGCAAGGCCAACTGCAGCTGCTGATCAGGCTCCGGTGGGCCGACCTGATCCTTCAGCTGCATGCCAAGGGCTTCGGTCAGGGCCTGCGCGGGGTCCTTTTGCAGCAGCAGGGGCTGCAACCGGGCGGGAATCGCCGGGGCGGCGAGAACCTCCAGCTGCAACTGCCTAAGGCTGAGGGAATGGTCCACCGAAGGGCGTTCCAGGCTCCCCAGCAGGCCGCTGAGCCAGAGAAGACCGCTGAGCAGCAGGCTCAGGGCCGCCAGCAGCGGGCGCCAGCCGGGCCCAGGGGAACTCTCGTGCACGCGGCTGGGCAGACGGGGATCAGATCTGGATTCTCACCCGTGGGCGTTCCCATACGATGGGCGCGCGCTGCTCAGGGTTCGTGTCCCTCAGGATCGTGCTGGTCCGCCATGGGCTCAGCAGCTTCAACCTCGAGCACCGGATTCAGGGGCGGGACGACCTTTCGGAGCTGACGGAAGCCGGGGCGGACCAGGCTCGTCAGGCCGGCCGTGCCTTGCAGGATCTTTCCTTCACCGCCGCCTACGCCTCGCCCCTGCGAAGGGCGGCCGACACCGCGACCGTGTTGCTGGAGAGCCACGGGCAGGGCTTCAGCGCGGAGCATCACAACGATCTGCTGGAGATCGACCTGGAGCCCTGGAGCGGGCTCAGCCGCGATGAACTGCGGGAACGCTTCCCGCAGGAGGAGGCGACCTGGCGTCAGGCACCGCACACCCTCGAACTGCTCAGGGCTGACGGCAGCACCTACAGGCCACTGGCAGACCTGATGGACCAGGCAGGCGCCTTCCGCCGCCTGCTGATCGAGCGGCATGCCGGATTCCTGGCGGCCGAAGACGCCACCGTGCTGGTGGTCGCCCACAACGCCATTCTTCGCTGCCTGATTCTGTCGCTGCTGGGTCTGGGGGCTGAAGGGTTCCGCCGGTTGCGCGTCGACAACGGCTCCATTTCGGTGCTCAACCTGAGCGAGGGCCCCGCCGGCCTCACCACCCAGGTGGAATCGCTGAACGGCGTCGCCCATCTCGGCACCCCCCTGCCCACCGCCGCAGGTGGAACCCGGCTGCTGCTGGTGCGCCATGGCGAAACCGACTGGAACCGTCAGGGGCGATTCCAGGGACAGATCGACATTCCGTTGAACAGCAACGGACGGGCCCAGGCCGAGGCGGCAGGCAGCTATCTCGCCCCAGTGCCCATCGACCGGGCCTACTCCAGCGTCATGGCCAGACCCCGCCAGACGGCCGAGGCCATTCTGGCAAGTCACCCCGGCGTGCCCCTCACCACCACCAGGGGGCTTGTGGAGATCGGCCATGGGCTGTGGGAAGGGCAGCTGGAAGAGGAGATCGCTGCGCACTGGCCGCAGCTGCTGGCCGATTGGAAGCGGGCTCCCCACACCGTGGCGATGCCCGAAGGGGAAACGATTCACGCCGTCTGGGAACGTGCCCTTCACAGCTGGGATCAGATCGCCGCCAGCCTGGGCGCCGGTGAAACCGCCCTTGTGGTGGCCCACGACGCCGTGAACAAGACCATCCTCTGCGCCCTGCTCGGCCTCACCGCCGCGGACATCTGGGCGATCAAGCAGGGCAACGGCGGAGTGACGGTGATCGATTACCCCCAGGGCGGCACCGGCACACCGGTGATCTCCGCCATGAACCTCACCAGCCATCTGGGCGGGGTGCTGGATCACACAGCCGCCGGAGCGCTCTGAACCGATGGGAGCGCCGCTGTGGTTGCGCCAGGTTCAGCTCCTGTCCGGTCCGGACGACTCAGCGCGGCGCGGCGACGCCCTGATCGATGCTGACGGCGCCCTGATGGGCTGGGGACTGGACATGGGGGCCCGGGCTTCAGAACTGGGGATTGCGGCGACCGAGGCCGAAGGCTGGCTGCTGGCCCCCACCCTGGTGGATCCCCACAGCGTGCTGGAGCAGCCCTGGGGCAGCCAGCGCGAAACGCTCCATTCCCTGGCCGCTGCCGCCGCCGCCAGCGGCTACGGCACCGTGGCTCTGCTGCCCTGGGGGTCCCCCTGGCGCGATCGGCCGGGGGCCCTGCAGGGACTGCACTGGCCTGAGCCCCTGCAGCTGCAGTTGTGGGGAAGCTTCAGTGAGGCGGGGGAAGAGGCGGAGCTGGCTGCTCACCTGGAACAGCTGGAGGCCGGCGCGATCGGCCTGGCCGGCAACGATGTCCTGCCGCCCCTGCCCTTGCTGGAGCGAGGTTTGCTGCTGGGCGAGATGGGGGATCGGCCCGTGCTGCTGGCCCCGCGACAGGCCGACCTCTGCCATGGCGGCTTTGTGCGCGAAGGGGTGGAGACCCTGCGCGCTGGCTGGCCTCCCGATCCGCACCTGAGCGAGAGCCTGCCGCTGAGCACCCTGCTTGAGCTGGTGCGCCACCGGCCGGACAGGCGGCTGATCCTGATGAATCTCTCCACAGCCGAGGGAGTGACGCTGCTCAGACAGGCTGCAGCGACTGCGCCGCCACCGGCGGCCACCGTGAACTGGTGGCATCTGCTCGCCGACAGCGGCGAACTCGGCGCCTCAACCGACGGCGGCTGGAGGCTGGTGCCCTCTCTCGGAGGGCCAAACGACCGCGAAGCGCTGCTTTCCGGCCTGGCGGATGGCCTGATCGGCGCGGTGGCCGTGCATCACCTGCCCCTGGATCCCGAAGAACAGCTCATTCCCCTCGACCAGCGACGCGGCGGGCTGGCGGGTTACGGACCTGCTCATGGTCTGGTGCTCCCTCTCCTCTGGGATGAACTGGTGACGCGTCGGGGCTGGCGGGCCGAACAGCTCTGGCGGGTGCTGTGCTGGGGACCGGCCGAACTGATCGGCCAGGCTCCGCCACGGCTGCAGCCCGGCTCCAGGCGCTGGCTGCTGTTTGATCCAGGAGCCCGCTGGTGGATCAGGGACGACGAGTCGCTCAGCCTGGCGGCCAACCAGCCCGTTCAGGCTGGGGGTTCGATCCAGGGAATGATTCGAGCCTGCGGGCTCACCGCACCGGATCGCTGGCGGCTGGCGGCAGCAGACTGCCCGACTGGTTGAAGGGGAAGAAGCGCCAGAACGCCCTACCGATGATTTCGCGCTCCGGCAGAAAGGCGCCCCCAGGCCAGAAGCGCCCGTCCCAGCTGTTGGCCCTGTTGTCGCCCAGGGTGAGGACATGGCCAGCGGGCACCACAGCGTTGATGGTGCGGCACGGGCCCATGCCCTGGGCATCAACCGCACAGAGGTTCTGCACCCATGGCTCATGCAGCGGCTTGTCGTTGATCTTGACGCGGCCACGGGGATCGACCACCACCCGTTCTCCGGGCAGGGCGACGACGCGCTTGATGTAGGCGTCACAGGCCGGATTGGCCAGGCCTGGCAGGCCGCCGATCAGCGGCAGGTTCACGAGCAGACAGCGCAGCGGATTGCGATCAGCACCGCTGGCCAGCACAGGATCGAAGTGGTGCGGGGAGTGGAAGACCACGATTTCGCCCCGCTGGGGAGCGCGGCGGCGATAGGTGAGTTTCTCGACCAGCAGCCTGTCCTGGATCTGCAGACCAGGCAGCATCGATCCAGAGGGGATGTAGCGGGCTTCCACCAGGAACTGGCGGATGCCCAGAGCGACCACAAGCGTGATCGCCACACTCCGCCAGAAGGCCCAGGGACTTTCAAGGTGTTCGGTTCCGTCGGGGTTCCGGTCGCTCAACGGCAGAAATGGCAGGGGCCCAGGGCAGATTAGGCACGCACCCTGCGAGCTCAAGGCCGATGACGCGCCCCCGCTGGCACCGGATTGTCCCGACTGGGCCCGGCCAGGGACAACAGACCTGGGACCGGTTCGTGGCGGTGTGGGCTGGGGTGAATCTGCTCTGGGTTGCCTTCGATCTCAGCTACGTGCCGCTGCGCACCTTCTGGCTGCAGCGCAATCTGCATCCGATCCCTTCGGTGCCCCTCGTGGTGCCCCTGCCCTTCCTGCCTGACATCACCCCCTGGGTCGATCCGGTGAAAGGGATCGAACCTCACCGTGAGACGGAGGCTTACCTGCGGCAGTTCGAGCGGCTTGATGCGGCCTTGCTGGCGGCTCCAGCGGCAGCCAGCCGGCCGATCCTCCAGCAACAGGTGAACCTCACCGATCAGCTGATCGAGAGCAATCCATTTCTGGCTTCAGGTCAGAGCGGCACGCTGGAAAAAATCAAGAATCGACTGCGCCAGCGGGCCGATCGGGATTCGGCCCGGCAGGCGGCCGCCCGTCTGCTGAGCGTCGAATGGCTCGCCCGTCATCCATGGCAGCAGGAACGCCTGTTCTGGCGTCAGCAGGTGCTGCCGCTGGTGGCCACCAACTACTGGCGCTCCATTGATGAAAACGCCAGACCGACCGACCACGCCTGGCGGATCGATCTGCTGCTGTTCCAATGGGTATTCGGCCTCGACATCCTGCTGCGGGTGCTGCGGTTGCGCCGTCGGATCCCGGGCCTGAGCTGGCGCGACGCCCTGCTGCGCCGCTGGATCGATCTGCCGCTGCTGCTGCCCTTCTGGCGCTGGCTGCGGATCGGGCCGGCGTTGGAGCGTCTGCAGTCGGCCCGCCTGATCAACCTGGAACCGCTTCGCGCGGTGGTGAGCCGGGGGGTTGTGGCCCTGCTGGCCCTGGAGCTGTTCGAGGTGCTGGCCCTGCAGCTGCTGGATGGCCTGCAGGGCCTGGTGCGCTCACCGCGCTGGCCGCAACGGCTGCGGGCGCTGCGCAGTCACCAGAGCGTGCCCCGCAGCGCGGACGACCGGGAGCTGGTGGAACTGGTCCGGATCTGGGCGCCGCTGCTGCTGAGCCAGGTGGCTCCCAGACTGGCCCCGGAACTGCAGAGCCTGCTGGGCTACGGCCTGCGCCAGAGCCTGGATCGCACGGTGGTGCCGACTCCGCTGCGCCAGCTCACCCCCCTGCTGCAGATGGAATCGGGGATCAGCCGCCAGCTGGCCGGGGGCATGGTCGACAGCCTGCTCGACCTCTCGCGGAGCACCGGCGCACGGCTCTCCCAACGGGACGACCGTCAGCTGGAACTGGTGCAGCGATTCATTGACCGGTTCTGGGAAGAGCTCGCTCTCGCGCTGGAAACAGGTTCTGAGCTGCAGCGGTCGCAGGAGCTGATCTACGCCCTGATCGAGGGGGTGAAGGGCACCTATCTGAGCCAGATCAATCGCGCCAGCATCACGGCCCTGATTCAGGAGCTGGATGCCTTGATGGCGGTGTCGATCGACACGAACGAACAGGGCAACACCAGGGCCTGATTCAGCAGCAGGGATCAGCCGCCCAGAGCAGCCTGCCAGTGCTCGGCCTTGAAGCCGGTGAGGTATTGCCCCTGCTCCGTGATCAGCAGGGGGCGTTTCAGCAGCCGACCGTCGGCTGCGAGGGCGTCCAGCAGGGTGGAGTCATCCATCGCCTTGACCACCGCTGCGCCAAGCGCCCGGTAACTCTGGCCACTGGTGTTGAGCAGTGCAGCGCGACCGAGCTGGGCCATCGCCTGCTCCAGTTGCTTCCGGCTGGGAGGGGAGAGGGTGATGTCGACAAACGCGACGACCAGACCACGCTCCCCAAGCCAGGCGAGTGCCCTGCGGCAGGTGCTGCAGCGGGCGTATCCGAAGAATGTCACGACTGCCGCAGCCTCAGCCGCGACCCACAAGAGATTTCAGCGCTCCGACGAGGCTGTTGGACCCCTTGCCGACCGCGTCCGAAGGACGCGTGCGAACCGTCACATCCCCATTGACGCTGGTGCGGCAGCTCAGGCGGAGGTTGGCAGGACGATCGGCCAGATAAACCTTCTCCACATCCGAACGGGGCGAGAGGTTCTGCATGCCCTCGACGACCTCGACCACGCAAGTGCCGCACTGGCCCAGGCCACCGCAGTTATTGAAATTGCTGAGCCCTTTGTAGGGGTTGATTCCGGCATCCAGGGCCGCCTTGCGCAGGTTTGCCCCTTCGATGCATCCGACCTGCTGGCCTTCCTGTTCAAATCGGATGGTGGGCACGGTCGATCGGGGTGTGAAGGCGCCGCCCAACTTAGGCCCATAAGGTGCCGGATGCCTAGCATTTGCCCCAGCTGTTTCGACCCGGTGGCCTCAAGCGAATCCCCGCTTCCCAACCTGGGGGAGATCACGAACGCATCCAGGGGCAGTGGGTCCAGCCGCTACGACCTGGTGGTGCAGCAGCTGATCCCTGGTTACGCCAGTCTGGCCCGGCTATCCGTTGCCCTGCTGGCGGTCTCTCCTCGGGCCTGCCATCACGGAGCGGAGGTGTTGGTGGCCGGGTGCGGCACCGGCGCCGAGTTGGTCGAAGCCCGCAGCCAGCGTCCCGACTGGCGCATCACCGCCATTGATCCCGCTGCAGCGATGCTCACCGCTGCCCAGGCGCGGTTGGGCAAAGACGCCAGCCCGTCCATTCACTGGCAGCAGGCTCGGGTTGAGGATCTGCAGGCGGAGGGGCGCTTTGCAGGGGCCTTGTCCGTGCTGGTGCTGCAGTCGCTCGCCGACGACGGCACCAAGCTGCGCTTTCTGACAGCCCTGGCTCGCAGCCTGGAGCCGGCGGGCCAGCTGGTGCTGGTGGATCGCATGGCCGCCGAGCGCTCAGCCCTTCAGAACCAGGTCGACCAGGCCCTGCTGGCGTTTCAGCGGGCCAGCGGCCTGAGCGATCCAGACGGTCAGCTCGAGGAGCTGACCGAAGCCACGCACCCGATCGGCCGCTCCCGCCTCACCGCGCTGGTGAATGCGGCGGGATTCGGCGACCCGGCGCCGATCTTCCAGGCCCTGGGCTATGAGGGATTCCTGCTTCAGCGGCTGGCCTGATCAGCGGCCGCGATCGCCGCCTGAATGCAACGCTCCAGCAATTCGGGGACGGCCCGTTCGTCCAGCCAGCCGAGAATGTCGGTGACACGCCCCTCCATGCTCTTGTAGGTGCGAAAGAACTCCGCCACCTCCTCCAGCTGGTTGGTGGCGATCTGGCGAATCGAGTGGATGCGCTGGCGGCGCATCCCAGCCTCTGGCACACACAACAACTTGCCGTCGTGGGCGCCGCAGTCGACCATGTCGAGGATGCCGATCGGCCGAGCCCTGATCAGGCATCCAGCAAAGGTGGGCTCCTCCATGATCACCATGGCATCCAGGGGGGCGCCATCTTCAGCCAGGGTGTTGGGCACGAAGCCGTAGTCGAAGGGGTAGCGCACAGAGGAGTGCAGTATCCGATCGAGGGCCATCACCCCGGCCGCGGCGTTGTACTCGTATTTATTGCGGCAACCGGCCGGAATCTCCACCACCAGGTTCACCAGCCCTGGCGCTGGGGATGCCGGCAGCTGGCTGAGGTTCATGGATGCTGAGGGAACCGGATGGAGCGGGGCGGGCAGCCAGCACGGTGGCAATGGGCACACTCAGAGCCAATGCCGCGATCAGAGCGCCGAGCGCACTGGCGAAGTGGTGGAAGCCCGGACTGTAAGGGTCGTCTGCAGGCTCAGATTCCACGTCACGTTCAAGTTCTCTGTCAGGACCTGTCCCGGGCTGAAGACCACAGGGAGCCGTTTTCAAAGGAGAGGGCGTGGCAGAGGTGGCGGAGTGCCTGGCTGGAGAGGCAGGGCGCGGGGTGACGGGCGCTGGGGAAGAGACGGAGGGTTTGTTCATGGATGGGGCACACACCCCCGTGGGGGTTCCCGAAGGAAGTCGGTGCCAGGTTGAAAGCTGATGAGTAACCCTGCGATTCTGGCACCAACGGAGCGGTCTGGCCGCTGATCCGACCAGATGCGCCGGATGGTCAGCACAAGCGACGCGGCTGGAATCCCTGCCGGGCTGAAGCTGGCCAGCAGAGGCGACCTGCAAGGACGTGCTGACGGTCTGGCCTCAGGCCGCAGGTCGTGACTGCTTGTCGAAACGGGAATCGGCTTCGACTGGCTTCGACAGAGAGGCTGCTGGAGAGGCAGCGTGCCCAGCCCCTTCCGCACCGTCCAGATGGACCCTGATGGCCCGTAGCTCATCAAGGATGGCAGCCAGGATCTGCTGGGTGGCGGTGGAGGGTGCATTCAGCACCTCCACGGTCACCTCCTTGATCCGGAGCACGTCCCGGGCAAAGCGAGCGACCTCGCTGGAATGAAACAACAGGGGATCTTTCTGATCGGTGCGGTATTCGGGGTTGAGCTTGCGGGGATTGAAGGGCGGATTGAGATTGCGGGGGTCGGTATTGGTGTAGCGGTAGACAGAAGCCCTCGAACGATTGAGGGCTTTCTGCACCTCATCAATGCCGATCAGAGACTCGGCAGAGCCCTCTTCACCGGCCTGGGCTGGCCCTCCGATCCCGAGGGACATCAAACCAGGATCCGGGGAACCAGACGCACTCGGGGCAACTCCCAGGGGCTGAACACTTCCTGGGCCCGTAAACATGAGACTCGCCTGAGACGTTTAGATTTTCACGAAAGTAGCAGAAAATTGACGGGGTGGCGCCGCTGGCGGCGACTGTTTGCGCTCCGTCCCCAACGGTCAACCCATGCCCCCCCCC
>Ga0079299_1000070_pt1 | contig 22265 bp, 32 predicted proteins | sample Wag4_2014_7_11_2_FD_76334 | JGI IMG/M metagenome (GOLD analysis project Ga0079299, IMG submission 76334) | Lake water microbial communities from Ohio, USA - Utica-2 Time Series LW 2014_7_11 | ecosystem: Environmental > Aquatic > Freshwater > Lake | place: USA: Ohio | collected 2014-07-11
CCTGTGGCGGGGGGATGGTGGCGGCGCGGGCGGGTACCTTGCTTGAGTTGGTCGCACGGCGCCTGGCTGCCTCCCATCGCTCCCTAAGGCCCTCACTCTCAACCATTCGCTGCTTGCCCACCATGACGCAGGGCAGCTCTTGGTTGTTGATCTTTCGGTACAGCCCGCCAGCGCTCTTTTCGCCTAAGAACGCCGCCGCATCCCTAATGCTCAGCAGCACCCGAGGCGTTCACAATTCACATTCACAAGCTAGGGAGCTGTGAATGGCCGCCAGAACGGGCATGATATGGGGGAGGGGGATAGTGTGCCTATACACAGGGTGGTGCTACACGGATTCGCAGTATTTGACAATCGTTATCGCCAAAAAGTGCAATCTTCGCATACACCCGACTCGCCTTTGCCCCAGAGGGACCCGCCGATGCGCATAGCCGCATAGTCTCACCCGAACCCAGCCCGCTTCAGCTCCCGCTCCAGGCTGCTCCGAATCAGCCGGGGATAGCTGCGCTCCACTTCCTCGTTGAGGATGCGCACGATCGGGAAGCGCTTCTCGTGGTTCGGCGCATCGTCGAGCACCATGAAGGCCACCTCGACCTCGCGGCTGCCCCCACCAGGCGGGCGGTAAAGGATGGCGCGGCCTGATCGCGACATGAAGAACTGACCAGCCTGTGCACGCTTGCGCTGCGACCGAGCGCTGCCGCTGGCGTTCATGTAGGACAGGCTGCCCTGGTATGCCTTGAGTTGGCTCAGCACCATGCTCATGGTGCCGCGTGGCACGTTGCCGTAAGGGTCGCCCTGCCACTCGCGACGGGGCACGATGTACTGGCCGCGGCCGATGGCGCCAGCACCGCGCAGGACCGACTCAGAGCGCTTGTGCGAGCGGTCCCCGCCACGGGCCATGGCTGAGAGGTACTTGCCGGCTGGCGTGCCCTTGGCGGCGAACTGCTTGAAGCCCACCTCGGCGCTGAGCCTGTTCGGGTTGGCGAAGCTCACGTAGGTGCTGCGCTGCGTGAACGGAGTAGGCCGATCGATGTAGCGGCTCATGCTGTCGGTGATGGCCTTCTGCCCAGCTTTGGCGCTGTCGGTCATGGCCTGAGCCACGGCGTAGCGGAACTGCAGATCAGTGAGCAGGGCGAGGCGGCCGACCTTCTCGGGGATGTCAGTTGTGATTTTGAGATCCAGCATCACCGTTCACCGGCCGGTGCGTCGAGGAGCTCTTCCAGCTCCTGGCGCTGGAGGTCTAGGTCGGTGGGGACGTGGAACTCTGCCTGATGTTCGCCGGCTGCGCTGACGGCGACTACAACGCTGAGGCTGTTCCAGCTGGCGACCCAGTTGAGGATCAACTCTTGCCAGAGGGGCAACCAGGTGATGTCACGCGAGAGCAGCCATTGAAAATCGGCAGCGCGTTTCATCACCGTGGGAGCAGATGGTTCAGTCTGCGGGGGTGCATGAAAAAACCCCGCCGGCCAGGGCGGGGTAAGGGGTCCACTCGATGCACCATGCACCGATAGCAGGGTAGGGAGGGGTTAGGCGGGCAGGAGGTGAAGCCGGAAGTGCTCGGGGTTAAGGGCCTGCCGGTTCTCATAGGCGAGGGCCCGCATGAGGGCTGTGCCGACCTCAGCCTCGACGGCCTGTTTCCATAGCCAGTTGGCCTGCCGCAGGCTGGAGGCGATGACGTGGACGCCTGGGGACAGGGATGGGGCGGGGGTGGTGGCCGCAGGCCAGGAAGCAGGGCCTCCCAAGAACCAGGAATCCATCCACACGGCGAAGCGGGGCGAGATCCACCGAGCCAGGTCCACCGCCAGGAGTGGGTGGATCCATGTGCCCTGTAGCTCAGGGGTGCCGCCTTTGATAGAGATCACCAGCTCAGGCGCATCGAGGCAGGGGCTGATGTGAGCGGTGGGGTCTTCAGGCGCCCAGCTCAGGTGGTCGCGCAGGGCGCTGAGGTAGTCCTGGGTGCGGTCGATCCGCTCATAGTCAAACCAGCGCTTGCCGTTGGCCTGACACATCGCCGTGGCGTTCACGTAGCCATCGGCCTGGCGACGAGTGATGGCAGTTCCGGCCCAGACGCGGGACTCGTGCCCAGGGGTTGTCTGCCCATGCCGCTGGACGAGCAGGGCCGGATCAGCCGCATAGCGACTGGAGTAGGCCGGGCGTACCGGCTCGCCACGTTTGCGGCAGTAATAGGCCTGAACTCTGCAGTTGACGTTGCACCATCTAGCGCCTGGGTGGCGAGCGGTGAAATGCGTGCCACAGCATTGGCAGACACGGTTGTACGTGGGCCTGGTCATGGTGAATCTTGCTAGGGACGCCCAGCACTGCTGCCGGACATTGACAGCATAAGCACAGCAATCCGCTGCAGGTCAAGCCCTAAGCCCGAAACGGGATTTCCCGCTTCGGGTCTAACGCCAGCCCAGTGGCCTCGCCAACGAGAAGGGGCCCGCCAGTGACGGCAGACCCCTCACCCGTGAAACCGGGCCTCCAGTGCGGTTTCAGGCGGGCCCCTAGAAACCCAGCCACCGCGTCCATCCTTGCGGGTAGGACCGACCCGGCAGGCACAGCGTAGAGCTGCCCCGTGATCGGATCCTACCGCTGAGGTTCCGGTTGTGCAGCAACCAGGCCAGTAGACCGCGACCCTGGTCGTCTTACGCGGGCGTAATGCGGCCGTAAGCTGAAAACCCTTGCCACGACTGCGTCTTACACCTATTACACCTATTACAAGAAAAAGATATTTATTAGAGGGGAGGGCCAAATCGGAAGATGCCCCTGGGGCAATCAGGGGCTCTCTCCTAATGGGGGTATCGCGGAGCAAAACCGCGTAATTTCGTAATGACGCCCGAAACCGACTGCGCCGCAGTCGATCTGAGCATTACGCGGCCTGAAATGCGGCCGTCAGAACTTACGAAGTGGCCAGGTCGGCCTCTGAAAGCGGCACCAATGTGCAGCGCTTGCTGCCAACGCCAGCGAAGTGCGTGGGGCTGGAGGGAGCGACCGCACCAGTGATCCGACGCAGTGCTGAGCGGTGAGCTCCGTTGCTCCACGGGGTGGCCTTGAGCAGCTGGTCGAGCTGCGCGTTGTTGTTGGCGATGGCCAGCTGGCAGCACTCAGCCTTCTCGCCATCGGGCAGCTTGTCGCCGCTGCGGAACACCTTCATCCCGTAGCGGCCAAGGATTGGCACCAGCTCGTCGTAGACGGTGCGGCCCAAGGACTGCTGCTTCGCCACGGCCTTGACCATCTCACCGAGCGAGGCATCAAGGCCGCCGCCAAACCGAACGATCTGCTGCAGCATCATGTCCCGGCACTTGATCTCATCGGCGTCGCTGTCGTCGGCCTGCTGATGGTTCCAGTCCATCTGGTCAATCCACTGCTTGGCCTGCTGCAGGTCCATCTCACAGCCGCCACCAGATTCAAGCGACCAAGCGCCGGCCAGCAAGGTTCCGTGCTGATCGCCGAAACGCTGGCCAAACTTCCGCCCTAGGGCCTGCGCCAGCACCTTGGCGTTCTTGACGATGGTGGGCAGGTTGTTCAGGGTGCGAGCAATCAGCGCACGCCCGTTTTCCACAGTGGAAACGGACAGGATTTTCCGCTCGAAGTCCAGCCACTCGTTTTCATCGAAATGGCCCTTGCGCAGGCCTAGCACGCAGAACCGATCGATGTCCGCCTTCTGAATCAGCGAGACGTTGATACTGGAGACGCAGAACATGGAGCGGATCTCGAAGGCGTTGGTGCCGCCGCCTGGGGTGCCTTTGTAGATCTTGCCGCCCTCTGACGAGGCGATCCGTGCCAGCGCCAGGACGTTCTGGACGATCTGCTTGTCCTTGGCCTCGTTCTGCTCGAACTCATCGAAGACAACGGGAATGGCGTCCGACTTGAGGGTGCCGCGCAGGCCGGCCTCTGTGGTGCCGCCGGTGGCCGACTGCAGAACACCGCCCATCAACGGCCGCATGAAGGTCTTGAGCACGGTGGTCTTGCCCGTGCCGGCGCCACCTGTCACCCAGATGTGTGGGCGCCAGTTGAGGGCCCCGCAGACAGGGGCTAGGACCAGCCAGCCAAGCAGGAAGTTTGCCGAGACGGGCATCTCCCACTTGAAGCGCTCAGCGATGATCCGCAACTGCAGGGCGGTTTCATCGTCCATCGGCTGCTCGCTGGGCCCATCCAGGTGCCTGGCCTGTTCGTAAAAGAATCGGGTCGTTGGCGGGCTGTGGACCGAGTAGGCCTCCCTGTCAACAATGAGCCGATCGCCGAGATGAAACACGACGCGGCCATCGTCCAGCCAGGCGCCGCGGCCTCGAATGCGATCGGGATCGAACACCCCTGCAGCGGCCTGAGTGCGGAACAGGTTGCTCGCGGCCGCCAGCCAGTTGACGCCCTCCTTGCTGGGGTGAACAGATTCCCAGTACGGAATCTCAGCCAGCTCGAGCAGGTTGGTCGCGGTGTGGGATCCGCGGGTGATCTTGGTGACCTGGCCTGTTGATCGCGGCAGGTAGTAGTAGACGCCGCTGTCGAAGCCCAGGCAGGTGAACGGCGCCGACCTAGGGATGTCGCGAGTTGGTGGCTGAGGCGGTGCGGCCGCGGCCGCTGGCTTCGGTTCAGGTTCAGGCTCGGCAGGCGCCTCGATGGGTTTGGCGAACTTCCGCAGGGCATTGATGGCCTGGCGCTGGGTCCAGTCAGTGGCATCGGCCAGATCCCAACCATCGGACGCAGATTCCGGCGGGGCAACGACAGCCACCGATGCAGCGATGGGGAGCAGCTTGGCGGCGACCTTCGCCATGCACGCTCGGCCGGGCTCATCGGCATCGGGCCAGAGCGTCACGTTGCGGCCGGCGAGGGCATGCCAGTCCACGGTGTTGACCCCACCGGTGCCGCCGCACCAGGCCAGGCATGCATGATCAGGGAACAGCTCAGCGGCAGCGTCGGCGGCCTTCTCGCCCTCGGTGATCAGCACCGGGACGTCGGGCCTGTCTGTCAGATCCGGCAGGCGGTAGAGCGGCCGGGGTGTGGGCCATTCGGACTTGAACGCGTCGCGCTTGCTGGGGTAGTGCCAGCCACCGTCCAGCCAGGTCCGGTGCACGAACAGCTTGCCAGTCTCAGTGGGTATGCGCTGCACCCAGAACAGCTGCTCACCAGCGGCGTTGCGGTAGCACCACTGCGCAGTGGCCCGGCCCAGTGCGGGGGCGGCGGCATCGGCTGGCGGCTGATCGGGGATGCGATGCGGCCGGCCCTTGGCCTTCGGTTTGGCAGCCGGCGGCTGCGGGAGTCCTAGGTGTTCCTCAACCCGGCGGCAGGCGTCCTTGAACTCCCAGCCCGTGACCCGCATCAGTAGATCCATGCCATTGCCGCCACCACCCATGCGGTCCTTGCCGCCGCAGCCGTTGCAGAACCACCCGCCAGGGCCGTCGTCGCGGTCCCAGCGGTAGCGATCAGTGCCACCGCATGCGGGGCATGGCTGGTGGGTGTTGGTGAGCTGGTCAGGCGATAGGCCGCCCAGTTCCATCAGCAGCCGTGGCCAGCTGCCATCTGCTGCATTGATGGGCATGGGGTCAGCTGGCCTGACGGGCCTTGGATGGGGCCTTGCTTTGCGCCAGGCGACCCATGTCGCGAAGGATCAGCTGCCTGAGGTACGCAACGCGGGTGCAGCCGAGGTAATCGGCTTCGCGATCGAGGTGATCTACTTGCTCGGTGGGCAGCTCAACGGTGATGCACTTGCGACCAGGAGGCGTGGGCCAGGCGGGCATGGAGTCGATTGTGGGTCGTCCCACTCTAGGGGGTGCAGTTGCGGAACCTTAGGGGTATGCTGTGCAGGCCACCACCCCCACGCCCCACTCTCTGATGATGCCGACCACTGCCCGGGCCAGGCGGTGGGTGCTGCCGGGTCGGCAAGCCCTGAAGCGTTCGGCCTCTTATCTGTATGGGTCCCGTCGAGGACTGTCGCTGGTTCCAGCCTTCGTACGGTTGTAGGGCGGCAGTAAGTGGGGTGGGTGGTGGCCACTATTCACGCTCGTTCCAGCCATGACCACCACGCCAGAAGTTGACCAGCCTCTCTGGCTGCACATGCGCAACGCCGGGATGAACGCGCCCGGCACGCCGATCGATGCCATCGCTGCTGAGATTTATGTGGTGGCCGAGTGGCTGGAGTGGCAATTCGAGGATGAGCTGCCCGCGTCGATCTACAACTGCCTGATGGATCAGGCGATGGCAGCCCGTGGAGCCGAGCATGACGTGATAGAGGCCCCACCCCCCAGGCTCACCAGCATTCAGCTCACCGCTGATCAGCTGGCGGCCATTCAAGGGATCCTTCAGGACATTACCCAGCCCGGCGCTACGCCCGTGCTCTGCGGCTATGCCGGCACCGGCAAGACCGTCGCCACGGCGGCCTTAGTGTCCCGGCTGGCAGACATGGGCAAGCGGGTGGTGGTTGCCACGCCGACCCACAAGGCGCGGTCACAGGTTGAGCGAGCTCTGGCCAAATGCGGCGCCGAAGGATTCGAGGCCGTCACCGTGGCGCGTCTGCTGGGGCTGAAGCAGGTGCGCGATCGCCAGACAGGCAAGGAAACATTCAAGCCGGATTCGGCCGGCAAGAACATGCTCAGCAAGACCGAAGAATGGGACGACGACGAAAAGGAAATGGTCAAGGTGCGCCGTATTGATGTTGTCATCGTTGACGAAACATCAATGGTCAACAGCGAGCTGTACGACCTGCTACTGCGCGAACTGAAGGGTCGGCCCGTGGTGTTCGTTGGTGACGATCGCCAACTGCTGCCGGTTGGCGAGGATCAAGCCTGCAAGGCGTTTGCCAACGGCAGCTCTCTCTACCGGCTGACCGAGGTGCTCCGTCACGACGGGGCGATCTTGAACCTAGCCACGGCCACCAGGCAGATGGCGTTGGGCAGGGCTCGATTCGCCTCAGCAGATGGTGGCGGCTCCCGCGTGGTGGCCTACCGCAGTCGCGAGCAGTGGGGAGGGGCGTTGCTGGAGATGGCCGCGTCGAATGAGGCGATGAGCGATCCCGACTTCTGCAGAGCACTGGCTTGGACCAACGACTCTGTGAACATGATCAACACACGAATCCACCATCGCCGTTACGGGATAGATGCGCCGCAGTTTGTTGAAGGGATGACCTGCGTGACGGTAGACGCTATCCCCGATCCGATGGGGACTGCGCCACTGTTGAACAGCACGGTGGACGTGCTCATTCAAGAGGCCATTCGCGAGCCTCACCGTTTCACCGGAGCCGGTGACCAGTTGACCGATGAGCCGTGGGACACCTGGGAACTCACGGTCACGGGCGACTTTGCCATGGCTAAGACATTTCGCGTCATCGCCACAGAGGATGAACAACGCTGGCAGAAGTGGCTGAAAGACCTTGCCGATGAGGCCAGGGAGGCCAGCGGCCAGAAGCGCTCAGAGCTGTGGGATCTGTTCTTCAGGCGCAAGGATTGCGTAGGCAGGCTCCAGCCCGCCAGCGCTCTGACCGTTCACAAGTCGCAAGGGAGCACGTTCCAGCACGTGTTCCTGCACTGGGACATCGACGGGAAAGGGTCGCAGCCCACCGCTGTTCAGAATCAGCTGTCCTACGTGGGCATCACCAGGGCGGCTGAGTCGCTGCATGTGGTGGGGGATCGATGACCACCCCCACCCTCCGCCCCTACCAGCTGCAGGCCGTCGCCGAGATCCGCCAGGCGTACCAGCAGCGGCACCGCTCAGTGCTGTTCGTCCTGCCGACCGGGGGTGGGAAAACGGTGCTGTTCAGCCACATCACGCGCGAGACCGCCGCCCGCGGCAACCGTGTGTGCATCCTGGTGCATCGCGCTGAGCTGCTCCGGCAGGCCAGCGCCAGCCTGGAGGCCCTCGACGTGCCGCATGGCCTGATCGCGGCGAACCGGAGCATGGACCTGTCCCGCCCGGTGCAGGTCGCCAGCGTGCAGACCCTGGCGCGGCGGCTGCACCGGATCCCGCCTGAGTTCTTCAACCTGTTGGTGATTGATGAGGCCCACCACAGCAACGCCGGCACCTGGGCGAAGGTCCTGCAGCACTGCCGCGCCGCTCGGGTGCTGGGGGTGACCGCCACGCCGATCCGCTGCGATGGCCGCGGCCTGGGTGAGTGGTACTCAGCGATGGTGCTGGGCCCCACGCCTGCTGCACTGACTGAGCAGGGATTTCTGGCACCGGCGCGGGTGCTGGCGCCACCGATCGGGTTCGACACCAGCGGGCTACGGAAGCGGATGGGTGACTTCGACATGTCGCAGGCTGCCACCAGCCTGCAGGCGGGGCAGGCGATGGGTGACTGCCTGTCGCACTACCGGAAGTATCTGGATGGTCAGACAGCGATTGCGTTCTGCTGCAGCGTCGCGCATGCCGAGGCGGTGGCGGATCTGTTCAACCGGAACGGCGTGGCCGCGGCCTCAATCGACGGCACTATGGATGCGGCCACCCGTGAGCAGCTGCTGGCGGACCTGGGCGCCGGCCGGCTGAAGGTGCTCACAAGCTGCGCACTGATCGGCGAGGGTGTGGACGTACCCAGCGTGGCGGGTTGCATCCTGCTGAGGCCCACGCAGTCTGTCTCGTTGCACCTGCAGATGATCGGCCGCTGCCTGAGGCCACAGCCGGGGAAGCAGGCGGTGATCCTCGACCACGTGGGCAACGTGGTGAGGCTGGGCCACCACCTCGAAGAAAGGGAATGGACGCTGGAGGGCACACCGAAGAAAGACCGGGAGAAAGCCCCCTCCGTCAAGGTCTGCCCCCAGTGTTTCGCGGCGATGCCTAGCGCCCGCCAGGCCTGCCCGGACTGCGGCCATCAGTTCTCGCCTGAGCGGCGGGAGTTGCAGCACGTTGAGGGTGAGTTGGTTGAAGTTGGGCGCGGCTCAGAGTTGCCGCCGGTTGGGCCTTACATGGCGGGGGACATTGTGCAGTTGTATGGCACTGTTGGCAAAGCGGTTTACTATCAAATAGTTGAAGTAGTTAACAAAGACTGGCTACTTGCCAAGCATCACGGATCATCCTCAAAGGCTGATCCTGATGGCACTTACGACATTCCAGTGCGTGATGTCGTTTTTGTCTCTCGCCCCGACCAATGCCGCGCAGCGAAACGCGAACAGGCCACGGCCACCACGCTGGAGCAGCTAATCGACGTTGGCAAACGCCGCGGCATGAAGAATCCCCGCGGCTGGGCGCGGCATGTGATGGCGGCTCGCCAAACGAAGGGTCAGTGGGGGAGGGTGGCGTGAAAGGTCGAAAGATACCGAGCGGCGAGAGCTACAGCGTGCGGATGCCGCCTGATCTGATGGCGATAGCGCGAGAGCTGGGCAACGGTTCAGTTGCCGAGGGGATTCGTCGAGCATTGCGGTCGTGTGCGCGACGAGATGCAAAGCCGGTGCCGCTGTCGATGATTTTGAGGTCTGCTGCATTCATGGCCGAAGACCTTGAGCAGCGCTAGGGGACACAGGTCGGTCCATTGACTGCCGGAACCGCACCCAACAGTCATGCCTTCAGAGCACGAGATCCAGCAGCGGATCCTGATTGCCCACGGCTCCGGCCCGGTCCGCCTATGGCGGAACAATGTGGGTACGGGATGGGCAGGCCAGGCCACTCGGGTCACGGCTGGGAATCTGCATGCCATCGCCCACACCATCAGGCCTGGTGATGTGGTGGTCAGGAACGGCCGCCCGCTGCATGCCGGCCTGTGCGTGGGCAGCTCCGACCTGATCGGGTACCGCCAGGTGGATGGCCTGGCCCAGTTCGTGGCGTTGGAGGTGAAATCCGAACGTGGCCGTCCCACCCTGGAACAGGCCAGGTTCCTAGACCACATCTCCAGTGCTGGTGGTTGCGCAGCAGTGGTGCGTAGCATAAATGATGCAGATATGGTTCTCCGTCGTCCCTAGGCAACCGGAACCGCTACGGTTCCGGCATGGACAGAGAACCCTCCGATCTGCGCCAAGAGCGCGGCGTACAGCAGCTGGCTGCAGCGCTCACGTACTGGCTGGCGCATAACCTCAGCCAGGACCGGATGGCAAGCCTGCTGCACTGGGCATACGGTGAAACATCCGGTTTTGACGGCGGCACGTTCAGCCGGATCAAGAATGCGAAGCAGTCCCGCGGCGCTGGGCTGCGGCACCTTGATGCGCTGGCGGAAACCAACCGCGCGATCTGGATGTGGCAGACCATGGGCGAGCGCGATGCAATACGGGAGTTCGGCCCGTATTCCCAGCACGGTGTGAGGCCGGAGTGGGTAGCGGATACGATCTGGCTGCCGAAGCCATACGACGAAGCCCACCCCCTCGACCTGGGCGATCTGGCCAACCTGCTGATGGGTCGGCTGACGCTGCCGTATGTGGGCGGCCACCTGACGCAGAGCCAGGCGCGGCGTGCCAATGATCGATTGGTGGATCTGCTGGATGACCTGGCTGCAGAGCGCGGCTGGGGCCCACGCGAGGCGCTGCGGGAGTTCCTGGAGGCATACCCGGCCAGCACCAGCCACACGCGGCAGGCGCGGCTGAAGGAGCTGCTGATGGGCGAACCGCTCAGCCATAAGGAGCTGGAGTCGGAGCTGGCAGCACTGGCGGAGATGATCCGCCAGGTGCGCGGACTGCACAGCTTCACCCCAGCGCAGCTGCAGGCTGAACTGTTGACTGATCACCGGATTCGGTCCTGATGACCCGGTAGGCCAGCTCACCAGCAACGCGCACGTCAAGCGGTTGGAAGTCGTCATCTGGCACGTGGCAGAGCATGCGCCAGAGCTGGGCAGCGTCTGATTGGTCTGAGCAGTGAACTTCGATCATGGGCGCTGGATGCGTTGACAGGTTTTAGTACAGCTGAACTGGTCTTGGCCAGTACAGGTCCGCGAATCTGCAGCTCAGGGGTGCAGATGCGGAACCTTAGCGCTAGGATGGCGGAATCCACCGCACGATGCCATGCCCAGCGCCAGCAGCTCAGCGCTCACAGCGCCGAGCGCCACACCACCCCTGAGCCTGCAGGTCTCATCCGTTGACGACCTGGCCCGGCTGGCCCGGGTGTTCGCCGCGTCTGGCCTGTTCGGCCGCGCCGGCAATCAGGAAACACAGGTCGCCGAGTGCGCCATCCGGCTCATGGCCGGCATGGAGGCAGGGTTCTCCCCGTTCGCCTCCGCCACCGGCGTCCACATCATCAACGGCCGGCCGGCGTTCAGCTCCAACCTGCTAGCCCAGGCCGTGCGCCGGCATCCGGTGTACGACTATCGGGTGCTGGAGAAATCGGCCAAGGTCTGCCGGATCCGGTTTCTCGCCAACGGCGAAGAGATGGGCGTGGAGACCTTCACCATCGACATGGCTGAGCGTGCCGGCCTCTTGAAAAGCCCCACGTGGAAGGCCTACCCCGAGGCCATGCTGTTCAGCCGCGCCCTCACCGCCGGGATGCGCACGCACTGCCCGGATGCACTGGGTGGGCACTCTGCCTACACACCAGAGGAGCTTGGCGCTGAGAACGGCGTGGTGGTCGCCACTGTCACCGAGGAGCCTCGCCCGGCACCGCGCATCCTCTCCACCGTCGATGAGCTGGTGCCGGCCGCCGCAGAAGCTGCCTATGCCCGTGGTCTGACGCCTGAGGGCCTGGCCGTGTTCATTGATGAGGTCAGCAAGGGCGAAGCACAGCACCTTCATCAGCTGCCGCAGAACCTGCTCGCCCGCCTGGCCAAGTCTGGCGTCAGCCCGGAGACCGTGGCGCGCTGCAACGCCGCCGCTGAGGCTGCTGATGCCGACCCGATCGATGACCCTGACGACCTGCCTGCTGCCTGGTCCGCTTGACGGCAGGCGGTCCACATCCACATTCCCACCACGACCATGAACGAACTTCTCACTCAGCTGATTCAGTGCAACCAATGGCAGTTCATCGGGCGGCTTGGTGCCGACCCTGAGATGCGGTTTTTTCAGTCCGGCGCCAGCGTGTGCAACGCCCGGTTGCTGGTGAACAAGCCCGGCCAGAAACGGGATGACGGCCAGAAGCCGTACAGCTTCAAGTTGGAACTGTGGAACGAGAAGGCGCAGGAGTTTGCTGATGCTGCGGGCAAAGGTGACCTGCTCGACGTGGTTGGCCGCGTGAAGACGGAGAGCTGGGACGACCGGAACACGGGGGAGAAGCGTCACGCATTGGTGCTGACGGTGGAGCACTGGCAGGTCTTGGCCAAGCCCGGTCAGGGTCAGGGTCAGCAGCAGCAGCAGCCTGCAGCGGCAGCAGCACAGCCGGCGACACCAGCGTGGAACAGCGCACCGCTGGGTGGCGACATCGACGAAGACGACGTGCCGTTCTGAGCGATGGACGCGATCACCGAGGTGCGCCAAACGATTGATCAGCTGCTGGCAGAGCTGGCGGCTGATCGTGAAGCGTTGCAGGAACGCGAAGCAGCACTAGCGCAGGCTGCTGAACAGTTGAGCCAGGAGTCTGCAGTGCAGGCTGCCTGGCAGCAGGGAGCAATGAACGAACGAGGTCGTATCACAGCACTGATCGACCTGCAGATGGAGACGTTGGGTCGTGGTGGGTTGAACGCAGTGTCACTGCGAACGCTGCGGGAAAAGCTGCTGGAGGTGGAGGGGTGACGCTGATCCACGCCGACACGCACCCCTACGACCTGGGCCCCAGGTGGACGGTTGTGCAGCAGCCAGATGGCGTCACGGACCCCATGTTGGTGCGGTTCATCAAGCAGGGCCAGAGGCGGAAGCTGCTGGATCAGACCGCCCGGTGGAACGGCCGTGGGTGGGACCCTGCGCGGTGGGTGCCGGCCCACCCCGGCGTGCCCCGGACGCTGCTTGCGATCGTCGAGGCCCACATGCGGGAGGTGGACCATGGGTGATCTGGTTGCTCACCTGCTGGCGCATCGCCAGCGGATTCCGAACCGAGCGATCATCGCCTGCCTGGCGCTGGCCCAGCTGGCGCCGAAGCCCACTGAGCGGCTCACAGCACAGCAGCTGATGGACGCGCTGGAGATCAGCAACCAGCCCTACCTGAGCAAGCTGCTGGGCGAGCTGCAACGCTACGACCTGCTGGAGTACGAGGCCGGCGACCGTGCTGAGCCGGGCTACCTGTTCTTCCGCGTGGGCCCCTTGCGCCGGGAGGTGCGGCGGTGACCACCACGATCCAGCGCTACCGCGAGTTCATTGCATCCAAGGGAACCGCTGCTCAGTCCTATGGATTCCAGCCACAGGGCCAATGGGATCTGTTTCCCCACCAGCAGGCAACATTGCAGTTCGCCTGCGAGAAAGGCCGATCCGCCGCGTTCTTGGACACCGGCCTGGGCAAGTCTCGCGTGGAGGCGGCAGCTGCTGCTGAGTTTGCTGCTGCCAGCGACCGGCCATCGCTGATCCTTACACCGCTGGCGGTAGCGCGTCAGATGGTGCGGGAGTGCGCAGCGGTCGGCATTGAAGCCCGCATTGTCCGGGAGCAGTCCGATGTTGGACCTGGCGTGAACATCGCCAACTACGAACGACTGCCGAAGCTCGACTGCGCCGTGTTCGGTGGCGTGGTTCTGGATGAGAGCAGCATCCTCAAGTCGTTCACCGGCCCGACCAAGCGGATGCTGTGTGAGGCGTTCAGCGAGACGCCTTACCGGCTCGCGGCCACTGCCACGCCGGCGCCAAACGATCACATGGAGATCGGCCAGCACGCCGAGTTCCTGGGCGTCATGCCAGGGCCGGAGATGCTCTCCCGGTGGTTCATTTCCGATCAGACCACCATGGGTGGCTATCGCCTCAAGGGGCACGCTCGGGAGTCGTTCTGGCGGTGGGTCGCCAGCTGGGCCAGGGCCGCCACGCTCCCATCTGATCTCGGTGGTAATGACGACGGATTTATCTTGCCGCCGCTCAACTACGAGCTGCACACGATCAGCGCCGATATAACCCAAGAGGTTCCCGAGGGGCTGCTTTTCAGGATCCCCGATGGCAGCGCTACCACCATCCACCGTGAGAAGCGCCTCACGATGGAAGATCGAGTAGCCAAGGCTGCAGCAATCGCCAACGCTGAGACCGGGCCGGTGATCGTGTGGTGCGAAACCAACGACGAATCATCGGCGCTGGCTGCGTCTATCACTGACGCAATCGAGGTATACGGCTCAATGTCGCTTGATGAGAAGGTGGCCGCCCTTGACGCGTTCACCTTTGGCGAACGCCGGGTGATCGTGTCGAAGCCCAAGCTGGCCGGCTTGGGCCTGAACTGGCAGCACGCCAACACCGTGATCTTTGCCAGCGTTAGCCACAGCTATGAGCAGCACTACCAGGCCGTGCGGCGTGCGTGGCGATTCGGGCAGACACAACCTGTTACCTGCCACGTGATCATCAGCGACACGGAAACCAGCATCTGGAACAACGTCCAGCGCAAGGCCGCCGATCACCTGCGCATGAAACGCGCCATGGCCGGCTCAATGGTGGCGATGCAGCAAGAGGCAACACTGCGACGCGCCTACGGATCGGCCACTTCAATCATCCTTCCGTCATTCCTGCAATGAAACCCACCTACGAAGGCAACAACTGGGCCGTCTACAACGCCGATTGCGTCGAGATCCTTTCGGGGCTGCCTGATGAGAGCGTTGATTGCGCGGTGTTTTCGTCGCCATTCAGCTCTCTCTACATCTACAGCGATTCCGAGCGAGATATGGGCAACTCGGCCTCTCATGACGAGTTTTTGGAGCATCACCAGTGGATGGCCCGTGAGCTGTTCCGCGTGATGAAGCCTGGCGCTGTGATCTGTGATCACGTCAAGGATACGGTTTTTTATCAGAACTCATCAGAGACAGGAGAAGGCGGACTGTTCCCGTTCAGCGATGCCGCCAGCGCCAACTACCGCAAGGTGGGATTCTGCCTGAGGGCACGGGTGACGATCTGGCGCGATCCGGTGCGAGAGATGCAGAAAACCAAACACGAGCGGTTGCTTTACAAAAACATCCGCGAAAACAGTCGGGTGAGCGCCATGGGCATGCCTGAATACATCCTTGTGATGCGCAAGGATTCTCGGGGCAAGAATGTCGGCGAGCCGGTTACTCACAGCCGCGATGAGTTTTCGTTGGATCAGTGGCAGCACTGGGCATCGCCAGTGTGGATGGACACGATTCAAACGAAGGTGCTTAATTCCCGGTTCAAGGGTGACAAAGACGAAAAGCACATCTGCCCAATGCCCTTGGACCTGATCGAACGCTGCATCACGCTTTACAGCAACCCCGGCGACGTTGTGCTGGATCCGTTCAACGGCATTGGCAGCACCGGATACCAGGCCGTGAAGATGGGTCGCAAGTACGTCGGCATTGAGCTGAAGCCGGAATACGCCCGTCAAGCCGCCAAGTTTCTGGAGCAGGCCGAGGGCAACGCTGCGTCGCTGTTTGACCTTCAGAGCGCATGACACGCCCGCACCTGGACCACGCCACGCACGGCGATCGTGAGTGGGCCTACGTCGGCTGCTGGCGCGAGTGGAACGATGCTCGCGCTGAATGGGAGCCGTCAGCACCACCACCCGCTGATGCGCAGTTCTTCAACTACCACGACTACATCCTTGGATGCCGTGATGCCTGATCAGATCACCCACCCGTTCGACGAACCCACCGGCGAGTGTCGCAAGTCCGCCGAGAGTGCCACTAAGCCCCGGCTTGAGCTGCTGCCCAGTGCCGCGATAGAGCAGATCGCCGAGGTGCTCACCTACGGCGCCGCGAAGTACGAGGATAACAACTGGTGCCGTGGCGCCCGCTGGGGCCGGTACTACGCGGCGCTGCTGCGGCACCTGTTCGCCTGGTGGCGCGGCGAGGACCTGGACCCTGAAACTGGCATGAGCCACCTGGCGCACGCCGGCTGCTGCCTGCTGTTCCTGATGGAATACCAGCGGAATGGATGGGGCGCAGATGATCGATTCCGCGGACCGGATCAGGAGCGGTTCGTCAAACACGACGGAGCACAGCCATGATCACCCTCACCACTGCCACCCAGCAGGCCCTGGCGCGGATCGCCGCAGCACCCGCCACCAGTGAGCAGCGGCGGCGCTACCCGGTGCCGCTGTCCACCCGCCTGGCGCACGCCGCCTGCCCGATGCCCAGTCGGTGCCCTGAGCCGTGCCAGACCTGCACCGCTGTTGCCCGCAACGTGGCTGCAGAGCTGGGGCAGGTGCTGCGCGAGAGACACGGTGGATCCAGCTCGGTGGCGGATTGGTTGGACGGATTAGGGTGCAGAACCGGAACCTAAGCGGTAGGATTGCAAGGTCAGCAGCCCGAGCGCGGCGCTGGCCATCCACTCGCCATTCGTTCCATGACCACGATCACCTGCACCATTCTGGTTCTGCTGCTGTTCCCGCTGATCCTGCTGCTGTGGCTGACAGAATCCCGTCAGCAACGCGCCCGGCGCTGGCGCCGCGGGGGGATGACGTACCGCGTGATTGCAGAGCGCCTCGGCTGCAGCCAGACCACGGCGCGACGGCTGGTAGCAGCCTGAACGCAACGGCCCGCCGGAGCCGCACCCAATCCGGCAGCACCCCTTCACCCCACCACAGAGACACGTCCATGACTGACAGCCAAACCAGCGAAACGCTTCGCCTGCACGAGCTATGGCGTGCCAATGATTCAACTGGCATCCGCGCCATTCTGCGCGGCGCCATTCTGTACGGCGCCATTCTGCGCGGCGCCATTCTGCGCGGCGCCAATCTGTACGGCGCCAATCTGCGCGGCGCCAATCTGTACGGCGCCAATCTGAGCGGCGCCAATCTGAGCGGCGCCAATCTGTACGGCGCCAATCTGAGCGGCGCCAAGCTGCGCGGCGCCATTCTGAGCGACGCCAAGGGGTTGCCAATCGCTGCAGATCATCTGCAGCGGCTGCGTGCGGTTGCCAGTGAAGTGCTGTCCAACCCTCAAAACCTTCACATGACAAACTGGCATAACGAGTGCGGTACTACTCATTGCCTGGCAGGGTGGGCTATTCACCAGGCTGGACCGCTAGGTGAAGTCTTGGAGAAACTTCATGGCCCACACATGGCTGGATTGCTGCTGTTAGGCGTTGATGCTGCTGAGCACTTCTACGACAAGAAGGACGACGCCATTGAGTGGCTGCAGTCCGTTGCACAGGAGGCGGCATGACCGACCAACACCGCGCCACGCCTGAGCAGTGGGCAGCGCTTGAGGAGCAGAGCGCTCCCGAGTACGACAACACCATCCTTGAACTCCGCGCCCGCGTCGAGGCGCTAGAGGCATCGGCACGTATTGGCCAGCTCGCCGCACCGGCCAATACCGAGGCCCGGCCTGGTGGGCTGGCGGAGAGGGTGGCGCTACGCATTGCGCACAAAGGTTGCTTTGCCCCTGAAGAGTCGTATGGCCAGGAAGCCCGCGCCGCAATCCGCGAGGTGGCGGCGTGGCTCAGCGAGCACACAGACGACGACGCAGCGGCCTACTGGGCCGCTCGACTGGAGCAGGAGGCCGACCGATGACCACCGACTACCGCGCCCTGTGCGCTGAGCTGGCCAACGACCTTCAGGAAGCCCGTGATGCGGTGAGCGACTGGGCCGCCTACGCCAGCGACCACTTCAAGCAGAAGCACGACCTGCAGGGTGATCTGGACCGCATTCAGCGCCAGATCACCCGCGCCCGCGCCGCCCTGGCCCAGCCCGAGCCGCAGGGGCCGCCAAAGAATTGCTGGCTCGAACACAACATCACCCCACCGCCGGAGCTGGTGAAGCAGTGGGAAGCTGACTGGCATTGTTCCGGCAATACAAACGGAAACGGATTCACGTATTTTGTCGCCACCCGCGCCGCCCAGTGGGGCGCCGACATTGAACTGGAGGCGTGCTGTGAGTGGTTACAGCATGACTATCCCAACATTGGTGCAAACGCACTCCGCGCCGCCCGTCGCCCAAAACCCCAGACACTGAACAGCATTGCACTAGAAATGCTGGGGACAATTGAAAGGATGGATGTCGTGATCCCAGAGATTACCGATACCATCCGCCGCGCCCTGGAGCAACTTGATGACTGACCTCACCCCCAATGATCTAAGCCACCTCAGCGATGAGGAGTTCAATGCGTTGTGTCCACAAGGCCATCATGCACCTGGACCAGCTCAGCCGTTATCACCCGCCGCGCAGGCCGTGCTGAATGCTGCTTTCCTTGCTTATGACGACGAAACTTTGTATGTCGCTACCTGCGAACAACATGCCGGCAAGATAGCCGCCGCCGCCCTGCGAGCTGCTGCTGATCAGGTGGTGCCGGAAAAAGTCAACCCGGTAGGCGATGAGCACGACGACGCACGCCACGACCAGTGGATACGCATTCGCCTCAAGTTCCTCGCCATCGCCGCCGAGCTGGAGGCCGACCGATGACTAACCGCGAACTGATCGCACGCCTGCTGTTCCTCGCTGAAACAGCTGTAGATCAGGCTCTGGATTATGCCTACGATGATCCCGAGGATTACTTCATCTACCGTGAACTGCGGGAGCTGAAGGCTGCTGTTGCCGCCGAGCTGGAGGCCCACTAATGCCACGCCTCTACCACGTGCAAACCACCCACGGCCCCATCGAGCTGTACGCAATCACCCAGGCCCAGGCCATCGCCACTGCGCTGGAGCTCGCCGGCCCTGGTGCTCGGCTGCTGCGTGTTGCCCGCCAGGGCGACTGGTAATCACAAGCCCGGCTCATCACACTCTGAAGGCCCGCGCCGCGGCTGCTTGCCCCCACCAGGGAGCTGCAGACCGCGGCGTTGGCATTCCATGCTGAACGCTGCAGTGGCTGCATGACGATCAGGGTGCCGACTGGCAACGCCTGCACCCTGCACCAGCCAGATCGGCTGCCCGTCGCAGATCACCAGTTCGGTGGTGGGGAGGTGCATGGTTCAGGGTATGCACGGGAATAGCCTGGCTTCCCCACTCGCAAACCACCATGGCGCAGTATCGGTACGATCCCGAGCTGCAGCAGATCGCCGTTGCACGTTTTGGGGACATGCTGCGGCGGTGGCGTGAGCAGCAGGGCTGGACCCACTCGTGGATGAGGCGTTTGATGTGCCGGTCGCTGCAGCCAAGAGCCTCGGCCGCCTCCGCAACAGTCAGCAGCGGCCGGCCTTTTTTGCTCTGCGCTCTGCTGCCGGTGTCTAAGGAAAACGAATCCATAGCGCAGGGTAGTGTGAGTGGCCGTTCTGGGCCGATCCTATGGCCGTCATCGGCTACGCCCGCGTCAGCAAAGACGATCAGGCAGGCAGCCTCCCAGCCCAGGTCAGCCGCCTGCAGGCCGCCGGCTGCGCCCGGGTGATCACCGACATCGAGACCGGCCGCAGCACCGATCGGGATGGCCTGCTGGAGGTGATGGCCATGGTCCAAGCCGGGCAGGTGTCGGAGCTGCTGGTAACCCGCGTGGACCGGCTCGGGCGGGACGCGGCCTACACCGATGCCCTACTGGCCCAGTGCGAGCAACAGGGAGTCGCCGTGCGGGCGCTGGACGGGGGCGCGATTGAGACGGCTACCCCCCAGGGATTCCTGATGGCCCGGCTGCAGACCGGCCTAGCGGAGATGGAGTCGCGCATGCTGAGCCTCAGGCTGCGGCGGCAGTTCGCCGTCTACCGTGCCGAGGGTCGCCACCTGCGCCGGCGCAAGCCGTTCGGCTACCAGGCCGGGCCGGGCCACCGGCTGCAGCCGCACCCTGAGCAGTGGCCTCAGGCGCTGCGGGTGCTGCGTGACCTGAAACGGCTCGGGAGCTTTGCGACGGTGACCCGTTCGATGCCGGAGTGGTGCGACTGGACGCCGGCCGCCACCAACCTGCAGGCGTGGTTCGTCAACCCGGTGATTCGCGGGCACATCGGCCACCAGCTGGACCGGAAATCAGGTAAGGGCTGGGGCCAGCGGTGGGGGGAGATCCTCTACGACCAGCATCCGGCGCTGATCAGCGAACAGGACTGGCGGGAGCTCGCCGATCTGCTGCGGCGGCCGACCAACCGGTTCAAGAACACCACCACCACCGAGGTGGCCCATGCACTCACGGGGCTGCTCCGCTGCAGGTCCTGCGGCCATCTGCTGCGGCGGAACACCTCCAACGGCGTGGCCTGGTGGCGGTGCCGGCATCGGCTGTGCGCGGGGCGGGGCGGCGCCAGGGAAGACCGGATCCTGCCGGTGGTGATCGATGCCTGCGTGGCCGAGGCCGGCCGCTTGGCGCAGTTACTGGCTGAGCCCCAGGCCCAGGAGCCGGCAGTGGCGGCGATGGCCGACGAACTGGAACTGATGGAGCGCATGGCCGCACGCAACCCCGAGAACCGGGCGATGGCGGCAGCCGTGGCCGAGCAGCGCCAGCGGATCGAGGCGCTGCGCAGGGTGGAACGGTCGGCGGTGGATCCTGCCGCTTACAGGGCGATGCAGGATCCGCGGTTCTTCACCTCAGGTTCGCCACAGGACCAGCGAACTGTGATGCAGGCCGTTCTTCGATCGGTAACGGTGGGGGAACGTGGCGACCCGATCGAACCTCTTCCTCGTAGCTGCTGAGCATCGAGAGCAGGGCTTCGCGCACTGTCTTTGGGTGGCTGCACTTCCGCATCCTCACCCCTCTACGACGTACAGATTGCAGTCCCTGGCGAACCCTGGACCCTCTTCGATGGGGTCCGGGAATCCCAGGCTGCAACCCTCGCCCAGCCATTCGCGGCAGTGTTCACAGGAGCGTTCACCGCGACGCGGTGGTGGGCGGTAGTCATCTGGCAGCAGGTCGCAGTAGATCAATCCTGCGCGAATCTGGCGGATCAGTTCAGGGCTGCAACCGTAGCGATCTGCGAGTTGTCGTTTGCTGTCGCATGATTCGCGGATTGCAGCCACCTGATCAGCTGTGAACCGCCGGCTGGGTTGCATTACACGCGAACGTTGAGCGGCGACATGCTCAACATCACCGAATGTTGAGATCCGCCGCTTGCAGTCCCGACACGCGAAGCGCTTGTATTCGCCGCGTTTGGACTGCCGGGTGTGCGTGACGACCATGATGCCACCGCATTCAGTGCAGGGGATCATCCGCGACTCCCCTGCACTGCTGGGTCACGGTTGTATCTTCCGGTAATTGCATAAGATCGCGCGGGATGTTCAACCATTAAGTGGAATATGATCTGGCCCACGCGCATTCCCGGCCATAGCAGCTGCGGCCATAGCTGGCGATTGTTCCGCAGCTCTAGGGTGAGTACCGAGTTGTGCCAACCGGGATCGCACCAGACGGCGAGCGCCTGATCGAGGCCTTCGCGGGCGCGGCTGGACTTCAGGCGGAACTCTGCGGCCACGTCATCCGGCAGGTTGAACACCTCCATCGTCTGCGCTAGGCAGAACTGCCCAGGCCGCAGCTCATACGGGTTGTCTTTGCTGTGCCCGGCCAGTGGGTATGACACCAGGTCACGGGACTGCGCAGATTCAATCAGCAACGTGCCGCCCAGCCTGACATCCAGGCTGGCGGGATTGATCAGCTCAGGGTCGTAGCCCTCAACCATGCCGCCCTCGCAGCGGCTGAGGATCTGCCAATCAGCGAGCGGCATCAGTGTTCTGCGATGGTTGCATCAACTCGACCAGTTCCAACAGGTGCGCGGCGAATGCGACGTGTGTCATCCGAGCGTGGGGCCCTGGCGGCGTGCCGTAACTGTCTATCCACCAATCCTCAAAAGCGGCGGCGATGCTGGCTTCATTCATGGCAGGATCGGCGATTTGGACAGGATCTGCTGGGGCACAGTCCATTCGGTGCCTTCGTAGTCGATCACCATGTAATGCGGCCATGCTGAGCGGCCATGGCCAAATGCAGCGACGACTTTGGCGGCGAATTGCGGGTGCCCAGCGAGGAATACCTCGTCACCAACGGCGAATCGCCAAGGGTTGTGTTGCAGGGTTGCGGTTAGAGCCATGATGCGGATTTGGGGGTGAGGATAGTGATGGAACTGGCGTCAGGGTGTCGCCGTTCGGCGAACTGATAAGCCTGCTGGCGGGACACGGCGCGGATGGTGCAGCGCATCGGCTGGCGGCAGGCGAACGTGATCTCACAAGGCCAGAATTGAGCGCCGGCCTCGCTGGTGCGGGTGATGCCCTCGCCAGCGGACTGGCAGGGGTCGTCGTCGAAAACGAAGGGTACGGGCTGGGTCACCGCCGCACCTCCACCGCCTGAATCCGCGCCTCCCGGTCCAGCACCACCACCGCCGCCACAATGCCCAGCAGGCACAGCGAGACAGCAATCACGGTTCGGCGACAGGAAGCGGCCTTGGCAGCAGCTGCAGCACGTCGTCGCTGGGCCCTGTAAAGCGAGAGGTCAACCACATCAGCAGAGTCACCATGGCACTTCGGTGATGCTGATGA
>Ga0079299_1000080_pt1 | contig 21335 bp, 20 predicted proteins | sample Wag4_2014_7_11_2_FD_76334 | JGI IMG/M metagenome (GOLD analysis project Ga0079299, IMG submission 76334) | Lake water microbial communities from Ohio, USA - Utica-2 Time Series LW 2014_7_11 | ecosystem: Environmental > Aquatic > Freshwater > Lake | place: USA: Ohio | collected 2014-07-11
ATGGCTCTGGTGGTCGAGCGGGCTGAGGCGGGTCTGCGAGTGGTTCGTCTGCACGATGGCGATCCTTGTCTGTACGGGGCGCTGGCCGAGCAGATCTGTTGTCTGGCCGATGCCGGCATCGGCGTTGAGGTGGTGCCGGGAATCAGTGCTTACCAGGCAACAGCCGCTGCTCTGCAGACGGAACTGACGGTTCCAGGCCTGGTGCAGACCATCGTGTTGTCCCGCGTGGGAGGGCGCACCGGCGTGCCGGCGTCTGAATCCCTGGCTCGGCTGGCCGCCCTGCGCGCCTCCCTCTGCCTGTATCTGTCCGCCCGCCATGTGGAGGAGGTGCAGGCTGAACTGCTGCAGCACTATCCCGCCGAAACCCCAGTGGCGATCGGTTATCGGGTGAGCTGGCCGGATCAATGGCTCACCGTTGTGCCCCTTTCCGAGATGGCGCAGGCAAGTCGCGAGCGAGCCCTGATCCGCACCACGCTCTATGTGGTGAGTCCTGCCCTGGCGCCCCCCGAGCAGGCCCGTTCCAGGCTCTATTCGCCCAGCCACCGCCATCTGTTCCGCGGTGGTGCACCAGAGGATGGCCCCCCGGACAGCTCGGTTTCCGCCGGCAGGGCCCGATCTGCGGCCACGCCGGCGGATTGAGCTGCGGCTCCATGAACCCCGCCGACTCAGCTGCCGGCGCTGGACTCCCCGTACAGCTCACGGGCAAGACGTTCGTTGTCGAAACGGCAGCCGAGTCGATCGACAATCGCCTCGAGATCTCTGGCCGCATTGCCCAGGCAGCAGGTGCCTCCCGGCGATGGCGTGACATTGAACACCAGGCCAGGCAGGGCGGGGATGCTGGCTTCGCCGAGCATTAGCCTGCGATTGCGCTTGTCGATCAGTTGGGGGCGCACGCCGCCGTAGCCCTCGGCGAACCGCAGATCGGCCAGCTTCATGCCGGGCACAATCTTGCGGGCATCGGCCAGAAACAGCCGCCGCCGCAGCCAGGGCACTTCAAACAGCAGGTTCTTGAGGATGTAGTTGCGGATATCGGCGATCCGCAACAACTGCCAGAACACCGCCAGCACGGCCCAGTCGAGCCGCAGCACCTTCAGAAACTCCCAGAAGGAGGCGGGTCTGTAACGCTCCAGCAGGGGCAGCAACAGGGCGGTGGGGCCGAAGCGGGTCTGGCCGGGGGCCCGCACGTCGGGATCGCCGTGGATGGCGGCGAAGGGCAGTTTGTCGTTCTGCACCGTGTAGACCTTGCCCCTGAGCAGGTCGGGGGTGAAGTAAAAACTGCCCGCCACCGGCAGACAGGAGTACTCCAGGCCGAAGCCCATCCGCTGGGCCATCAGCAGGCTGTGGGCGCCGGCGTTCACCACCACATGGCGTGCCCGCAGCTCCGCTGGGGCCAGCGCCGTTCCGTCGGCTGCCTGGCCGGATCGGCAGCCTGGGGTCGGGGCCAAGGTCACCCGGAACAGATCACCGTCCTGGGCGATCTCCAGCACCGAGGTGCCCAGATGCAGATCGAGCCGGCGAGCTCCAGCCGCACCGTCGGCGCTGGCGTTGCTGACCTCGATGGCCGCCCGGGCCTGATCCACGAACGACTGAGACAGCTCTTCATAGTCGACGGCGGTATAGGTGCTGCGGATGCCGATCGCCACCAGCTCCTCGGGCCGCAGCTGCCCATCCACCAGGGCCACATTCGGCTCCCACTCGGCGATCTGCGGCTTCTCCAGCAGTTCCATCGCCGGGAAATGGGGCGAGAAGCGGGCAAAGCGCTCGCGCAGGCCGGCGCACTCCCTCTCCCCCACGGCCAGCACCATCTTGGGGGTGCGGAACACGCACCGCTGCCGCTGCTCAGGCGGCAGCAGCTCGGCGTAATGCACGATCATCTCGGCCGTGCGCTTGACCTTCACAGCCTTCTCCAGGGTGTAATTGGTCTCGATGTCGCCGCAGTGGATGGTCTGGCTGTTGTTGGTGGCCCTGGAGTTCACCCGCGCCAGTGCGTCGTAGCGCTCCACCAGCGCGATCCGGCTCAGATCGGTGTAGCGGGCCAGCTCAAACAACAGAGCCGTGCCGCAGACGCCGCCCCCCACGATCAGCACGTCGAGCGGCGCCGTGGTCGCCGCCACCGGTGCACCGCCCGCAGGAGCGGTGGCGGGAGCGGGCGCGTCGCTGGTAGAGCCTGGGGCGGTGGGCAAGGCCGGAATGGTGGTTGCTTCCCTATGGTGATGGATCGTGGCACGACCTTGGTGAGGCGCTGTTGGTCGGCAGGCCTGCCGGAGCGGTCATGAGGTACGATCAGATCGTCGTCAGACAACGTCCAAGACAACCGTCTCAGACAACAGTCTTAGATGGCGTCTCGGGTAAACGTCTCAGACAGCTGTCTGCAAGGCAGCTGTGATCCGGCAGTTCGTCTCTCGGATGGATCCAAGGCGGATTTTTCTGCCCCATCCAGCAAGGCAGATTTTTCTGTCTTATCCCACCCAGAGTTCTCTGCCCGGCCTGCTCCCCGACAGTTCTGCCCAGTGGCAGTCCTGAAACTGGTTGAGGCGCCACCTGATCTTGACGTGTCATCGATGCGAGTTAGTCAGCCTTAGTTGAACCGGTCAACTAAATTGTTGATGAACTCAAAAAAATCTGTCGACCCATAGTCGTAGCAGATTTTGCATCAGTGATTGACGACAACAATGGGCGATTAGCACAGCGGTAGCGCACTTCCTTCACACGGAAGGGGTCACTGGTTCGAATCCAGTATCGCCCATATTTTTAACCCTCAGGCTGCTTCTTTGGTTTGTGTCTAGAAGCGCTGAGAATCTTTTTTGGTTGCGGCCCTGAGTTGTGCCGATCAACGCGGGTGACGGGGGCAAGCCACGCTCTGGACAGGGGCTTCACAATGCGTTCATTCCGCCTGGCGGGTTTGCCCCTGCCGGGTTTGTGCCATCGGAGCCTTGAGCGCAGCGCAGAGTCCTGAACTTCAACGGTTAGGCCAGTCCCTTGAACAGGCCCGCCTGGCCAGAGGCGTGTCGCGCGAACAGATGGCGGCTCGGCTCCATATGGGGGTCGAGCAGTTGCGGGCTCTGGAGGAGGGGGATGGAGAGGCCCTGCCGGAACCGGTCTTCGTGGTGGCTCAGGCCCGTCGGGTCGCCGCCAGTCTTGGCCTGAATATCGATGCGGATGTCGCCGCTCTGCGGTCCGGCCAGACCCGCTCGGCCCGTCCTGCTCCCGTGCCGCGCCGCGAGCCCGCCGTTGTTCCGCCTGCGGCCGCTGCCCCCGGGGGCGTCGGGCTGCCGCTCACCGCGCTCCGTGCGATCGCCGCTGCCGCTGCCCTTGGTCTGGGGTCGGCAGCCCTCTGGGGTGTGGTTCAGAATTGGGGCAGGCAAGCCCAGCCGCAGGCGCCGGCGAGGACTCCCGCTCCAGCGACGACGCGACCACCTGTCGCAGCCAGGCCGCCCGAACTGCGGCTGCAGGCCAGCGAGCCCAGTTGGTTGGAGGTGCGGCGCAGCGACGACACCGTCCTGTTCCGGGGAACCTTCCGCGGTGAACGTCGGTTTCCTCTCACCGGCGAGCTGCAGGTGCTAGCCGGCCGCCCTGATCTGGTCACCGTCAGCGTGAACGGTGCGGCCCCCACACCGCTGGGCACGATCGAATCGGTGAGATGGAGCCGCTTCAGCCAGGCTCGCCCGTCGGCTCCAGCACCCTGAGCTGCAGACCGCTGGCCTCCATCACCACGTCGCTGCAGGCCCCCAGGCTCCACCGCTCCAGGCTGAGATCCACGGCCGGTTCACCCGGCGCCCCTTGGCGGGGCACCAGCTCCACCTCCAGACCGCGATCGCTGCCGGTCGCGATCGGTCGCACCCGGATTGTCGCGATCCCGTCGGCCGGGCGGCGGTCGAGGGCGGCGGCCAGCCGCAGCAGCAGTGCCATCGCAGCCACGCAGCGACGCTGCTCGCGGCCCGTGATCAGCTGCCACGCCTCGTGCCGCTTCTTGGGCAGGCTGCGGCGGTGGTAGCGGGCAATCGCCGCCACCATCAGGTGTTCCATGTGCGAGTACCCCAGCAGCTCCCCGTGGCGGATCAGGTACCAGCTGTGTTTGTGATAAGCCGAGATATTGATGCTCTTGCCGCAGGTGTGCAACTGGGCTGCCGCCCAGAGCAGCTGGCGCCCCTCTTCACCGCAGCCATCCGCGCTGTCGTCGTCATGGAGCAGGCCCCGGGTCTGGTCGTAGAGGCTCAGGGCGTAGCCCGCCACCCGGTCGGCCCTGCTCCTGTCCACCCCGAAGCAGCGGGCCAGATGGAGCACCGTGCGCTCCCGGATCGTGCTCTGAAACGAGAAGCGGTCGCCCAGGAGCTGGTTGCGCAGCATCCAGTCCACGATCAAGCCTTCCCGCAGGGCCCGGTCGCAGACCACCAGATCGCGTGCCCCCAGCATCGCCATCGTGGTCTGCAGGATCAGGGCCCCGGGCACGATGATCTCGGCCCGACGGTCGTTGATCGCCGTCAGCGCCCGCCGTTGCTCGGGCGTCATGGTCACCAGGCGCTCGACCAGCTGGTCGATGCGGTCGCGGCTGAGCCGGAAGCCCTGGAGCTTCAGGGGCGGGGCCTGGTCTTCGGCGGCTGCGAGAGCCGCCAGAGCCATCGCCGTTCCGCTGGTGCCCACGAGCTGGGGGATCTCCCCGGGCCTGAGGGCCCGTTTCAGTTCGGCCACCGCAGGATCCATCGCTCCCTGGATGTAGGCCTGCAGGAATCCGCGACGCTCCGCTGGGATCGGATCGGGCTGGCAGAACTCACGCTGCAGCCGCACGGCGCCGATACGGGTGCTGGTGAGCACGCGGGCGTCGGAGCCATCGGCCAGCACCAGTTCGGTGGAGCCGCCGCCGATGTCGATGATCGTGTGCGGCCGGTCCCCGAAGCTCATGCCGGAGAGCACGCCCAGGTAGATCAGCCGGGCTTCCTCCGGGCCGCTCACGAGATCGACGTCCAGGCCGAGCTGGTCTTGCAGGGCCTGCAGAAACTCGCGACCATTCGGCGCCTCGCGCACGGCGCTGGTGGCGGCGGTGACGATCTGCTCCACCCCATGGCTCTCCGCCAGCTGGCGGTCGTGCCGCAGGGTGCGAAAGGCGCGCTCGATGGCATCGGCGCTGAGGTCGCCGCTGTCGGGGTCCCGTTCACCCAGCCGGGTGGTGGCTTTTTCGGCCAGCACCACCGAGAAGCTGCGCAGCTGTTCGTCAACTTCGGCGATCAGCAGGTGGATCGAATTGGTGCCGATGTCGATGGCCGCCACACGCCGCCGATCAGCCTGCTGGGGCGCTGGGGCCTGATCCATGGGGCCGGACTGGCACAGGGCCGGGCCACTTTGCCACCCCCTGTAACCCCCTAGCCTGCATCGCACCTGAACACAAGCCTTGACAGGCTCGCCCACCGTTGCCGTGCCCCGTTGGCGCCTCTGGCTGGAGCTGGTGCGCTGGCACAAGCCGAGCGGTCGGCTGATTTTGCTGATTCCTGCCGGCTGGAGCCTGTGGCTGCTGCCGGCCGTGCCGCCGCCGCTGCCTCTGGTGGGCTGGATCGTGCTGGGTGGTCTGGCGGTGAGCGCTGCCGGTTGCATCGCCAACGACCTCTGGGATCGCCGCATCGACCCCCTGGTGGAGCGCACGCGCTGTCGGCCGCTCGCCGCGGGTCGGCTGGGTGTGCTCGAAGCCGCTCTGCTGCTGCTGGTCTGCCTCGGCCTGGCCCTGGTGGTGGTGGTGGTCGGTCTGCCCGCGGCCCAGCGGGGTCTGTGCCTGCTCCTGGCGCTGGCCTGCCTGCCCCCGGTGCTCCTCTATCCATCCGCCAAGCGTTGGTTTGCCTTCCCCCAGCTCGTGCTGGCCTTCTGCTGGGGTTTCGCCGTGCTGATCCCCTGGGCCGCCGCCAGCGGCGCCCTCACCGGCGGCTGGCCGCTGGCGCTCACCTGGCTGGCCACCCTGCTCTGGACTTTCGGTTTCGACACGGTCTATGCGATGGCCGACCGCGCTGACGACCGCCGCATCGGTGTGCGCAGCAGTGCCCTGAGCCTCGGCCGGCAGGCGCCGCTGGCGGTGACCCTCTGCTACCTGGGCACCAGCCTTTGCCTCGCTCTGGCGGCCGGCCTGCGCGGCCTCAACCCGTTGGGCTGGTTGCTGGGGCTGACGGCAGCTGTGGCGATGGTCGCCCAGGGGCTGCAGCTGATCCAACGGCAGCGCCGCGGCGGCGAGCCCACGCCAGCAGTCTGCGCCCGCCACTTCAGTCGCCAGGTGCAGTTCGGCGCTCTGATGCTGCTGGCACTTGTGGTGGGGAGACTGCCGTGATGAGCGCCCCGGCGCTGTGCTGGCCCAGGCCCTTGCGGCCTGGCGATCGGGTCGGGCTGGCGGCTGCCAGTTCCGCCCTCGCCGATCCGGCCGCACTGGAGCGGCTGGATGCGGGGATTGCTGTTCTGGAGGACTGGGGTCTGGTGGTGGAACGGCGCCCGCTGCACGGGCGCGTGTGGGGCTACCTGGCCGGATCGGACCAGGACCGGCGCGCTGATCTGGAGCGACCGGACCAGCACGCTGCGGCGCTGTTGGCCTGCCTGCGCGGTGGCTGGGGTTCGGCGCGGTTGCTGGAGCAACCGCTCACGCTGCCCCCCCGCTGGCTGCTCGGTTTCAGCGATGTGACCTCCCTGCTCTGGGCCCAGCTGGCTCAGGGAAGCGGCGGGGCCGTGCACGGTCCGCTGCTCACCACTCTGGCGGCCGAGCCCGCCTGGAGCCGGCAGCGGCTGCGGCAGCTGCTGTTCGGTGAGCCGCTGTCTGCCCTGCCCGGGGAGTGCTGGAGCGCAGGCGTGGCCACGGGGCCGCTGCTGGTGGCCAATCTCACGGTTGCCACCCACCTGCTCGGCACAGCCCACCTGCCTGCTCTGGCGGGGGCGATCCTGGTGCTTGAGGACGTGGGCGAGGCTCCCTATCGCCTCGATCGGATGCTCACCCACTGGAGGCTGGCCGGTGCCCTGGGTCAGCTCGCCGGGATCGGCTTCGGGGCGTTCACCGATTGTGATGACACCGACTCTGAGCAGGGCGACCAGGCTTCGGCGGGCGCGGCCTCGGCCCATCGGCGGCTGGAGCAGGTGCTGCGAGAGCGCACGGCTGATCTCGGCATTCCTGTGTTGGCAGGGCTGCCGGTGGGCCACCGCTGCGGCAACGCGGCCCTTCCACTCGGCGCCAGGGCCCGGCTCGACGCCACGGCCGGCCTGCTGCAGCTGGAGATGCCCTGATCGGCCCCCTTTCCCGGCAGCTCTGCGCGGCAGCGGCAGCGCGGCAGCGCACAACCTTCAGCCGCGTCCGGCCAGCAGGGCCGCCGCAACGGTCAGATCGAAGGGTGTGGTGAGCTTGATGTTGGAAGCGGGCGCCTCCAGCACCTGCACTGGCCAGCCGAGCCGCTCGAACAGGGCCGCATCGTCGGTCACACTCCAGCCGGCTGCCTCGGCCCGGGCATGGGCCTGGCGCAGGCGCTCCACCGCAAACCCCTGAGGTGTCTGGGCTGCCCAGAGGCCGCTCCGCTCCGGCGTGGCGGTGATGGTGCCCTGGCCATCCACCTGCTTGATCGTGTCGGTCACGGGAGTGGCGGCGATCACGGCCAGACCGCCAGCCACGGCTTCGGCGCAGCGGTCGAACAGGGAGGGCTGCACCAGGCAGCGGGCGCCATCGTGGATCAGCACGCCTTCCGCGTCTTCGGGCAGTGCGGCCAGTCCCCGGCGTACCGACTCCTGCCGGGTATCGCCACCAATGATCCACTGCACGGGCCGGTCCGCCGCGGCGGCGGCGACGATCGCGGCGATCGGATCGGCATCCACCGGCTGCCCGACGATGCCGATCCAGTGCACGCTCGGCGAGGCAAGGGCCGCTTCAAGGGTCCACGCCAGCACGGGCCGGCCGGCCACCTCCAGCAGCAGTTTGTTGCCGGCTGCCCCCATGCGGCGGCCGCTGCCGGCGGCGGCGATCAGCAGATGCACAGACAACCTCGCCCCGCTGGGCCAAGACAGACAGGCTCCATACAATCAGGCCACCGTGCCCGACCGTCTGCGATGCGCGCCCTGTTCCTGATCCCGGGCGACAGCAGCCGTCAGCTTCAGGCCTTCCCCGCTGTGGCCGCAGTGGCCGATCAGCTCCGCGCTGAGGTGCAGGTGGTGTGTGCGGCCGCGGCTGCCCCCATCTGGAGCCTCCACCCGGAGCGGGTGAAGCCGATTCCGTTTGCCTTCGAGGGCGCCACATTGGCCGACTGGGCCAATCTGCTCGGCACGGTGCGCGAACCCGATTTCCAGCTCTGCATCAACCGGGCCAGCGGTCGCCAGGTGGATCTGATGCTCTCGATGAGCCACATCCCCACCCGTCTCGCCACCGGCGGCTTTTCGGCCACCGAGCGGGTGGTGGCGCCCGGCGGCGGCTGGCCCAACCAGGCCGATTGGCAGGCCTTTCTCCGGCCCATCGGCGTCACGCTTGACGCCGACGCCTTCCGGCTCACCCTGCCTCAGAGCGATCTGGCCGATGCGGCGCCGGCCATTCCCGCCGGCGATGGCCCCCTGCTGCTGCTGGCTCCGCTCGGTGGCCCGGCTGACTGGCCCGCAGAGCGCTGGCAGGCTCTGCCTGAACGCATCCGACGGACCTTGCCCGGACTGCGCACCATCGATCCGGGCGCGGGTTCGCTCCGAGAGCGGGCGGCTCGCATCGGCCTGGCCGATGTGGTGCTGGCCAGTGATCCAGTGGTGATCGAGCTGGCCCTGCTGTTGGGTCTGCCCCTGGTGGCCCTTGGCCGGGATGCAGCCGAATTGCCCGGGCGAGGAGCCGTGCAGGGGATCGGGTCGGCGGGCCAACTGAGCGGCCTCGCCCCGGAGACGGTGCTGGCCGGCCTGGGTCTGGCCTGAACCTGCGGCCATCCGCGGCCATACGATCGGGCCCGTTTGGTGCGCTGTCCCATGGCCCCCCTTCTTCCGCTCGCCGGGCAGGTCGCCCTCGTCACCGGGGCCAGCCGGGGCATCGGCGCGGCCATCGCCGCCGAACTCGCGGCCGCAGGGGCCTCTGTGGTGGTGAACTACGCCAGCTCACCGGATGCCGCCGAGGCCGTGGTGGCCGCGATCCAGGCGGCCGGCGGTCAGGCCTGGGCCCACCGGGCCAACGTGGCTGACGAGGAGCAGGTGGAGGCGATGGTGAAGGCTGTGCTGGAGAAGGAAGGCCGCCTCGATGTGCTGGTGAACAACGCCGGCATCACCCGTGACGGCCTGCTGATGCGCATGAAGAGCGCCGATTGGCAGAGCGTGATCGACCTCAACCTCACCGGTGTTTTCCTGTGCACCCGCGCCGTCAGCCGGGCGATGCTCAAGGCCCGCAGCGGCCGGATCATCAACATCACCTCGGTGGTGGGCCTGATGGGCAACCCCGGCCAGGCCAACTACAGCGCCGCCAAGGCCGGCGTGATCGGCCTCACCCGCAGCAGCGCCGCCGAGTTCGCCAGCCGCGGCGTCACCGTCAATGCCGTGGCCCCCGGTTTCATCGAGAGCGACATGACCGCCGCGCTCGACAAGGAACCGATCCTCAAGGCCATCCCCCTGGGCCGCATGGGTCAGCCTGCCGAGGTGGCCAGCGCGGTGCGCTTCCTGGCCGCCGACCCCGCCGCCGCTTACATGACCGGCCAGGTGCTGCAGGTGGACGGCGGCATGGTGATGCGCTGAGCCAGCTGCGGCTCAGGCGCTGCCCACCGGTTTCCCCAGCTCCTCCCGCAACTGGCGGATGCGCTGCAGCAAGCGCAAGCGGCGGCTCCGGGCGGTGAGGGTCAGGAAGAGCCGCAGTGGCACATAGATCACGGCCATGCCCACCCCCAGCAGGGTGATCAGGGCGAAGATCATCGCGTTGGCGCTGGTGGTGGGGTCGAGCACCACCGGCGCGACGGCACCGTCAAGGGCCGATTCCATGGCGGACTGCAGCAGGTCGTCCATAGGGCCGCCAGAAGGTGGCGTTGAACCGGCACGGTGAGGGTCGCACCCTATCGAGTCCCGCCTGGTGCACCAGGCGCTGATTCGGCTTTCCCCACCACGCTCTGCCGGGGCGGCATGGGAGCCTGGTAGCCGTTCATCAGCTCTCACAATGGCCAAGCTGGTCAGCTTTTCCGAGGAGTCCCGCGCCGCCCTGGAGAGGGGTGTGAATGCCCTGGCGGATGCGGTGAAGGTGACCATCGGCCCCAAAGGCCGCAACGTGGTGCTGGAGAAGTCGTTCGGGGCACCGGACATCGTCAATGACGGGGTCACGATCGCCAAGGAGATCGAGCTGGAGGACCCCTTCGAAAACGTGGGCGCCAAGCTGATGCAGCAGGTGGCCACCAAGACCAAAGACTCAGCCGGCGACGGCACCACCACCGCCACTGTCCTGGCCCAGGCGATGGTGCATGAGGGTCTGCGCAATGTGGCCGCCGGCGCCAATCCGGTGGGCCTGCGTCGGGGCATGGAGAAGGCCGCAGCTCAGGTGGTGGCAGGCATCTCCGAACGGGCCAGGCCCGTCGCCGGGGACGCCATTCGCCAGGTGGCCACGGTGAGCTCAGGTAACGACGAGGAAATCGGCCGGATGATCGCCGAGGCGATGGCCAAGGTGAGTGCCGATGGGGTGATCACCGTGGAGGAATCCAATTCCCTGGCCACTGAGCTGGAGGTCACCGAGGGCATGGCCTTCGATCGCGGTTATGCCTCGCCTTATTTCGTCACGGACCAGGATCGCCGTGAATGTGTGTTCGAGACCCCGCTGGTGCTGGTGACCGATCGCAAGATCAGCGCTATCGCTGATCTGGTGCCGGTGCTGGAGGCGGTGAGCCGCGCCGGTCGTCCGCTGCTGATCATTGCTGAGGACGTGGATGGTGAGGCCCTGGCCACTCTGGTGGTCAACAAGAACCGCGGCGTGCTTCAGGTTGCCGCCGTCAAGGCGCCGGGCTTCGGCGATCGCCGCAAGGCCATGCTGGGAGACATCGCCGTGCTCACCGGCGCCACCCTGGTGAGCGAGGACCAGGCGATGACCCTGGAGAAGGTGAGCCTGGCGGATCTGGGCAGTGCCAGGCGCATCACCATCACCAAGGACGACACCACGATCGTTGCCAGCGGTGACCACCAGCAGGCCGTGTCCGACCGGGTCGGTGCGATCCGCCGTGAGCTCGATCGCACCGAGTCCGATTACGACCGCGAGAAGCTGCAGGAACGCATCGCCAAGCTGGCTGGTGGCGTGGCGGTGATCAAGGTGGGCGCCCCCACCGAAACCGAACTGAAGAACCGCAAGCTGCGCATCGAGGATGCCCTCAATGCCACCCGGGCGGCGGTGGAGGAAGGCATCGTCGCCGGCGGTGGCACCACCCTGCTCCAGCTTGCCGAGGGGCTGGCCGACCTGTCCGCCGCGAGTTCCGGCGATGAGCGCACCGGTGTTGAGATCGTGCGTCGGGCTCTGGCGGCTCCCCTTCAGCAGATTGCCGCCAATGCCGGCGCCGACGGGGCGGTGGTGGCGGCTGAGATCCTGCGGCGCGGGCAAGGTTTCAATGCCCTCAATGGCAGTTACGAAGATCTGCTGGTTGCAGGCATCATCGATGCTGCCAAGGTGACCCGCCTGGCTTTGCAGGACGCGGTGTCGGTCGCCGCAATGCTGATCACCACCGAGGCCGTGATCGCTGACAAGCCTGAACCACCCGCCCCGGCTGCTGGCGGTGGCGGCATGGGTGGGATGGGCGGCATGGGTATGCCTGGCATGGGCGGTATGGGTATGCCCGGCATGATGTGAGCCCTCGCCCAGGATCGCCCCGGCGGGCGGTCCCGTTCAAAGCGAACGGACGAGCTTGGCGTGGATGCGGCAAACGCTGAGGGCCTCGCGGGGCGGGCTGGCGCAGAGCCGGCCCAGCTCCCGGTTCAGGGCCTGCATCTGATTCAGATGGAAACTGGACAACGGCATGCCAAGCAGCACCGTGCTCATGAGAACGAGCCCGGTGCGCGTCCGGTTTCCAGCCTGGTTTCCAGCCCGATTGCCGCCCATTGCTTCTCCCTGCAGCCGTATCACTGTTTCCAGTGTGAGAGTGCGGCTGCCCGCCCCTCCGGGGCGCTTAGGAAAAATTTCAGCTCATCGTCACGTCACCAGTCCCGTCGCCGCCGCAGGTATTCCCCGAGGCAGGGGGAGCTGCCGTGGCTCAGATCAGGGCACGGCAGTAGGCAGCCACCTGCAGATCCACACCGGTGATCGCAGTGCCCACCACCACCGCATCGGCGCCCAGGGCCATGGCCCGTCGAGCCTGCTCGGCAGAGGCCACCCCGCCTTCACAGATCAGCGCCACCCCCGCTGGTAGCTGGGCCCGCAGGTCGCTCAGCACATCCCAGGCCGGCGGCCGAGATCCGCTCGTGGCTTCGGTGTAGCCGTAAAGGGTTGTACCCACCCAGTCACAGCCCAGGGCTGCGGCCTGAAGGCCGTTGGCGAGGGAATCCACGTCCGCCATCAGCGTGGCACCCAGTTCGCTGCGGGCGCGTTGAATCAGTTCCGCCAGCTGTTGGCCGCCTGGCCTGGGCCGGTCGGTGGCATCAAGGGCCACCACATTGGCGCCGGCAGCCCAGACAGCCTGGATCTCCTCCCAGCCGGGAGTGATGTAAACCTGGCTGCCGGGAGTGCTGCGTTTCCACAGACCAACGATCAGGGCGTCGGGGCATCGCCGGCGCACGGCGCCAATGTGCTCCGGGCTCTCCAGGCGCACCCCCGAGGCGCCATTGCGCAGGCTCGCCTCAGCCATGGCGGCGATCACCTCGGGCTGGCGCATCGGTGAGCCTTCAGGTGCCTGCACCGACACGATCAGGCCGCTGGCTGTCGTGATGGATCGGACGGCCGATTCGCTGGGGGACGCGCTGGTCATGACGGTGGAGTGACGGAGGTCAGAGCAGAGGTCAGAGCAGAGGTCAGCCTGTTGATCGCGGCGCAGACAGGGTTGGTGATCGGTGCCCGGGTCTGGGCGCCGATCAGCTGAGTTTGCGATCCAGTTGGGGCCGGATCACCAGGAACAGGCCCAGGGCCAGCAGCACGAGCACCGTGAGGCAGTTGGCGATGCTGAGTTGGCTGTAGGGGGCTTCCAGCACGATGGTGGAGAGCGAGAGCTGTCCGCCATAGGCGGCCCGGATCGGTTCGATCGCAAAGGTGAGGGGATTGAGAGCCGCCAGCCAGCCCAGCCAGGCCGGCATGAACGAGAGCGGGGCCAGGGCCGTGCTGGCGAACAGCAGGGGCAGGTTGGCGACGAAGATCACGGCGATCAGCTCGATGTGGCCGGGCAGGGCGAAGGCCAGGCCGAGGCTGAGGGCGGTGACGGCAAAGACGAGCAGGAGCAGGGTCAGCAGCACAAGGCCGAGGCCAGCCAGGCCTGGCCAGCCATAGCCGAGCAAGGCTGCCGTGCCGATGATCGCGATGCTCTGTACCAGGCTCAGCACGGTGATGTACAGCACCGAGGCCAGCACGATCGAACTGCGCGATCGCAGGGGGGCCACCAGCAGCCTGTTGAGAAAACCGAATTCGCGGTCGAACATCACCGGCAACCCGGCGTTGAGGGCGCCGCTGAAGGCGGTGAATACGATCACGCCGGCACCGAGGAAGCGTCCGTAGCTGCCACCTCCAGGCAACAGGCCCTCGGGGGCTTTGGCGAACAGGGCTCCGAACAGCACCAGCCAGATCAGCGGTTGCAGCACCCCGGCGATCAGGGTGGAGGGGCGACGTTGCAGCTGCACGAACAGGCGCCGGGTCAGGGCCAGGGTTTCCTGGCTGATCTCCGCCAGGGCGGACGGTTCAGCTGATCGGACCGGGAGGACAGGGCTGGCGGTGGTCATGGTTGTGAATCGGGGCTGAAGGGCTCGGCAGTTGTTCCGGTGGAGCGCTGGGCTCAGCGCATGTTCTGTTTGCGTTCCGCCTTCGGGTCACGACTGCCGGCTACCGCCAGCTCCGCATCCATCAGCGTGCGGCCGGTCGCCTGCAGATAGACGTCGTCCAGGCTGGGGCGGCTCTGGGCCAGTGCGAAGACGGGCAGTTCCGCTTCCGCCAGCTGGCGGCGCAGCCGCTCCACCACGTTCTGATCGTCGACCACCAGGTTGAGGGAGAACCCCTGGGCCTGGTTCACCACCACCTGCCGCACCCCTTGACAGGCCTGCAGGAGGGTCTGCACCCGCGCCGCCTCGGCAGCGTCGCTGAATTCGCGCACCCGCAGGGTGACGCGATCACCTCCCAGGGCCTGCTTGAGCGTCGCCGGCGAACCTTCGGCGATCACCTTGCCCGCATCGATGATCGCCAGGCGGTCGGCCAGGGCATCCACCTCCTCGAGGTAGTGGCTGCTCAGCAGCACGGTGGTGCCGGAGCTGCAGAGCTGGCGCAGCACCTGCCAGATCACCGAACGGCTTTCGATGTCGAGCCCAACGGTGGGCTCGTCGAGCACGAGCAGTCTGGGACTGTGCAGCAGTCCTGATGCCAGATCGAGGCGGCGGCGCATGCCGCCGGAGTAGCTGCCGCAGCGGCGGTCGATCCAGTCCCCCATGCCGAGCAGCTCTTCGAGTTCGGCGATCCGTCGCTCTCGCTTGCTCCGATCGAGGTGGTAGAGGTCCCCCTGGAGCTGCAACAGTTCCCGGCCCGTGAGGATCTTGTCGATCGCCACCTCCTGGGCCACGTAGCCCAGCAGCCGCCGAACCGCTCTGGGCTCGGCCAGGGCGTCGATCCCGGCCACCTGCACAGTGCCGCGATCGGGTGCCAGCAGGGTGCAGAGGATTCGCAGGGCAGTGGTCTTGCCCGCCCCGTTCGGCCCCAGCAGGCCATACAGGCAACCGCTCGGCACGGTCAGATTGAGGCCGTCAAGGGCGCGTACCGCCCGATCGCCGCGGCCGTAGCTCCGGTGCAGATCTCGAAGCTGGATGAGCGCTTCGCTGCCAGGCAGCGGGGATGCGCCGCTGTGCGCCTGCTCGACCATCGGAGCCGTCGCCTCAGGAATCAGGTCGCCAATGTAGGCAGCGCCACCGGCAGTGGCGTTGCCAGAGGGGGCAGGGCGATCGCTTCGGCCAGCGGCAAGCGGGCCAGCAGCAGCAGCAGGCAGATGCCGAACAGATAGAGGATCGACCAGCGGAACAGGGCCCGGGCACGCTGGGGATCCTCCGGATTGCGCCCCAACCGCTGGCTCAGTTGCAGCAGGCGGCCGTTGAACGGCAGCACCAGGAGGGCATAGAACAGTCCTCCTGCGGGCAGAACCCAGGCACCGGCCAAACTGAGCAGCACGGTGGCCCACGCATAACGGACGATCGCCCGGGCCGTCACCGTGACGCCCCGTACCACCGGCAGCATCGGAATGCCCACTTCCCGGTAGTCCTCCCGCAGCAGCAGGGCAAGGGCCCAGAAGTGCGCTGGCGTCCAGACCATCACCAGCCAGAACAGCCACCAGCTGCCCCAGCCCGGACTGCCGGCCAGGGCAGCGGCACCCACCAGTGGCGGAATCGCGCCGGCGACTCCGCCGATCACGATGTTGCGGCTGGTGCGTGGCTTCAGCAGCACGGTATAGAGCAGCACGTAGCTGCAAAGCCCCAGCAGGGCCAGGGCCGCGGCCAGGGCATTGACGCCCACCAGCAGCACGAGCACGGCTGCGCTGGTGAGCAGGGCAGCCAGGGCGAGCGCCTGGGTCTGATCCAGCCGTCCAGCGGGCAGGGCGCGCCTGCTGGTACGGGTCATCCGGCTGTCGAGGTCCTGTTCCCAGATGCAGTTCAGAACGCCGGCCGCGGCAGCTGCCAGGCTGCCGCCGAGCAGGGTGCAGAGCACGGTGAGGGCCAGGGGCCAGCCCTGCAGGCTGCTTGGAGTGAGGGCCATGCCGCCGGCGGTGGTGGCCAGCAGCAGAGGGATCAGCCGCGGCTTGACAATCTCAAGCCAGGCCGGCAACTGGCGGCGGGACGACGCTGGAGCCGGGCCGCTGCGGGACAGCTCCGGAGCGTGACCGCTGGCCGTGGGTGCGGCGCTAACCATGGGCCACCTCCAAGGGTTCTGGACCAGATCTGGAGGACATCAGGGATGGGGCGGAATCAACAGAGGGGGTGGAAGGGACGCCGTGGCTGGCCAGGCTGCGGCCCAGACAACCCGCCAGCAGGGCGACCAGCAGGGCAGCGCCGCTCTGGTGGGCGATGGTCACCGCCGGTGCTGCCAGGCTGAGACGCAGGGTGGCGATGCCGAGACCGATCTGGACCATCACCAGCAGCGCGGCCGCCAGAGCGCCCCGGCGGAGCCAGCCCCGCGTGCCGCTGGCCGCCAGGCTGGCTGGAAACAGCAGCAGCGGCAGGAGAGCTGCTGCCCGGGCCCCCAGGCGATGGCGCAGCAGCTGGTCGCAGCCATCGCCAGTGCTGAGGCAGCGCTCGGCCCCCCAGGTGCTGGCCAGGCTGCCGCCGAGCAGGCACTGACCAAGCAGCAGCAGCAGGGCCGCGGCCACCAGGGCGATCCACCAGCGAGGCAGGGAGGCAGGTTCGCCGGGGTGAGCGGCAACAGTCACGCGGAGGGCCTGGTGAATTCCGCTCAGAAGGGCCACCAGCAGCAAAGCCGTGGCCAGGTGCGCCGTAACGAGTGGAGCGGCCAGCAGACGGGTGACCGTGAGGGCACCAAGTCCGCCTTGCACGGCCACCAGCAGCAAGGCAAGGCCAGCGGTGAACGGCAGCCAGCGAGGCAGGCTCCGGCGCGCCCAGAGGCTGGCGGTGGTGAGCACCAGCAGGGCTACGCCCACCACGAAGGCATCAAGGCGGTGGAACCACTCCAGGAAGACCTGGGCGTTCAGCTGCCCGCCGGGCAGCCACTGGCCGTAGCAGAGCGGCCAGTCCGGACAGGCAAGGCCGGCCTGCATCACCCGGGTGGCTCCGCCGATCACGATCAGAGCGATCAGGGCCACCACCAGATGCCCCGTCAGCGCGCTCAGTCGGAAGGCGTTTGAGGCCGAGCCTTGAGCCACGTTCCCTGCCGATGCGGTCGTCCGGACGCTAGCCGCGTTGGCTGGGATGGGCCTGATTGCAACAGAGCTGCAGTAAGGATTTCAAGACAGGGTCTGTTTCAGCAGCAGCTTTGCAACGGCTGTTCTCCCCGCGGTGTTCATCCCGGCGAAGCTGATCCAACGGGGATTTCACAACACAAGCCCCCAGCCGCCACCACTCACTTGCCAACACCCATAGGCTGATCAGCAACGAAGTCGGAACCGTGCAGATCCGCACTGCCGTCACCACCGCTCTGGCGGCAACAGCCCTGATTGCCACCGGCATGCTGGTGGGAACTCAGGTGAACCTGCTGCCGGTTGATGCCAGCAGCAATGCAGCTGCCTACGACAGCCTCTTCAAGGTGCTGTTCAGCATTGGCACGATGCTGTTTGCCGGCATCCTGATTGTGCTGGTCTACAGCCTTGTGCGCTTCCGGCGCCGCGCCGGCGATGGGGCCGATGGGCCTCCCACCGAAGGAAATCTGCCGCTGGAGATCGTCTGGACCGCCATCCCAGCTGTGGTGGTTCTCTTTATTGGCATCTACAGCTACGACATCTACGAGCGCATGGGTGGAATGGCGCCTCTTGATCACGATGCGATGCACCATCAGGCCAGCGCGATGATCGAGGCTTCAGTGCAACCCGCCGCCAGCCAAGCCATAGGCGAGGATCAGGCCAGTGGCGAGCGCCTCTGGGGTGGGATCCGCCCCATCGATGGCGATGTGCTGCCTGTGGATGTGACGGCCATGCAGTTTGCCTTTATCTTCCACTACCCCGAGGGGGAGATCACAAGTGGTGAATTGCATGTGCCACTGGGCCGACCTGTGGAGCTGCGCATGAAGGCGCTGGACGTGATTCATGCCTTCTGGGTGCCTCAGTTTCGCCTCAAGCAGGATGTGATCCCAGGCCAGCCCACGGTGCTCACATTCACGCCGACCCGGGCAGGTACCTATCCGGTGATCTGTGCTGAACTCTGCGGTCCTTATCACGGCGGCATGCGCACGTCCGTCGTGGTGCACGAGCCGGATGACTATCTGGCCTGGGTGCAGGCCAACAGCCCCGCCATTACTAACACCTGATCGCGATGACCGTTGCCACCCCCCGGGAGCTGGAGCCCCAATTGCAGGAACCGCTGCAGCCTGCAGGTTGGTTGCGCTATTTCAGCTTCAGCCTTGATCACAAGGTGATCGGACTGCAGTACCTCGTTTGTGGTTTTTTCTTCTATCTGGTGGGGGGGCTGCTGGCCGGCGCGATCCGCACTGAGCTGGCGACACCTCTGTCGGATTTCATGCCGCGGGACACTTACAACGAGGTGCTGACCCTGCACGGTACCGTCATGATCTTTCTGTGGATTGTGCCGGTGGTCAATGGGGCTTTTGGTAATTACCTGATCCCCTTTTATGTGGGTGCTCGCGATATGGCTTTTCCCCGATTGAATGCAGTTGCTTTCTGGATGATTCCCCCGGCTGGACTGCTGCTGATCAGCAGCTACTTCCTGGCGGGAGCGGCTGCTCAATCCGGTTGGACCGCCTATCCACCTCTCAGCCTGACCACTCCTGCCGCCGGTCAGATTGTGTGGATTTTGAGTGTGCTGCTCCTCGGGGGAAGTTCGATCTTCGGTGCCGTGAATTTCATCGCGACTGTTCTGAAGCTGCGCCGCCCCGGCTTGAAATTGATGCAGTTGCCCATGTACTGCTGGGCCATGCTGGGAACCAGCCTGCTGGTCGTTCTCTCCACTCCAGTACTGGCTGGAGTTTTAATCCTGCTCAGTTTTGATATCATCGCTCATACGGGTTTTTTCAATCCTGCGCTTGGCGGCAATGTGGTCGTGTATCAGCATCTCTTCTGGTTTTATTCCCATCCCGCAGTTTATATCATGGTTCTGCCTGCTTTTGGATTGGTGAGTGAAATTTTGCCAGTCCATTCCCGCAAGCCTTTGTTTGGCTACACCACGATGGTGTATTCGATCATGGCCATCGTTTTCCTTGGTCTGATCGTGTGGGCCCATCACATGTTCACCAGTGGCACGCCCCCCTGGATGCGCCTGTTCTTCACGATTGCAACGTCTTTCATTGCAGTCCCAACCGGTATCAAATTCTTTAATTGGCTGGCTACTTTGTGGGGCGGAAAGATTGCCTTGAATTCGGCAATGTTGTTTTCCTGCGGCTTTATCCTTAACTTCGTTTTTGGTGGTATCACTGGTATCACGTTGGCCCAGGTTCCGTTTGATATTCATGTTCATGATACCTATTATGTTGTCGGTCACTTTCATTACATTGTCTACGGTGGCACTGTTTTTGTGATATTTGCTTCTCTTTACCATTGGTATCCGAAGTTTACGGGCCGCCTTCTCAATGAAGATCTGGGTCGGCTCCATTTCGTGCTCACTTTCATCGGCTTCAATCTCTGCTTCCTCCCCCAGCACTGGCTTGGCCTCAACGGCATGCCCCGTCGCGTGGCTGAATACGATCCCACCTTCAGCACGCTTAACCAGGTGAGCAGTGTCGGCGCGCTGATCATGGCGATCAGCACCCTGCCCTTGCTGATCAACGTGGTGGTCACAGCGCTCTACGGAACCCCTGCCGGCGACAACCCCTGGAATGCGCTCACCCCCGAATGGCTCACCACCTCGCCCCCTCCCGTGGAGAACTGGAGTGGTGAAGCCCCGTTGGTCACCGAGCCCTACGGCTACGGCCAGCATCAGCCGGCTGGTCCGTCATCCCATCCGCTTACCCCAGCAGCCTGATGACGTCCATCTCCTCTTCCTCCGCCGCCTCAGCGGCTTCCGGATCCACAGCATCAGCGTCCACCACCAGGACGGACTCCTTGCTCCCTGAGGGGAGCGAACACCTGGCCTCCCAGGAATCCGCCGACGCTCACCACGATGCCCGGCTGTTCGGCCTGGCCACCTTCCTGGTGGCGGACGGGATGACCTTCGCGGGCTTCTTCGCTGCCTATCTCACCTTCCGAGCCGTCAACCCTCTACCGGAGGGAAGCACCTACGAGCTTGAACTGCTGCTCCCCACCATCAACACGGTGCTGCTGCTGGTGAGCAGCTTCACCTTTCATCGTGCCGGTCAGGCCTGCCGGGCCGATCAGCTCAGCAAGGCCCGCAGCTGGCTGCTGGTCACCGGCGGGCTGGGTCTGGCCTTCCTGGCGGGCCAGATGGTCGAGTACTTCACCCTCCCCTTCGGTCTCACCGACAACCTGTTCGCCAGCACCTTCTACGCCCTCACCGGCTTCCATGGGCTGCACGTCACCCTCGGGGCGATCTGCATCGGGATCGTCGCCCTGCAGACCCGGCCCGGCGGCGCGATCTCCGCCAGCAGCCACTTCGGCCTGGAGGCGGCTGAGCTTTACTGGCACTTTGTGGATGGGATCTGGGTGGTGCTCTACGGCATTCTTTATCTGCTGTAGGACACTGCGCTCGCGCCCGGCCTGGCGGCCGGGATCCAGGCGGGCAGGAGTTGCATCGGTGCCTTGCCGTTGATCCTGGTGATTCGGCATGATTTCACTCGTGAACCGACCAGAGATCGTCTCCCATGGCAGCAGGCGTCGGCTCCTCTTCAGGCGACATGCTTCAGGGCAAGGCCCTGCTCGATAAAGCCCGCGCCCTGAGCAACAGGCCGGAAGACCAGATCGCCCGGGCCTGCGGTTATGTCGGGCCGAGTGGGCGGGTTCTGCGCAAAAGCTTCTATCGGGCGTTGGTGGCAGCCAAGGGGTATGCCACCCCCGCCGGTGCGCCCGTTGCCGGATCGACCAGCAAGGGGCGGCAAGCCGACTTCCGCACCCGGGTTCACGGCAACGGCAACCTGCTGATCGGCAACGCCTACACCCGACGCCTGGGGCTGGAGCCGGGGCAGGAGTTCAGAATTGAGCTGCACCCGGACAGTGGCTCGATCTGGTTGTTGCCCCTGGAGCCGGGGCAGGCTGGCAGCGATGCCGAGCCCGGGTGCGAGTGAGCTTTGCCCGGCTTTCAGGGGTCATGAAAGCTGGCACTGAAGCTCAGCAGATCGACAGCGCTGAACAGGAAGCTCACGCCCACCAGCAGGCCGATCACATTCAGCAGAGCCGCCGCACCCATGCTGAGGATCAGCAGGCCGAGGGCCAGGGTCACCAGTCCGTTGATCAGACCCCAGGCCCAGCCTCGGATGCGGCGATGGCTCAGCGAGACCCCGAGGCAGACGAGGCCCTCGAGCACGAACACCACCCCGATCGCCAGCGCCAGGGTCGCCACAGGGGCGCCGGCGGCCGGGGGGGCGGAACCGAGCTGGCGGATCATGGTGCCGCCCGCCACCAGGAACAGGCTGGAGACCACCAGACGCCAGAACGTCAGCCAGCGGCCGAGCA
>Ga0079299_1000081_pt1 | contig 21307 bp, 20 predicted proteins | sample Wag4_2014_7_11_2_FD_76334 | JGI IMG/M metagenome (GOLD analysis project Ga0079299, IMG submission 76334) | Lake water microbial communities from Ohio, USA - Utica-2 Time Series LW 2014_7_11 | ecosystem: Environmental > Aquatic > Freshwater > Lake | place: USA: Ohio | collected 2014-07-11
CCCCAGCCCAGCCCAGCCCCTGCAGCGGCCTGAACCCCTCCGGTCGCCCATTCCGGGCGGGGCCCTATCGCGCGGCAGTGGTAGCTTCCTCGTCCCCGCCCGAACTGCCATGCGCGTCTCCCGCCTGATGCTGGTGACGCTGCGCGATAACCCGGCCGAAGCGGAGATCACCTCCCATCAGTTGTTGTTGAGAGCGGGGTACATTCGTCGGCTTGCGCCAGGAATTTACGCCTATCTACCGCTGATGTGGCGGGTGCTGCGAAAAGTGGCCGAGGTGGTGCGCGAGGAGATGGACAGCACTGGCGCGCTGGAAACGCTGCTACCCCAGTTACAGCCGGCGGAGCTCTGGCAACGCAGCGGGCGGTGGTCTGGCTACACCGCCGGTGAAGGCATCATGTTTCACCTGGAAGACCGACAGGGCAGAGAGCTGGGACTCGGCCCCACCCACGAAGAAGTGGTCACCAGCCTGGCGGCAGAGCTGCTGCGTTCCTACAGACAACTGCCAGTCAATCTCTATCAAATCCAGACAAAGTTCAGAGACGAGATCCGTCCTCGGTTCGGACTGATGCGGGGACGGGAATTCATCATGAAGGATGCCTATTCCTTCCACGCCGATGAAGACTGTCTGCGCCGAACCTACGCCGCCATGGACCAGGCCTACCGGCGCATCTTCGCCCGTTGCGGACTGCACGCCGTGGCTGTTGAAGCCGACAGTGGCGCCATCGGCGGCTCGGCCAGCCAGGAGTTCATGGTCACCGCCGACGCAGGTGAAGACCTGATCCTCACCAGCAGCGACGGCCGCTATGCCGCCAATCAGGAACGGGCCGTCTCCCTGGCAGCAGCGGCGGTGCCATTGCCGGGGGGCTGCCGGTCAGCCGGGACCGGCGAACTCCTGAACACCCCGAACCAAACCTCCATCGGCGACCTCTGCAGCGCCCACGGGTTTGATCCCAGCCAGATCGTGAAGGTGCTGCTTCTGCTGGCCCGATTCGACAGCGGCAGGGAGCAACCGCTGCTGGTGTGCCTGCGGGGGGACCAGCAGCTGAATGAGGTGAAGCTGGCCAACGCCATCGCCGCGCAGCTGGCAGCAGAACAGGGTTCCTTGCTCGGCATCACCCCCCTCTCTGCAGACATGCTGGAGCAGCAAGGATTGCCCCCTCTGCCCTTCGGATTTGTGGGCCCCGACCTGGGCGACGCAGTCCTGGCCGGCGCCAGGCGGTGGAGCTGCAGCTTCGTTCGCCTGATCGACCACACAGCCGCCTCCCTGGAGAGCTTTGTCTGCGGCGGCAACCAACCCGACAGCCATCGCGTCGGCGTCAGCTGGAGCGGTCTGGGGCTCAAGCCTGAACCACTCGACCTGAGGTCCGCCCAGGCCGGTGACCGCTGCCTGCACGATCCGGATCAGCTGCTGCAGGCGAGCCGAGGCATCGAGGTGGGGCACATCTTCCAGCTGGGGCGCAAGTATTCCCAGGCCATGGAGGCTTGTTTCACCAGTGAGACGGGGGCCAGTGAGCCGTTCTGGATGGGGTGCTACGGCATCGGTGTGTCGAGGCTTGCCCAGGCTGCCGTGGAGCAGCACCACGATGGCAACGGCATCCGCTGGCCGCTGGCGATCGCCCCATTCGAGGTGGTAGTGGTGCCCGCGAACGGGGCCGACACCACCCAGGCATCCCTGGCTGAGCAGCTCTACACCGCCCTGGGCCGGGCCGGTGTGGATGCCCTGCTGGACGACCGTGCCGAACGGGCCGGTGTGAAGTTCAAGGATGGTGATCTGCTCGGCATCCCCTGGCGGGTCGTGGTGGGCCGCGGTGCCGCGACCGGAATGGTGGAACTGGTCGACCGCCGCGGGGGAGAGCCGCGGGAGCTGGAGGCCTCGCACCTGCTGGATCTGCTCCTGCCGGAGATCGAAAGGCAGCGCCGGGGCCTGCTTGAACCCTGAACCGACAGGGTCGCGGCGGGAGCACGACGGGGTCGCTGCCTAGGATCGCGATCCCCCTGCGCCCGAGCCATGGCCGCTGCCGTTCAGTCCCCCATCCAGCGGCTCCTGCAGCGGCTTACGTCCCCCTTCCGCGCGTTCAGCGCAGCCCGCCGCGGCCTCGTCGCCCTGGCTCTGGCGGGCTGCCTGCTGCTGGGAGCCTGCTCCGAGACTCCTGGCGGCCTGAGCGGCAACTATGTGGAGGACACGGTGACCGTGGCCGACACCCTGCTGGCCACGATCGCTCTGACAGCGGATGATCCAGAGCGGGCCGAGGCGGAAGCGACGGCCAAAGGGCTGATCAACGCCTACGTGGCTCGCTATCGCCCCCGCAGCCAGGTGAACGGGCTCAGCTCCTTCACCACGATGCAGACCGCTCTCAACTCCCTGGCTGGTCACTACGCCAACTATCCCAACCGCCCTGTGCCGGATGCCCTGCGGGATCGCCTCAGCAAGGAGCTGCAGAAGGCCGAAACAGGGGCGGTTCGCGGAGTCTGAACCGACCGGCTCAGGCCGCTGCGGATGCACCGGCATCAGGCACCCGGGCGGCTGTCAGGGGCAGACGATCCGAGATCAACTGCCCGGGACCCTTGTCGAAAGGCCCTGTGATCTGAGAAGCTCCCTGATTGTGCTTTGCAGCGGCTTCGGGCCGCCGTCTCCTTGGCCAACGTCGTCGTCATCGGTGCTCAATGGGGTGACGAGGGCAAGGGCAAGATCACCGATCTCCTGAGCCGCTCCGCCGATGTGGTGGTGCGCTACCAAGGCGGAGTGAATGCCGGTCACACCATCGTGGTCGACGACAAGGTGCTGAAACTGCACCTGATTCCCTCCGGCATCCTCTACCCAGACACGGTCTGCCTGATCGGGTCCGGCACCGTTGTCGATCCGCGGGTGATGCTCGGCGAGCTCGACATGCTGCTCGAACTGGGGATCGATGTGAGCGGCCTGCGTCTGGCCTCAACGGCCCATGTGACCATGCCGTATCACCGCCTGCTCGACCAGGCGATGGAGCAGCGCCGGGGCGCGCGCCGCATCGGCACGACCGGCAGGGGCATCGGTCCCACCTACGCCGACAAATCGGAGCGCAATGGGATCCGGGTCATCGACATCCTGTCCGAAGACCGCCTGCGGGACCGGCTGGAAGGGGTGCTGAGCGAGAAGAACGCGATCCTGCAGAAGCTCTACGACCTCGAACCGCTGGACTTCGAAGCGGTGGTGGCCGACTACGTCGCCTACGGCAAGCGCCTGGCCCCCCATGTGGTGGATTGCACCCGCGCGATCCATGAGGCAGCCAGAGCCCGTCAGAACATCCTGTTTGAAGGTGCCCAGGGCACGCTGCTGGACCTCGACCACGGCACCTACCCCTACGTCACCTCATCGAATCCGGTGAGCGGGGGAGCCTGCATCGGTGCCGGCGTGGGTCCCACCCTGATCGACCGGGTGATCGGTGTCGCCAAGGCCTACACCACCCGGGTCGGCGAAGGGCCGTTCCCCACCGAACTGGACGGCAGCCTCAATGACCACCTCTGCGACCGGGGCGGTGAGTACGGCACCACCACCGGGCGTCGCCGCCGCTGCGGCTGGTTTGACGGGGTGATCGGCCGCTACGCCGTGCAGGTGAACGGCCTCGATTGCCTGGCGATCACGAAGCTGGATGTGCTCGATGAACTGGAGGAGATCCAGGTGTGTGTGGCCTACGAACTGGACGGACAACGCATCGAGTATTTCCCCAGCAGCGCTGAGGACTTCGCCCGTTGTCAACCGATCTTCGAGGTCCTGCCGGGCTGGCAGACCTCAACGGCTGATTGCCGGCGGCTCGAGGATCTGCCCACCACGGCGATGAGCTACCTGCGCTTCCTGGCCGAACTGATGGAGGTGCCGATCGCCATCGTCTCCCTCGGCGCCGACCGCGACCAGACCATCGTGATCGAAGACCCGATCCACGGCCCGAAGCGGGCCCTGCTCAGCCCCTGAGGCGAGCCAGTCGCCCCAGCCAGCCGGGCGCGGGCCCCAGGCCATTGCCCCCTTCAGCCCACCTGCTCCTGCGTCCCCTCCAGCCATGCCCGATCACAGCCTCGACGTCGTCGGCATCGGCAACGCCATCGTTGACGTGCTGGTGCAGGCCGATGACCGGTATCTGGCCGAACATGGCCTGACCAAGGGCACCATGGCCCTGGTGGATGAACAGCAGGCCAGCCGCCTCTATCAGGCCGTGGGCCAGGGTGTGGAGACCTCGGGCGGTTCCGCAGCCAATACCCTGGCCGGGATTGCCCAGCTCGGCGGTCGGGCCGGCTTCATCGGCCGGGTGCGCGACGACCAGCTCGGCGCGATTTTCACCCACGACATCAGAGCCGCGGGTGCGCGCTTCGACACTCCAGCGGCCAGCTCCGGCCCCGCCACAGCCCGCTGTCTGATCCTGGTCACCCCCGATGCCCAGCGCACGATGTGCACCTATCTGGGGGCGTCCGTTGGGCTTGACCCCCAGGATCTGAACCTGGAGATGGTGGCCCAGGCGAAGGTGCTGTACCTGGAGGGGTACCTGTGGGACAGCGAAGCCGCCAAACGAGCGTTCATCGCCGCTGCCGAGGTGGCCCGGGCCAACGGCGGTGAGGTCGCCCTGACCCTCTCCGACGCCTTCTGCGTCGAGCGCCATCGCGAAAGCTTCCTGGAGCTGGTCGACGGCCATGTCGACATCCTGTTCGCCAACGAGATGGAGATCACCGCGCTCTACGGCACTTCATGCTTCGACGAGGCGCTCGAGCAGGTGCGGGGGTGCTGCCGGATCGCCGCGCTCACCCGCAGCGAACAGGGCTCGGTGATCCTCCATGGCACCACCAGCCACACGATCGCAGCGATGCAGCTCGGCACACTGGTCGACACCACCGGTGCCGGTGACCTGTATGCAGCCGGCTTCCTGCATGCCTACACCCAGGGGCAGCCACTGGAGTACTGCGGCCGGCTCGGGTCCCTCTGCGCCGGCCAGGTGGTCACCCAGATGGGTCCACGCCCCCAGGTGAATCTGCGGGAGCTGGCGGCGACCCATCTGCCCTGAGACCACAGCTGCCTGTCAGCCAGGCCCCATAGGCGGCGTCTGCCTGGGCGGGCCAGACGATCCACTCCGGCGTGGTGTACTCATGCAGCTCCAGCACCGCCGCATGGAGTGCCGGCAGCCGCGACGGATCGGTCTTGATCAGCAACTGCACCTCGGCGCTCTGCTCAAGCTCCCCCTGCCAGTGGTAGAGCGAACGGACCGGCTGCAGGGTGACGCAGGCCGCCAGGCGGCGCTGCAGCACCTGCCTGGCAAGGGCCTCCGCCTGATCTCCGGTAGCTGCGGTGGTGAGCACCAGCAGGACCGGCATCGCCGTGGCCATCAAAATGCCGTCTCAGCTGTACAAGGATGCCAGCTGGTCGAGCAGCTGTGCCCGGCCCTGGCCCAGCCCGCGCGACCCGGCGGGCTGGCGCAGCAGCACCAGTTGGCAGCAATGGGCGGCAGCGATGCGACGCCAGAGCACTTCCATGGGCGGACCGGACTGGCGGGCGACGATCGTGTCAATGCCCCACCGCTCCACCAATGCGGCCTCGATGCCGCCCCCCCCGGCCGGATCGGGATGGAGGCAGGCGATCCGCTCCAGCCTCAGCCCAGCAGCGAGGGCCTGCTGCAGAGCCTGAGGGCGCGGCAGCACCCTGACGTGATGGAGAGCGCCGGCACTCAGGCGCACAGCCTCGCCCAGCTGACGCGCCCCGATCGCCAGCAGCAGACGCCTGCCCACCAGATCGAGCGTCTGCAGCGCCGCCAGGTCGTCAAGCCAGCGGAGCTCCGGCACGGGGGCCAGCGCGGCGGCAACCGGACGCTCCAGGACCAGCAGTGGCAGCGCGGCGATAGCGCAGCCCTCCGCCAGTTCCCTGGAAATGCGGCAAGCGAAGGGATGGGTGGCATCGATCAGCGCGCGAAAGGGGCGCTGCTGGCGTCGAGCCTGCGCCAGGGCCTCCACCAGGGCGGCACTGCCACCAAGGGATCCCACCTGCAGCTCCAGACGGGGGTCATCGGGGTAGGCATGGCTGAGCGGCTCACGCACCAAGCTCACGCGCAGCTGCCAGCCCTGCTCCAGCAGATCGCGGGCCAGGGCGGGGCCATCGCCGGTGCCGCTGAACAACCACAGCCGCCGGACAGCGTGCTGGCCGTGCTGGCGACCGTGCTTCAGGATGGCCCCAGGTTTTGCCATTGGTCGGCGTGAATCACTGTCTGCTCGAGGTCGACGTGCTGGAGGCACCCCAGGTTCGTTACACCCAGGACAACCAGACCCCTGTGGCTGAAATGCTGGTGCAGGTGGACGGCCTGCGTCCCGATGATCCTCCGGGTCAGCTGCGGGTGGTGGGCTGGGGAAACCTGGCACAGGATCTTCAGAACCGGGTGCAGCCTGGCCAGCGCCTTGTGCTGGAAGGACGGCTGCGCATGAACACAGTGACCCGCAACGACGGCGTGAAGGAGAAACGGGCGGAATTCACCCTGTCGAGGCTGCACCCGGTGGGCGCCGGGGGCAAGGCCCCGGCACCGCAGGCCCGACAGGCTGCACCAGCACCAGTAGTGGCGGCTACGGCGGCGGCGGCTGCCCAACCCGTTCAACCCGTTCAACCAGCCCAGACTCCCAGCTGGAACACCTCCCCACTCGTGCCCGATCTGCCGGAGGGGGACGACGACATCCCCTTCTGAAAGGCAGCGGGGCGACCATCCGGATCAGGGCTGGCGACCCGAAGCCTCAGCCAGCCTGTCGAGAAGCTCGCCCAGCTCACGTTCCAGCGCGGCAAGGTCGAGGCGCCACTCAGGCCAGGCCCCACCATCCAGCTGACGCAGCAACCAGAGACGATCGGCGGAAAGGGCCTCCACCAGCTCGGTCTGCGATGGTTCGACCAGGCAATCCTGTGCACTGGTCGCAGCCGACGCTGCCGGCCGGGCCCCAGAGGGGCCTGGGCTTGCGGTCGGCTCGGATCCAGTCCCTTCGGCGGTGGCCATGGGCATCAAGGAAGATGGCCTCATGCAAGCACTTCTCTCCCCCGGCAGCCTGGTCACCGTGACCGGGGCCGCCCTCTCGGTGATCGGCTGGATCGGTTACGCCAGCGCCAATCCAAACCTCAGCCTGCCCACCATTTTTTATGGCATCCCGATCCTGCTGGGAGGCCTGGCCCTCAAGTCGTCGGAGCTGCCGCCCGCCCGGCGTCTCACAGCTGCCGCCACCCACCGCGCTCTGCGGGAGCTGCCGGAAAGCGAACCCCTGCGGCGCCTGCTGGCTGATGTGGTGCGCTGGCGGTACGGCCAGAAAGCCCATCTGGAAAGTTCGCTGGAAGCGCTCAAGCTCTGGGACGAGGAGCAGCCGCCGGTTCTCACTGCGGTCGAGGAGCTCGATTGCAACGGTCGCTACGGACTGCGGCTCCTCTTCGACTGCGGTGCCGTTCCCTTCGAGCGCTGGCAGGAGCGCCAGGATCGGCTCGGCCGCTTTTTCGGACCGGGGCTGGAAGCTGTGGTCGAGCGCCGGGGCGAGGCTGGCCTCAGTCTCCGCCTGATTCCCCGTCAGGCCTGATTCCCCGTCATGACCGTCAGTCCAGTGCCCCGCTCCTGAATCCAGCCTGAGCCACACCGGTCCAGCCCTTGTCACCAACAGCCCCAGCCACGCCTTGAGTTCCGATCCTTCCATCAGTCGCACCGATGCCCTGCGGGTGTCCGTTCTCAGCGAAGCCCTGCCCTACATCCAGCGGTTCGCCGGCCGCCGGATCGTCGTCAAATACGGCGGTGCCGCCATGGTGCAGGCCGACCTGCGCGAAGCGGTGTACCGCGATCTGGTCCTGCTCGCGTCCGTGGGCGTGCAGCCGGTGGTGGTGCACGGCGGCGGGCCGGAGATCAATGAGTGGCTTGGGCGACTCAACATCGCCCCGGAATTCCGCGATGGCCTGCGGGTGACCACACCGGAGACCATGGAGGTGGTTGAGATGGTGCTGGCGGGACGGGTCAACAAGCACATCGTCAATGGTCTGAACAGCGTGGGCGGCCGGGCGGTGGGGCTGTGCGGCAGCGATGGCAGCCTGGTGCGGGCCCGTCCCTACGGCGCCGGCGCCCATGGTCTGGTCGGCGATGTGCAGGCCGTTGATCCTGCCGTGCTCTTTCCCCTGCTCGATGCCGGATATATCCCGGTGATCTCCAGCGTGGCCGCCGCTAGCGACGGCCAGGCCCACAACATCAACGCCGACACGGTGGCCGGCGAATTGGCGGCAGCCCTTCAGGCGGAGAAACTGATCCTGCTGACGGACACAGCCGGGATCCTGCGCGACCGGTCCGACGCCACATCCCTGATCCGCCAGGTCTCACTGGCAGGGGCCCGCCGGCTGATCGATGCGGGGGTGGTGAACGGAGGCATGACCCCCAAAACGGAATGCTGCATCCGGGCCCTGGCCCAGGGGGTGGGCGCCGCCCACATCGTTGATGGGCGGGTGGCCCACGCCTTGCTGCTGGAGGTGTTCACCGATGCCGGCATCGGCACGATGGTGGTGGCCAGCGACAGGCTGGTGCACAGCTGAAGACTGCCGGCCCCCCTGCGATGGCTGACTCCGCCGACCCCTTCGCTCCGGCCCGTCAGGCACTCGAATCGGGTGACTACGGCCGTGTGCTCAGCCTGCTGGAGCCCCTGCAGAACAGCTTCCCGCCCAGCACGGAACAGGGAGCGCAGCTGCAGCTGCTCCTGGCCACCGCCTGCATGGGCAGAGGTGATAACGGACGGGCGATCGCCTGTTGCCGGCAGGTGAAACGCTGCAGCGACCCCACGCTGCGGGCCCAGGCCCGGGACATCCTGGAGGTGCTCGAGGCTCCCGCACTGCAGCGGCCCCGGGAGTGGTCGCTGACCCTGCCCGAGCTGGCGGAGACTGAACCGATCGCGGGCCAGCTGCAACAGCTGGCCCGCCGTCGACGGGCCGGCCGCCGGCCGTCGGCCCCACCGCCGCCACCGGTGGGGCCGACCCGGGCCCCGATCGGCTTCGCCCTGGTGGCGATGTGCCTCCTGTTGCTCGGCCTGCTGCTGGGCGGATGCGGGCAGATCGAGGCCGAACTGCGATTCGGGGGACCGGGGCGGTTGCAACTGAGCGAACAGATCAGTGCGCCGAGCGGCCAGCCGAACAGCCCCTGGCAGGAACAACTGGGGGCCGCCCTGCGCCGGCAGGGTCTGCACCCGGTGCAGACAGCAACGCGGACCGGCCAACTGCGGCGGGCCGAACAACGGCTGGAGAGCCCGATGCAACCGGCCCCTCAGACCCTGGCGCTGCTGGCTGCCAGCGTGGAGGCTGCCGGCAGGCTGGCGGGGCTGACGCTGCCTGCGCCTGTGCTGCACTGGCAGGAGCGGAACTGGCTGCTGGGCGTGCGTCAGCATCTGATCCTGGAATTCGATCTGCGCAGCACGGATCCATTGCCGGGCCTGGCCGCCAGCCTTGAGCTCAGCCCCCTGCGGACCCGGGCGATCCGACTGGCCATTCCGGAACCGGTGCAGGTGCTGATCCAGACGGGCGACCGTCCCCGCCGCCTGCGCTGGCCGATCCGACTGGGAGCTGTGAACCGGCTGGAGCTGACCTGCTGGCGTTGGAGCGGCCTCGGCCTCGGCGCGGTCGCCATCGCCGCGGCGCTGGCGCTGGTGCTGGGGCTGTCGGCCCTGCGGCGGCAACTGGGTTTCGGCTGGCCGGAACTGCCCGCCTGAGCGGCAGACATTCAGAGCATCAGGGGATCGGGATCGATCGCCAGACCCACCTGCTGAGGCAAGCCCCGCCGCAGCTCCGCCTCCGGCGGCAGGGGCAACGGCGACGCGGCCGGACCATGCAGCAGCAGCTGCCAGCGGCTGCGGCCCGCCACCCGGGCCACCGGCGCCGGCGCCGGGCCGATCAACCACCAGCCAGCGGCCTCGACCCCAGCGCGGATCCGCTCCGCCAGAGAGGCCGCCGCCGTGGCGGTGCCGGCCGCCGACAGACCGCTGAAACGGAGCAGGCAGGCCCGGCTGAAGGGCACCAGCGCCCCCTGGCGGCGCAGCCTGGCCTCCTCGCGGAGAAAGTGGTCATATCGCCCATCCACCAGGTGGCGGATCACGGGGTGCTCCGGGCTGTAGGTCTGCACAAGCACCTCACCCGGCCGCTCCCCCCGGCCGGCCCGGCCGGCCAGCTGAAGCAGCAGCTGCAGGCACTGCTCGCCGGCCCGCAGGTCGGGCCGGTGCAGCAGGCCGTCAGCCGCGAGCACGGCCGCCAGGGTGACCCGGGGCAGATCCATGCCCTTGGCCAGCATCTGCGTGCCTACCAGCACATCCGCCTCACCGGCGGCGAACCGCTCCAGCAGGCGGCGGTGGCCATCGCGCCCCCGGGTGGTGTCGCGGTCGAAACGAAGCACCCGCAGCCCCTCCAGCTCCATGGCCAGCTGCTCCAGCACCCGCTGGGTGCCGGCACCGAACGGTTTGAAGGCCGTGGAACCACAATGACCGCAGCGCTGATCGATGACCGCACGGTGGTCACACCAATGGCAGCGCAACCACTCCCGCCCCTGGGAACGGTGCACGGTGAGAGCCACATCACAGTGAGGACAATGCATCGCCTCACCACAGCTGCGGCAGCCCAGAAAGGCGTGGTACCCACGCCGCGGCACCAGCACCACAGCCTGCTCCTGCCGCTCCTGCAGCCGTCCCAACCGTTCCAGCAGCGGCCGGCTGAGCAACCGTCTGTGCCCTTCGGCCAGCTCCTGACGCATGTCCACCAGCCGCACTGGCGGCAGGGGGCGCTGGCCGATCCGCTCCGGCAGGCGCAGCAACTGGGTTGCCGCTTCAGGGCCCTGGCAGTCGAGCCAGGTTTCCAGGGATGGCGTGGCACTGCCCAGCACCAGGCGTGCACCGCTGAGCCGGGCCCGCAGGCTGGCCACATCACGGGCGTGGTAGCAGGGCATCGGGCTCTCCTGCTTGTACGACCCGTCGTGTTCTTCATCGAGCACGATCAGGCCGAGGCGGGGCAGGGGCAGGAACACCGCTGAGCGGGTGCCGACCACCAGCAGGGGCTCCCCTGCCAGGCAGCGCCTCCAGGTGGAGACCCGCGCCGCTTCAGCCATGCCGCTGTGGTATTCGAGCACTGTCGGGAAGCGCTCCCGGCATCGGTCGAGCAGCTGGGGGATCAGGCCGATCTCCGGGGCCAGAATCAACACCGCTTCGCCCCGCCCCAGCGACTGGGCAGCTGCCTGCAGATACACCTCGGTCTTGCCCGCCCCTGTCACACCCCAGAGGAGCAGCCTGGTCCCAGGGGCGGCATCCTTGATCGCCTGCACAGCCCGATCCTGATCAGGGCTCAGCGCACGCGGGCAAGGGCGGCGTGCTGGCGAACCTGACTGCGGCTGGGGCTCCAACGCCCCCTCGGGTCGGGGACCGCGGCTGCGCCGCACCAAGCCACGGCGTTCGAGCGCCTGCACCACCGAGCGACTGAAGCCCTCCTGGCCGCAGATCTGCCGCAGCGGCAGCGGCATCGCGTGGATCTGCAACCGCTCGAGCAGGGCCTGCTGGCGGTCAGGGAGATCGGAAACAGGGGTGCCGGAGCAGGCCTCCAGCATCCAGATCGGCGCCGGATCCGACGCCCGCCCCTGCCGTCGCTGCCCCAGCCAGCCAGGCGGCAGGGCGCTTTTGAGGGTGCGGAAGACGCTGGTATGGCACTGCGCAGCCACGGCCTGAATCAGGACCTGCCACTGGGGGTCAACGGCGGCGGGCTGCAGGCGGCGTTCAACAGCCAGAACGGAGCGAGCGGCCAGACCAGCCGGCAGGTACGGCAACAGTTCGAGCACGAGGCCGGCATGGGGCCGGCCCTGCAGACGCACCTGCACCAGATCACCGATCGCCATCCCCATCCCCGCCGGGATGGCGTAGGTGAACACCTGTCCCTCCCGACCAGCCTCCAGCCAGATCTGGGCCCAGCCGAGGGGCTGCACACTTGCAAAGGCCATGGGCCCTTCATACAATGAAGTGAGTTGGGCAGCGAACAGCTGTCGTCGGAACCCAGCAGAGTTCCGTCCAGTGGGAAGACCTGAAGAGTTCGCCAGGAGAAGCGCTCAGCACGCCCCCCTGTGCCTCCGGTCTGAGACCACCCCTGTCGACCCTGCCCAGGCCTCGGCCTACTGGTTCATTCACGTTTGTAGCTTGTACGGTTCGCTCCAGCACCCGGGGCCACTTCGGTCGACTCCTGGCGAGATGATCGAGGGCCCTCAACCGGCCTGGACTGGTCAGCCAAGATTGGGGCTCTACTCCTGTCTTGGTGCGCCTGTCAGGGCTGGCTTCGGCAGCAGCCTTGCTGCCCTCAACAGCGCTGGTCCGAACCCCAACCGCGGCTCCGGCCAGGCTCCACCTTGAGCCAGCGCCTCGGCCGAATCCTGGGCGCGGCATGGCTGCAACCGCGACGTTCGGTTCGGCGCCGTCCACAACCCACCAGCGCCTGCTCAGCCAGTACAGCCCTGCGATCGTGATCGGCGACGTCCGCCTGACGCGCGCCTGACCAGTCGACCTGCGGGTCAACCTCTCAGCCGAATCCCGGATCAGACATCCGGCTGCCAGTCCCCCCCGTCCCTTTTCTTCTGCCGTTCCATGAGCCCGACCGCCGCGAAGCCGAAAACCAAGGTAGAGATCCTGATGGTGGCGACGGCCTCGGGTGAGGAACTGGACGTGAAGCCCAAGCCGACCAGCACCAGAAGCAAAGCCAAGGCCACTCCCAAAACAGCAGCCAAAACAGCGACTGATGCCGCGGCCCCCGCGGCAGCAGGCTCCGAAACCGCGGCCGCCAAGCCGCGAAAGTCCAGGGCCGCATCACGAAGCAAGGCGAAGACCGCCGAAACCGAGGCTGCGGTCTCAGCCCCTGCCACTGCAGACGAGCTGGATCAGGCTGCTGATGCCCTGCTGGCTGCCGCAGCTGCCCCGTCGGCGGCGATCGTTGCGTCCGCGGAACCTGTTGACAACGACCAGGAGGACGACAAGGCCGCCGCCAAGGCTCTGGCCAGCATCAAGGTGGGGCCCAAGGGGGTATACACCGAGGACTCAATCCGGGTCTACCTGCAGGAGATCGGACGCATCCGCCTGTTGCGCCCCGATGAAGAGATCGAACTGGCCCGCAAGATCGCCGATCTGCTGCAGCTGGAGGAAATCGCCGCGCAGTTCGAGAGCGATCACGGCCGGCAGCCCGACACCAAGGAATGGGCGGTGCTCGTGGAGATGCCCACCATCAAGTTCCGCCGCCGGCTGATGCTCGGCCGCCGGGCCAAGGAAAAGATGGTGCAATCGAACCTGCGCCTCGTGGTGTCAATCGCCAAGAAGTACATGAATCGGGGGCTCAGCTTCCAGGATTTGATCCAGGAAGGCAGCCTCGGCCTGATCCGCGCCGCGGAGAAGTTCGACCACGAGAAGGGCTACAAGTTCTCAACCTACGCAACCTGGTGGATCCGCCAGGCGATCACCCGCGCCATCGCCGATCAATCGCGCACCATCCGCCTGCCGGTGCACCTTTATGAAACGATCTCGCGTATCAAGAAAACCACCAAGACCTTGAGCCAGGAGTTCGGTCGTAAGCCCACCGAAGAGGAAATCGCCGAATCGATGGAAATGACGATCGAGAAACTGCGCTTCATCGCCAAGAGTGCTCAGCTGCCGATCTCCCTGGAGACCCCGATCGGCAAGGAAGAGGATTCACGCCTCGGCGACTTCATCGAAGCCGACATTGAAAATCCCGAGCAGGACGTGGCCAAGAACCTGCTGCGCGAAGACCTCGAAGGCGTGCTGGCCACCCTCAGCCCCCGCGAACGTGATGTGCTGCGCCTGCGCTACGGACTGGACGACGGCCGTATGAAGACCCTCGAAGAGATCGGCCAGATCTTCGATGTGACTCGCGAGCGCATCCGTCAGATCGAGGCCAAGGCGCTGCGCAAGCTGCGGCACCCCAACCGCAACGGTGTGCTCAAGGAGTACATCAAGTGAATCGGGGCCTGGCGGCCCTGCGGGGCCTACGCAGCGCCCCGACAGACCTGGATCATCCCGCCCGCGCAGCGCTGAGAGTTGAGCTGGAGCCTCTGCTGGCCCGCTGTGAGTGGTTCACGGTGGGGGTGATGGCACCCACGGCACTCCAGGCCCTGGTTGCCTTGCGCCAGCTGGAAGATGCGCTGGGCTGGCCGGCCCTGGACCTGGATCCGGCCTGTGAACAGCTGGACGCGAGCGAAGGGCCGGTCTTTCTGAAAGGCAACCAGACCACGGGCCGGTTTCAGGTGCGCTGTGAAGCAGGGCTGGGCGAGGGGCTGCTGATCAGCGGCCACAGCTCCGCCGATCCCGAGGCGGCGGACACCTGGGGACCATTGCCCCTGGATTTCTTCGGCCCGTAATCTGGGCGGCTGTGATCTGCCCGTGATGGCCCACTCCCTGCGCATCGCCTCCCGCCGCAGCCAACTGGCCATGGTGCAGACCCATTGGGTGCGCGATGCACTGGCCGAGGCCCACCCGGGTCTGGACATCAGCATCGAAGCGATGGCCACCCAGGGCGACAAGATCCTTGATGTGGCCCTGGCCAAGATCGGCGACAAAGGCCTGTTCACCAAGGAGCTTGAAGCCCAGATGCTTGTCGATCGGGCCGACATCGCGGTGCACAGCCTCAAGGATCTGCCCACCAACCTCCCCGAGGGCCTGATGCTGGGCTGCATCACCGAGCGTGAGGATCCAGCCGATGCCCTCGTGGTGCACGAGAAACATCAGGAGCGAACGCTCGCCACCCTGCCGGCCGGTGCCGTGGTGGGGACCAGCTCCCTGCGCCGCCTGGCCCAGCTGCGGCACCACTTCCCGCACCTCACCTTCAAGGACGTGCGCGGCAACGTGATCACGCGTCTGGAGAAGTTGGATGCCGGCGAATACGACTGCCTGATCCTGGCTGCCGCTGGCCTCGGACGCCTCGGACTGGGCGGTCGGATCCATGAGCTGATCGACCCCGCGATCTCTCTGCACGCCGTGGGCCAGGGGGCCCTTGGCATCGAGTGCCGCGACGGCGACGCCGCTGTACTGGAGCAGATCAAGGTGCTGGAGCACATCCCCACGGCCCGCCGCTGCCTGGCGGAGCGCGCCTTCCTGCGAGAACTGGAGGGGGGCTGTCAGGTGCCGATCGGGGTGAACACCCGCTTCGCAGGCGAGGGCGAGACTGCCGAACTGGTGCTCACCGGCATGGTGGCCAGCCTTGATGGCGTGCGCCTGATCCGGGACCAGGCCCAGGGCCCTCAACAGAACCCTGAAGCGATCGGCATCGCCCTGGCCCGCAAGCTGCGGGAGCAGGGGGCTGGGGAGATCCTGGAGGAGATCTTTGCCACCGTCAGACCCGAGGCCTGAAACCGGCGCCCCCGGGCGGGCGGGCAGCCTGCCCTTTCAGTGGAACCTGCTGGCCTGGGCCGCTCTGGTGGGCACCCTCACCGGCCTGGCGGTCGTCGCCTTTCACGAACTGCTCGGCCTGATCAACGGTGGGTTGTTCGGTCCCGTCATCGAGTCGCTGTTGCGGATCGGCAGCGGCAGCCCCGCCGCCTCCGAAGCCCTGGCGCCCCTGCCGCCCCTGCCCGCAGCCGAGACCAGCACGCCGCTGAGGGCGCTCGTGCAGATCGGACTGGGGGGCCTGGGCTATCTGCCGGTCCCGGCCGCGGCACCGCCCCCACCGCCGCTTCCCCCATCGCCCTTTCCCGAGTGGCTGCAGCTGTGGCCGGTGCTGCTGGTGCCGGGCCTGGGAGGTCTGGCGGTGGGAGTGCTGCGTCGCTACGGCGGCGCACTCGGTCCGGGACTGCCCAGCCTGATGGCGATGGCCGATGGCGCTGTTGCACCGGCACCGCGCCTGCCACTGCAACGCATCCTGGCCGCATCCCTGAGTCTCGGCAGCGGCGCCTCACTGGGCCCGGAAGGGCCCAGTGTGGAAAGTGGCGGCAATGTGGGCCTCTGGCTGGCTCTGCGGGCCGGACTGACCGCCGAGAGCCAGAAGGCGCTGGTGGCCGCCGGCGTGGCCGCAGGCCTGGCGGCCGGATTCAAGGCCCCGATCGCCGGGGTGTTCTTCGCGTTTGAAGGCAGTTTCAGCGCCATTCAGGGCCGACCAAGCCTGCGGGCGGTGCTGGTGGCGGCGGTGGCCTCAACCCTTGTGACCCAGCTCGTGCTCGGGGATGCGCCGATCCTGCGCCTGCCCGCCTACGAGGTGCGCTCTCCGCTCGAGCTGCCGCTCTATCTGGGACTGGGACTGCTGGCCAGTGGCATGTCGCTGCTGTTGGTGAACGCCCTCGCCCTCGGACGGAGCGAACGGCTGCAGGGCTGGCTGTTGCGCCTCCCGCCGGGACTGCCCACCGCCATGGGTGGACTGGCGGTAGGCGGCCTGGCCCTGGGTTTTCCCCAGGTGCTGGGGGTCGGCTACGACACGATCGAAGCGCTGCTGGGCCGTGATGGGGGCATTTCGCTGTTGACCCTGCTGCTGCTGCTGGGGGTGAAGCTGCTGGCCACCACGATCAGCAACGCCACAGGTTTTGTGGGAGGCGGATTCGCGCCTTCACTGTTCCTCGGCGCGGTGCTGGGCAACTGTTACGGCCAGCTGCTCGGCGACAGCGGCCTGCATCTGCCCGTGGCCGAACCCCCGGCCTACGCCATGGTGGGCATGGCGGCAGTGCTGGCAGGCAGCGCCCGGGCACCGCTCACCGCGCTGCTGTTGCTGTTCGAACTGACCCGCGACATCCGCATCGTGCTGCCGCTGATGGCCGCTGCCGGACTCAGCGCAGCTCTGGTGGAGCGTTGGCAGGGGATCAGTGATCCAGGTCTGCTGGGCCCTGATGAGCTGGAGGAACAACGGCGCCAGGACCTGGCTTCGGTACAGGTGGCTGAAGCAATTGAACCTGAAGCACCGCTGGTGCTGCCGATCGAACTGCCGGCGGCAGCGGCCCTGGCCGAACTGGTGGCCATCCGCGGGCATTGCCTGATGGTGAGCAGCGGGGATGGAATTGTCGGGCTGGTCACCCTGCCCGACCTGCAGCGGGCCCTTGCGGCGGCCTCGCTCGCCAGCCCCACGCTGGCGGAGTGCCGCCGATCAGAACTGATCTGGCTGCCCCTGAGAGCCAACCTGGCCCAACTGGAGGATCAGCTCAGGCCTGCAGGCCTGCGCCAGGTACCGGTGTTTGATCTCCCCCCAGCCGGCACACCGGCCCTGCCCCACGGACTGCCGCGGGACGGTCTGCCGGCAGCGGCGCTGCGGGGACTGGCGAGTCGCGATGGCCTCGCACGGGCCCTGGCGGCCCGATTGATCGGCGACACGGCCGGACCAGCTGACGGGGGAGCCAGCGGGGTGATGGCTTCAGGACTGCCTCAGATCTGATCGACACCGTCGACCGACGAATGCCTGGAGGGATGAGGGGGGTTGCGTTCAGATCAGTGGACCTGCCGCGGAACGGGGAACCGTCTGAAGGGCCTGAAAGTGACTGAGTTGAAGGGAACGGGCGACGGGATCGGCCTGCTTCAGCCGCTCAACAACGGTTTCAAGATCAAGACTGGACAATTCGCCATTGCCACACCACTTGAGAACGGTGCTGGGCATCGCCAGCTTCAGGGCGCGTTCACCTCCCGGTCGATGTTGGGGGTGAGCACTAGCCATACGGAACGCACAAGGAGCTACAAATTAATCTCGGCTGGCACTGCGCGCGCCACTGAAGCACCAATCTGCAGGAAGATTTCCAGGTTTGCCGCCAGACACAACGCCGCTCCCACCACTGGTCGCACCAACCACTGGTCGCATCAACCGCTTGTCGCACCAACCACTGGTCGCGCCGACCGCTGCTCAAGCCAATCAGGGCTTGACGATCACCGGGGTGCCCAGCTCCACCTGATCAAACAGCTGGCGGACATGGGGGGTGAGCATGCGCACGCAGCCGTTGGAGACCGCAGCCCGGGACGTGACGGTCCAGGCCCAGGCGTCGGGGGTGCCGTGAATGCCGTACTGATTCAGCCCTGATTGCCTGAACCCGATCCAGCGGTCGCCGAGGGGGCCCTGGGCGCCGACGGTGGCATTGATCTTGCCGCTTTTGGTGCTCTGGTACTGGGGATTGACGACCTTGTTCTCCACCTGAAAACGCCCCACCGGGGTCGGGGTGCTCGGGTCACCGATCGCCACCGGCCAGCGGCCCAGCAACCTGTCCCCCTCCAGCAGGCTGATCTGACGCTTGCCGAGCTCCAGCACGATCTGGCGGGTGCTGGTGAGCGAAGCCGTGGCCGCCGGAGCCGCCAGGGCCGGCAGTGGCGGCGGGGCAGGTTGCTCGGCAGCCCGCACGGGGGGCAGTGCCGAGGCGGCGAACACCAGCAGCGCAAGCCGTCGAAACGCCTGGGAGAAGGAATGGGCGGACATGCGCGTGTAAGGCAAGACCATGGGGCAAGGGTTAGCGCGGCAACAGCAAGGAAGGCGGAAGGAGCAGCCAGACGTCTGGCCGCCCCTGATCAGCGCCAGCGGAACAGCGGTCTCAGTTCACCAGCTTGGGAGCGATCTCGGCGATGTAACGGGCTTCGCAGCCCTTGATCACCTGCACGGCCTCGGCGGCGTCAAAAAAGCCGTTCACCCGACAGGTGCCGGGCTTCTTGAGATCCTTGTAGTGCTCCCAGTAGTACTGGGTTTCCTTCAACCAATGCTCACCAAGATCGGTGTAGCTGCTGATGTGATCCATCCGTTTGTCATCGGCAATCACGGCGATCACTTTGTCGTCAACTTCACCGCCATCATCAAATTTCATGATGCCGATGATGCGAGCTTCCACCAGGGAGCCAGGCACCAGGGGCTCGGTGACGCCGACGATCTCAATATCGAGGGGGTCGCCATCTTCATCCCAGGTGCGAGGGATGCAGCCATAGGCGAAGGGATAAGCCAGAGAGGAATAGCCGACGCGATCCAGCTTGAGATGACCGGTTTCGGTGATCAGCTCATACTTGTTGATCGTCATCGAGTTCAGCTCGACGATCGCGTTCAACCGCAGCTCTGATTCATCGGCGAAAGCGGGCAGCACGTGCAGCAGGTTGAGCATCGTGCGGCTCGGAGCGTGGTCGATGTTCGCCATAGGAAAGGATTGCGGCGCCGCGCATCCTATGCAGAGGCCTCCACGCTCGCCTGCCACCCCCGTCACCGGCAGGTCAAGCCAGCCCCCATGGCGATGGCGGGTCAACTGACGCCGGAAAGCTCGGCCACCTTGGCGCGGAGATAGGTGAGGAAGGGCCCGGCGCTGAGCGGGCGCCCCGACACCCTCTCAACCAGTTCTTCGCCGTTGAGCGAGCGGCCCAGGGGCCACACGCTGCGGGCGAGCCAGCTCTGGAGCTGGCGTTCCTCTCCGGCCCTGATCAGGCTCTGGATCGAATCGTGGTCCTGCTCGAACGTCTCGGAAATCTGGGCGCTGATCAGATGACCGAGTGCATAGGACGGGAAGTAACCGAACAGGCCTTCTGCCCAATGAATATCTTGAAGGCACCCTTCGGCGTCAGTCTGGGGCTGGATTCCCAGCAGGTCCTGCATCCGTTGGTTCCACTGCTGCGGTAACTCCTCCACCGGCATCTCCTGCTCGAGCAGGGCCAGCTCCAGCTCGTAGCGCAGCACGATGTGCAGGCCGTAGCTGAGTTCATCGGCCTCAACGCGGATCAGACCGGGCCTGAGCGGGTTGAGGACCCGCCAGAAGCCGAAGGGCCCGCCCCAGGGATCGCTGGCAGGTCCGCCGCCCAGGCCGGCGCAGAAGCGCGGGTGCCAGCGCTCGGCGAAGGCACGGCTGCGGGCCACGCGGCACTCCCAGAACAGACTCTGGCTTTCGTGGACCCCCATCGACGTGGCTTCTCCGAGGGGCCAGGGGAAGTAGTGGTCGCCGCTGCGGGGCAGTCCCTGCTCATAGAGCGAGTGGCCCCATTCATGGGCCGTGGCCAGAAACGCCGAGAGGGGCTGGCCCGGCACCACCCGAGTGGTGATGCGGAAGTCCTGGGGACCAACAGTGCAGGAAAAGGGGTGTGCTGAGCGGGAGCGTTGGCAGCGCGCGGGGTCGTAGCCCCAGCTGTCGAGCAGCTCGCTGCAGAGCTGCTCCTGCAAGGCCTCAGGCAAATCGCTGGCTGGGAGCTGGGACCTGCCGCTGGACCTCACCTGGTCCAGCAGCGCCGGCAGCTCCTCCTTCAGAGGCGCAAACAGCTCGGCCAGCCGCGCCTTGCTGATGTCGGGCTCAAACGGCTGGGCCAGGATTTCCCAGGGGCTGCGGGCGACCGGTTCGGCGGCGGCGAGCTGGCTGGCCTGCTGGCGGCGCAGGCCGATCAGCTCCCGGAGGGCCGGGGCAAAGGCCGCGACATCGTTGCGAGCGCGGGCCTCCTGCCAGATGGCGTTGCCGCGCGACTGGGCCTTGGCCAGGGCAGCCACCAGATCTGGATCCAGGCAGCGCTGCCGGTCCAGCTCCAGCCGCAGCAGCTGCAGGTTGCGGTGACGTTCAGGCGATGCGTCGGCAACCAGCTCCGCCTCAGCTGCCGCCAGCAGCTCCGCGTAGGCGTCGCTGCTCTGACGTTCATGCAGCTGACCCGCCAGCAACGCCAGCTGCTCGCCGCGCCAGGACGCACCGGCAGCCGGCATCACGGTGTTCTGGTCGTAGTAGAGGGCACTGCTGATCGAGCCCAGCAGCCGGGTGTGGTGCAGGTGCTGCTGGAGCTGGATGAAAGCTGAAAGCGCTGCGGGCATGGGCATCGATCGGGCCGCTGGCGCCAGCTTGGGCCAGCAGCAGCATCAGCAGCAGACCGGCCGCGAACCAGGCAAAGGTCAGACCGGCTTCCCTCAGGCTGCTTCGGCCCTTGATCTCCGGCACCAGATCGGAGGCGGCGATGAACAGAAAATTGCCCGCACCGAACAGGACCAGACCGGCCAAAGGGAGATCGCGGGCCAGCAGCCAGGCCAGCACCCCGCCAATAGGGAAGGGGAGGGCAGAAATCAGATTCCAGGCCAGGGCCCGACGGGCTGACCAGCCCGCACGCACCAGCACGGCGAACTCACCCAGTTCCTGGGGCAGCTCATGGGCCGCAGCCGCACACCACGCCAGCACCCCTGCCGGTGGATTGATCAGAAAGGTGCAGGCGATGCTCAGCCCGCCGATGAGGTTGTGCAATCCATCGCCGATCAGCAGCAACATGGCCACCGGCTGCCCCTGCCCCTCAGCAGGGCGGTGGCAGTGGTGCCAGCTGAGGAACTGCTCGAGCGCCAGAAACAGGCTGAACCCCGCAACGATCCAGCGGCAGGCCGGCAGGGGCGGCAGCAGGGCGAGGC
>Ga0079299_1000083_pt1 | contig 21286 bp, 20 predicted proteins | sample Wag4_2014_7_11_2_FD_76334 | JGI IMG/M metagenome (GOLD analysis project Ga0079299, IMG submission 76334) | Lake water microbial communities from Ohio, USA - Utica-2 Time Series LW 2014_7_11 | ecosystem: Environmental > Aquatic > Freshwater > Lake | place: USA: Ohio | collected 2014-07-11
CCGCAGAGCTGTTTAACAACGCGGGGATTGTGGGCAGCGCGCTGCTGGCCACCCTCAACCACTAGTTTGGCAGCGAAAACGGCTGGAGCTCCTCGAGCATTTTAGGCTCGACCAGGACTCGCATCTGCGTGCCGTGCTCGGAGTACAAGGTCTCTTGAATCAGTGCGATGTCGTGCAGTCGGGCGACCAGGTCCCCTCGGTCAAAGGGCACCATGATGTGCGCTGGCACAGTGGGGTGTGGCAGCAGTTCATCAATGCGCGCCATTAAGAGGTCAATGCCCTCCCCCGTTTTTGCAGAAACAAAGAGGGAATTGGGGGCAAGCCCACGCAATTGCATGCTGACGCCGCCATCGACGAGGTCGGCTTTGTTGAACACGACAATCTCCGGCACGTCCGAGGCCCCAACATCTGAGATGACATCGCGCACCGTGGCGAGCTGAGCGCCTGGGTCCGGATGTGACGCATCCACCACGTGGACGATCACATCCGCTTGCCCCACTTCCTCGAGGGTGGAACGAAAAGCTTCCACTAACTGGTGGGGCAACTGGCGGACAAATCCGACGGTGTCCGTCAGGGTGAAGTGTGTTCCAGAGGGTGCGGTCGCCTTGCGCACGGTCGCATCGAGTGTTGCAAACAACGCGTCCTCCACCAAAACACCAGCACGGGTGATTCGGTTAAGCAATGAGGATTTCCCCGCATTGGTGTAACCAGCGATGGCGACGTTCGGGATACCCGTGCGTTTGCGCTGTTGACGCTTGGTTTCGCGGGACGGACCAAAAGAAGCAATCTGCTTACGCAGTCTCGCCATCCGCGTGTTGATGCGTCGGCGATCGAGTTCAATTTTCGTTTCACCAGGCCCACGGCTTCCCATACCCGCGCTGGCGCCACCGACTTGGCCACCAGCTTGACGACTCATCGATTCACCCCAACCGCGAAGCCGAGGCAACAGGTACTGCAGTTGGGCCAACTCCACCTGCGCCTTACCCTCCCGGGTTTTGGCATGTTGGGAGAAAATATCCAAGATCACCGCGGTTCGATCAATGACCTTGACTTTCACCACATCTTCCAGGGCGCGACGTTGGGAGGGGGCAAGTTCGGTGTCAGCGACGACGGTGTCAGCGCCCAGTTCTGCAATCAGCTCTTTGAGCTCTTGTGCTTTGCCTTTACCCAGATATGTGGCGGCATCGGGGTGAGGTAAACGTTGAAGCAACCCATCCAGCACCTGGGCTCCGGCCGTTTCACACAGAGCCGCCAGTTCCCGAAGCGAATTCTCAGCGTCGATAACAGTCCCCTGGCTATAGACGCCAATCAGCACAACTTTCTCCAACCGAAGCTGTCGATACTCGACCTCGGTAACGTCGTCGAGCTCAGTAGAGAGGCTGGCGACACGGCGAAGGGCCTGCCGTTCCTCCAAATCCATGTCGCCACGGGTGACACCTGACAACGGACTTAGCGACTGACCCGAGGTTCCTCGAAACACCGTGACCGGGGCCGATTCTTCCTCTGCAGCAGAGAGAATTCGATCAACGTCATCCCTGTGCGCACTCGTGTCTGTGGTCATAGGAGTCCAAGCGTACGCCTGGGATGGCCTATCGCGCTGGGAATCTAGGCAACGGGGCGTTTTTTCCCATCATTGGCTGTTTTGGTGGCAAGCAAAACGATGTCGATAATCCACCACAGGCCACCGCCTCCCACACTCACGAGCTTCAGGAAGCCCAAGCCACCGCTCCCGAGGTAAAAGCGGTCGACACCGAAATACCCCAGGAGTACCGACAAGACCAGGGCCACTGTCCAGTTCTTGGGAGAGAAAACACCTGGAATCATGTGCGCCGGGAATTCATTACCGGTGGCCACATCTACCACGGGTGTGTCCCTGGTGATTGTTCGGTGAGCCGCAAGCTCTGCGACCATCGCGGTATCAGCGGCCATATCGGGCGAACCCGGAATCTTGACAATCCATGACGACATTATGAACCCGTCCTCTCATCGCTTATTCCACAGTAGCGGTGGCCTCCGACAGAGACTTAGCGTTGTTCGTCAACGCGAGAAAGACGCTGCGAAATATAGACGGGAATCAGCGAGAGCAGAATCACCACGGTAGCCACTACATTGACCACGCTGGCTTGATTGGGCCTGGCCATTTCCTTCAAAATCCAGAGCGGGAGGGTGTCGACACCAGGCGGTGCCGTAAAGATTGTGACGTACACCTCGTCAAAACTCAGCGCGAAGGCGAGCAGGGCGCCAGCGATAAACGACGACCGAAACTGCGGGAAGGTCACCAACCGGAATGTCTCGAAGAGACCAGCCCCCAGGTCCATCGAAGCCTCTTCGAGGCTCGGGTTCATACGCTTGAGTCTCGCAAAAACATTGTTGAAAACCATCACAATACAAAAAGTGGCGTGGGAGACAATCAATCCGAAATAGCCGATGCTGATTCCCAGGGGGCTCAAAAAGTTCGAATACGTGTTGGAAAATGCCACACCGGTGACAACACCGGGAAGAGCAATCGGCAGAACAACCAAAAGGTTGATGGTCGAGCGTCCAAAAAAGTCATAGCGATTCAGAGCAAAAGCAACCAAGGTTCCAAGAATTGAGGCAATCACCATCGCCGCTGAGGCCACAATCACCGAGTTCAACAGTGCCAGGCGGATGGGCTCGTAGTCCACGGCAAACAGCCACCACTTGAGCGAAAACTCCTGGATAGGCCAGGACGACAACTGAGCGGTGTTGAAACTATTCAGCACCACCACAAGCAAGGGAACATACATAAACAGCAGAACCGCGATCACGATTAATCCAAGGCCCCACCTGGCAACGCGCGACATCTGGAGCATGACTACATCCTCTCCAGCGAGCCGGTCCGCCTAGCGACCATCAAATACATCACCACAAAGGCGATCGGAACCATCGAGAACGCAGCAGCAACGGGTGGGTTCAGGTTGATGTTGGAGGCGATGATGCTTCCGATCATCTGCGTCGCGCCGCCGGTGAAGCGGGCGGCCAAATAGTCACCCAAGCTGAGAGAGAAGGTGAATACGGAACCAGCAATAATCGCGGGAATAATCAGAGGTATCACCACACGCGTGATGGTCGCGAAAGATTTCGCTCCCATATCTGCGGAGGCATCGAAGAGACTGTTCGGAATCTGGCGGATGGCCGTGAAAACCGGCAGAGCCATGTAGGGGAACCACAAATAGGTCAGCGTAATGATTGCCACCCAAACGTTGAATCCAGGGCTCTGAACTCCCAGTGGACCAAGAGCCCAGTTGATAAAGCCGTTTTCGGTGAACACGAGGCGCATGGCGAGAATCTTGACAAGATACCCAGCCCACAGAGGCAGTGTGATCGCCACCGCCAAAACATTCCGCATCAGCGGCGAGGCCAGTTTTGCCATGTAAATCCCGAGCGGCACCGCAAAAACAACTGCGATTGCAGTCACCGCAAGCGCCATTCCCAGCGTGCGAAGCGACGTTGAGAGATAAGCGGGAACCGCGATGATGCTGATGAAGTTATCGAGAGTAAAGCCGGGGCTGACCCTGGAGGTAAAGGGGTTGATCACCCAGAACGCGGTGACGAGTAGAAGAAAAAGCGACACGATATAGACGCCAACCAGCCAGGTCATTGGCAAGGCCAGAAGGCCAATGAGTCGAACCCTGGAGCGCTGAAACAGGTAAGTGGATGCGCGCTTGGTGCCCTCGGTGCCCACAGACGATGTCCCTGGCACCACGTGGTCGACCTTGCTCATGCTCACTCCTGAATAACGCGTGTGGGCTGGCCCCGAGGGGCCGGGCGGTGAACTCAATCTGAGCCCACCGCCCGGATAAGGGTTTTAGCCCTTAACCGTCAACCAAGCGTCGGTCCAGTCTTGGAAACTGGTGCACTTGACATCGGTGCGGCCATCGACACACTGCTCAATGGGGGTGGTCCACGGCCAGATCTTGGAGAAGAACTCCTCGTCCTCGGCTGCAAACTCGTCACAGTGAGCCTGTGCTTCTGGGCTGGTGGCGCAGAATGCGATGTTGGCAGGTGCCATACCGAAGTTCATGGCGATAGCACCATTCACATCAGCTTGGCTGGTGTAGTCCATCCATGCGTAAGCACAGTTGACGTTAGAGGTGGTCGAGCTGACCAACCATGCGTCATACCAACCAGTCGAGCCCTCAACGGGGAGGGTGGTCTTCAGGTTCTCGCTGGCTGCAAACTTACGCAGAACTTCCCACGAGGTGCCCACGACGGTGTTGCCACCGACGAAGGAGGTGATCTGTGCCACAGGGTCTGACCAGTACTCACCGATGATGGCGTTCTGCTGCTTGAGCAGTTCCACCGCAGCGGCAAGCTGGGTCTCGTCCAGAGCGTAGGGGTTTTCGATCCCGAGCTCAGGGTTGTGGTACATCAGGTAGACAGCAGCGTCAGCAATGTAGATCGGTGCGTCATACGCAGTGATCTTGCCGGCGTAGGGGCTGTCGGACTCCCAGACAACATCCCAGCTCTCGGGAGCGCCACCAGTGACGTCCTCGTTGTACTGGAGAAGGTTGGCGCCACGACCAATCGGCACACCGTAAGGCTTGCCGTTGACGGTGTCATAGATCTGACCCTTCATGCCCTCAGCAATGTCATCGCTGAAGTTCGGGATCAACTCAACATTGAGTGGCTGCACGTCGCCACCGACAATCAAGCGAAGCGCTGCGTCACCCGAGGCCGACACAATGTCGTACTCGCCGGTGCGCATCAAAGTCACCATCTCATCGGAAGTACCAGCAACACGGGGGTTGACCACACAGCCGGTGTCGGCCGTGAACTGATCAGTCCATGCGGGCTCAACGAAGCCCGACCAGTTAACGATGTTCAGTTCGCCCTCGAACGCGCCCATTTCTTCATGCATGGGGACATCGGGAACGTCGAGCGTCAACTCGCCGCCTGCGCAAGAGCTCAGAACAACGGCCGACGCGGCGAAGAGTGCTGCAAAAGCTAGCTTCTTGCCTCTCATCAGTTTCCTTTCACCTGGCTTTCGCCAGTTCTAGTGGGGAATTGTTGCGATGTGGGCATTTCGCCACAACGCAACAACCTTGTCGCCGGTCTGGAAGCTCTCGCCAACTCCCGGTAACTCTTCATTAAGCTTCGTCGAAATCAGTCGGACTCCCCCGGCCGTTTCGACGATGTAAATCGTGTTGGCACCGGTGTAAGCGACCTCGATGATCACACCGGAGATAGCCATCTCGTCTTTGCCAGGCTTAGCGCCGGGGCCCACCAAGCGAATTCTCTCGGGCCGGATGTTCACCAAATCAGTACGTCCCACCACCGCCTGCGCCTTCTCGCCGGACATAAGGTTGGACACCCCCAGGAACCCTGCCACAAAGGCGGTTGCGGGCTGCTCATAGACCTCGTGTGGGGTCCCCAACTGCTCGATACGACCCGCGTTGAAGACCGCGATGCGATCGCTCATCCGCATAGCTTCCTCTTGGTCGTGGGTGACAAAAATGAAGGTGATTCCTGCTTCGCGCTGGATGGACTTGAGCTCAACCTGCATCTCTTCGCGCAACTGCTTATCCAGGGCGCCCAGTGGCTCATCAAGCAGCAGAACCTTGGGGCGAAGAACCAGTGCTCTAGCAAGAGCGATGCGCTGGCGTTGCCCGCCAGAGAGTTGGTGGGGCAGACGGCCGGCGAGGTGAGAGAGCTTGACCCGGTCAATCGCTTGCGCGGCTTGGGCGGCCCGCTCCGGCTTAGGAACCTTCCGGGTGCGCAGACCATACTCCACGTTCTCCTGGATGGTCATATGCGGAAAGAGCGCATAGTCCTGGAAGACAGTGTTGACCGTGCGGTCAAAGGGGGCGAGTGTGGTGATGTCCTCGCCATCAATCGAGATTGTCCCGGAACTGACAGTTTCAAATCCAGCGATAAGACGCAACACCGTGGTTTTACCAGACCCCGAGGGCCCGAGCATCGAGAAGAACTCCCCGGAGGCAATATCGAGATCAAGGTCAACAACCGCGCGAACGTCGTCGAAAGACTTCGAAACACCACGCAATGACACGTAAGTGCTGGACCCGCGCGACTCAGAGGATGACTCCACTCTGACTACTCCCTCGACGTTAGCTTCATTGCCGACAACAGAAATACACTACACAGTTTCTGAATATCTTTTCGGCCTCCAAGAGTCATATTCTGTGCACATGTGAGCACTCGCTCAGTTGCGGTCGTTCGGGTCCACACCGGTGCGGTAATTCTTGTTGAGCCCGGATATCAGCGACATGTGGTCCTCGCTCAACTCGAACCCAAAAACCATAGAGTTCTCCGTGATGCGAGCAGTGGAGTTTGATTTGGGGATTACCGCGATGCCGCGCTGGAGATGCCAGCGCAGGACCAGTTGCGCAACGCTGAGCCCATACTCCGATGCGAGTGAGAGGAGAGTGGGCTCGCCCAGCACCTGCCCCCTTGCTAGTGGCGACCAGGCCTGGGTGACGATTCCGTGGTCGTCGTGATACCGGACTAATGGTTCTTGGGTGAGCCAAGGATGCAGTTCCACCTGGTTTATGACCGGACGTTCATCTGAACTCTCGGCGATGCTATCAAGATGTTCCGCGTGGAAATTACACACGCCAATAGAGCGGACGAGCCCATCAGCCTTGAGCTTCTGCATGGCCCACCAGGACTCGACATAAAGCCCCCGTTCGGGTGCTGGCCAGTGAATCATGTAGAGGTCTAGATACTCAAGCCCGAGCCTCGAAAGGCTGGTCGTGCAGGCTTTCAGCGTGTTCTCATATCCGAGGCCATCCATCCAAAACTTGGTGGCCACCTGAATCTCGCTACGAGGGACAGCGCTCGCAGCGAGGGCCTTCCCCACGCCCTCCTCGTTCTCATACATCGAGGCCGTGTCGATCAAGCGATACCCGACGGACAGAGCATGGCTCACAAGGTCTGCCACCACGTCGTTGCTGACCTTATACACGCCAAGGCCAAGAACGGGCATCTGCGTGCCATCCGAGAGTGCTACTCGTGCCGAGGTGACCGTGTCCATGGCTCCATCTTCTCGTTAAGGGCTGGTGGCCGGGGGCTTGCGCCCCCGGCCACCAGTCTTTCGTAACTAGTTAGTTACTCCTGGATAACGGACTCACCGCGGAACCACGCAGCTACGATGTCATCGTAGGCCTGGGTCTTAGCGGCGGGCTTTTCGTTAGCCAACTTGGGGTACGGCGCACCGGGCTGGTCAAGCCAGTACTGTGCATCGCGTTCCTCGTTCAGCTTCACACCACATTCGCTGTGAACGCCGGCAGCCTCAAGACGCTCCATGATCTCGTCCTGGCCAGTGGCCAGTTGATCCATAGCTTCCTGAGCGGTCACTTCACCAGCTGCAGCGGAACCGATTGCCTGCCACCAGAGCGCAGACATCGAGGGGTAGTCAGGAACGTTGGTTCCAGTCGGCGTCCAGTTCACGCGGTCAGGTGACCGGTAGAACTCCACCAACCCGCCGTAATCGGCTGCGTTGTCGGTGAAGAACTGGTGGTTGATCGTCGAGTCACGGATAAACGTGAGTCCCTGAATCGACTTCGCAACGTCCACTGTCTTGGAGGTCACAAACTGTGCATAGAGCCATGCAGCATCCCGCTTCTCGGGGTCTGCGTGGTTCATGAAGGTCCAGGAACCTGCGTCCTGGTAACCCAGCTTGTGTCCTTCTTTCCAGTATGCGCCGTGGGGGCTAGGAGCCATACGCCACACGGCATTGCCGTCAGCGTCGGTCATAGCAGGCGAGTCAATAGTTGCTCTGGTGAACACTGTGTACCAGAACATCTGCTGAGCGGTCGCGCCCTCACCCACAACGGTCGCAGACTCATCAAAGTTGATGTTCTGTGATCCGGGAGGAGCGAATTCGAACCAGTCGAGGTACTTCTGCACGGCGTAAACCGAAGCAGGAGCGTTGGTGTCACCACCACGGGTTACAGAAGAACCCACGGGGGAACAGTTCTCGACACGAATACCCCACTCGTCAACGGGAATACCGTTAGGAGTGCGATCTCCGGTCTCAGGGTGGAAGACGGTGTCACCGTTTCCAGCCATCGACAGCCATGCGTCAGTGAAGCGCCATCCGAGCGAGAAGTGCTTCGCACCGTAGTCCATGTGACCATAGACCTTCTCGCCGTCGATGGTGCCATCACCGTTCACCTGGGTCGAGAAGAAGACAGCAATGTCCTCATACGCAGACCAGTTGACAGGAACACCGAGGGGGTATCCGTAGATTTCCTCGAATTGTGCCTGGATTTCGGGGTCCGAGAACCAGTCGTAGCGGAACCAGTAAAGGTTCGCGAACTGCTGGTCGGGCATCTGGTAGACGACACCGTCCGAACCGGTACCGAAGCTCAAACCGATGAAGTCATCGAGGTCAAGAGTCGGAAGGGTCGGAGAGGAGTCCAACAGAGTCGAAATCGGGTAGATGTAGTCACCACGCTGGTGGCCACCAATGGAGTCGGTGTCGTTGACGAAGCCGTCATACACCGAGGTGCGGGTCTGGATCTCAGTAGAAATGATCTCCATAACCTCACCTTCACCCATCAAGGAGTGAGTCAGGTTGATTCCCGTGAGGTCTGAGAAGACCGCAGCAAGAACTTCAGACTCGTAGGTGTGGGTAGGAATGCTCTCAGAGAGAACGTTCACATCCAGCCCTTGGAAGGGCTCTGCTGCCTCGATGAACCACATCAGCTCTGCCATCTGCTCGTCCCGGGTGAGCGTGCTCTCCTGGAAATAGAGGTCGATGTACTGAGCTGCCTTTTCTTCGGCGGTGCCTTCGAGAGCGGGTACATCGCTCTCAGTAGCTCCTCCAGTCGCGCCGGCACATGCCGAGGCGACGAGGAGGGTTGCCGTCGAAAGGGCGAGGACATTCCGCGTCCGTAACAGGACGTTTCTTGCGCTCATTTTTTACCTTTCGTCAATTGCCAGCTAGCAACACCTCTGCTAGCTGACGTTGGTATTGGGAGACACGGCCAGGCCGGGTCTCCCTTTGACCAGATCCCAAACGGGCTGGCCAAATCTAAACTCATCCCCATTTCAAAATCACCGCGCCCACAGTTGCGCCAATGGCGGTGAATACCCAGGGATTGGTGCCGACGATGCCAAAGGACACCACCATGATCAGCGCAAACACAATCAGCGCCATATAGAGGCGCTCCCCGCGGTCGCTCACAAAGCCCAAGAAGCCTGTGCGGCGGTGAGGGGGGCTGAGGTGACCCCAGATTGTCATTCCGGCAATCATGAGGAAGACCAACACAAAAATGATGGCCACCGGAATCGTCCAGTACATGAAATCAAACATGGCTACACCCGTCCTAACGCGAAGCCCTTGGCAATGTAATTACGCACGAACCAGATGACGATGACGCCCGGAACGATCGCGATCACGCCCGCAGCCGAGAGCAGCGCCCAGTCGAGACCTGCCGCAGTGGATGTCGTCGACATCTGCACCGAGAGCGGCATCGCCCGCGGGCCTGTCAGGGTTTTCGATATCAGTAACTCCACCCAGCTGAACATGAAGGTGAAGAACATCGTCACGCCGATTCCCGCCCGAATCATGGGGATAAAAATCATCACAAAGAACCGACCGAACTTATAGCCATCAATCTCTGCGATTTCATCGAGCTGCTTCGGCACACCGGACATGAACCCTTCCAAAATCCAGACCGCGAGGGGCACGTTGAAAAGCATGTGCGCGAGCGCCACCGCGTAGGTGGTGTCGAACAATCCCACGGCCTGATACATCTGGAAAAACGGCAGTGCAAACACGGCAGCTGGCGCCATCCGGTTTGTCAGTAGCCAGAAGAAGAGGTGCTTATCCCCCGAGAAGGTGTAGCGGCTAAAGGCATACGCCGCCGGCAGGGCCACTGCGACCGAAAGAACCATGTTGATAGTCGTGTAGCTAATCGAATTGATAAACGATCCCACCCACACCGGATCCGAGAAGAAATCCGTATAACCCCGGAAAGAAATTCGGGAGGGAATCACTTCGAACTTGGCCAGGATGTCCTCGTTGAAGCGCAAGGACATCGACACCAACCACAGCAGGGGGATCGACCACACCGCCATGATGAACCAGAAGAGCCAGCTCCTCCAGTCAAAATACGAGCCTCTCAGTGGCCCCTGGATAACAGGAATGTTCGTGGTGGTCATGACCGGCCTCCTTCCACGCTAGTGACGTCGTCAACGGCATCGTCTCGCTTATGAATGACTGTCCTCTTGGTCTTCTTGGTGGCGCCGGGGCGCTCATCGAGTGTCAGCACCGTGAAGAAAATGAAAGAAAAGACTTGAATGATGAGGAAGTAGATCAACGAGAATGCCGCCGACTTACCCAGATCGAACTGAATCAGTGCGAGCACGGAGAGCAAAATGCTCATCACCTCAGTCGAGGTGCCTGGCCCGCCACCGGTGAGGATGTAGGGCTCGGCGTAGATCATGAACGAGTCCATGAATCGCAACAAGAGTGCGATCATCAGCACCCGGCGCAGCTTGGGTAGCTCTACGAACCGGAAGACCGACCAGGGCGACGCGGCATCGATTGCTGCAGCCTGGTAGTAGGCCTGGGGAATCGAGCGGAGCCCCGCATACACGAGCAGTGTGACCAGTGGTGTCCAGTGCCACACATCCATCGCCACCATGGTGACCCAGGCGTCAGCGGGAGTGTTACCGATGTCGAAGGGTCTGAACTGGTTGACCGTCACGCCCAAGAGTCCGACGTCCGGCCTTGCCAAAATACGCCAGGTAATGCCGACAACGTTCCAAGGGATGATCAGCGGAATCGCCACGATGACGAGAGCAGCAGCAGCTTTCCAGCCTTCTCTGGGCATCAAACGAGCGATGAAGATCCCCAGCGGAATCTCGATCAGCAGAATTTGTGTGGAGAAGATCAGGTTCCGCTGGAAGGCGGCGATAATCGCCGGATCAGTAGCAATCGCGCGGAAGAAATCGAGTCCCACGTATAAGCGGTTCGCTGGGCTCAAGACGTCCTGTACAGAATAGTTGGCCACAGTCATCAGCGGGATGATGGCGGTGAAGGCCACCACCAGTACCACCGGCAGGACCAAGAACCAAGCTTTGTTGTTCTTTCTCTTGCTCAGCATGACTTATCGCCCTTTCCCTGCTGGCTGGACCTTGGCACACATCACTTTGTGCTCGAAGAGGAACGTGCGCTCTGGCACGAAAGTGAAGGCAACCTTGTCACCCTCACGGACCGAGACATCAGACTCAACCTTGGAGAGCAGCGTCTGCGACCCCAATCCGAGCTTGATGAGCTGGTATCCACCACGGTTCTCTACGCGCACGACGGTCATCTGGTGGCCCTGCGCTCCCCCGGGAGTCACAAACTCAGGTCTCACACCCAGTCGGTAGGAACCCTGGAGACCCGACACATCGGCAACCCCCAGCTTCATCCCCTCGAAAGTGACGACGGAATCCTTGACACTCACGTCCAAGAAGTTCATGCCCGGAGAACCAATGAAATAGCCGGCAAACTCATGGGTTGGCTCCAGGAAAAGGTCTTCGGAGGAGCCGGTCTGAACCACTTCGCCCGCGTTCATCAAAAGGACCTTGTCCGCAAAAGTCAACGCTTCGGTTTGGTCGTGGGTGACATAGACCAAGGTGACACCCGTTTGCAGGTGCAAACGCTTGAGTCGATTACGCAGCGTCCATTTGAAGTTCTGGTCGATCACGGTGAGGGGCTCATCAAAGAGAATTGCCGCAACATCGCTTCGCACCAGGCCTCGACCGAGGCTCACAATCTGCTGAAGATCCGATCGAAGTTTTCCGGGTCGAATATCGAGGTCATCCTCGAGGCCAAGTAGTTCAGCAATTTCCGCGACGCGCTTCTCAATCACGTCCGGGGCAACCTTACGGTTCTTGAGGGGGAACTCCAGGTTCTTACGGACGCTCATCGTGTCGTAGAGGACCGGGAACTGGAAGACCTGGGCAATGTTGCGGTCTTCGGTGCGCTTGTCGGTGATATCGACTCCGTCGATATAAATCCGACCCTGTGAGGGCTTGACAATGCCCGACATGATGTTGAGCAACGTGGTCTTGCCGCAACCACTGGGGCCTAGCAGCGCGTAAGCGTTGCCGTCCTCCCAGGTCATGTCGATTTTCTTGAGGGCATAGGTGTTTCCACCGTCGTAGCTGTGTGCGACGTTATCGAGGACAATCTCAGCCATTTACTTCACGCTCACTTTCGGAACAAACAGAGTGGCGCCACTCTCGGGATCGAACCCATAGAGCTCAGATGTGGAGAAATACCCCGTTACTGAGCTGTCGGGCTCCATCGGGTGAGCAGCATCGAGTTCTATGACCATGTACTCACCGGTGCTGAGCGTCAGGTGGACATAGGTGATGCTGCCGGTGACTTCAGCAAGTTGGACGACGCCGGTGAATTCCGCTTCGCTGGCACTGCGGCGAGTGAGGTGGATGCGGTGTGGCTGAAGACCCAGTGTGAAGCTCTGGCCATCACGAAGGGCTGCATCCTTAAACGCGATGCTCTTGGCTCCGAAGGAGACTGATCCTCCCGACACCGTGGAAGCCACAAGGTTGATCGGTGGATCCGAGAGGGCCTCAGCCACCGTGACCTTCGAGGGGTTGCGGTAGAGCTCCAGCGCGGGGCCGGTCTGCTCGACTCTTCCCTGGAACATCGCCACTGTGGTGGTGGCGAAGTCGAGGGCCTCAGAGGGCTCCGCGGTGCTGTAGACCACAACGTTGTCCGCTGTGGAGAAAATATCCTGCAACTCCTCTCGCAATTGCTCACGGAGCTTGTAGTCCAAGTTGGCCAGAGGCTCGTCCAGGAGCACCAAATCAGATTTCCTCGCCAGCGCTCTGGCGATTGCCACGCGCTGCTGCTGACCACCCGAGAGTTCACTGGGCTTGCGCTTCAGAAACGGCGTCAACCCCAGTAGCTCGGCAAGCTCCTCGACGCGACTAGCAATCTGGTCCTTGGTGGGCTTCTCGGAGGACACCTTCAGGGGAGAAGCGATGTTGTCAAAGACCGAAAACGCTGGGTAGTTGATGAACTGCTGATACACGAAGGAGACCGATCGATCACGAACAGTGGTCTCCGTAATGTCCTGACCATTAAGCGTGATCGTTCCCGACGTTGGCGTGGTAAGCCCGGCAATGATCCGCATGAGCGTTGTCTTGCCGGCAAGGTTTGGCCCCACCAACACATTAATTCCGGCACCGAAATTAACGGTGACCTCAGAAATCCAGTTCTCACCGCCCTCGATGAGTGTGATGTTATTTAGCTCAAGACCCATTGTGAGCTGCCCTCCTCCACTGTGATGGACATGATTTCGCGCGAGATATCCTCGTTACTCCACCGTCGCTCGCTCGCCATAATGTGGGCAAGTTCGGAGAGTAGAGAGTGGCTCAACTGGCCACTAAAAGCCAAACTCGTGCGTCTGTGAACAATATCCGATAGCGTCACGACCCACTCGTTGGCAACCAAGGAACGAATCTCCCCCACCGAATAGCCGGGATGGTGTTCTAGAGCTTCGTCGCCCCACACAGCCAGATCAGCAATGACCCGTGTCGCAGAGGTGCCATAGCGCATCAACAACTGCTCAGCCCGTTCGGGACTAATTGGCCCAGCGTGCTCGCTGGCCCACTGGGCTTTTGCGCTGGGTGACAGGGGGAAGTCCCGTCCGCCACCAATGGGAAGCGACGCAGTGCTCTGTGAGCGAGTCTTCCCGAGCGCGTCGAGAGTTTCGTCGGCAAGGTGCTCTCCAAGGGCTCGGAATGTTGTCCATTTGCCGCCCACCAGCGAGAGCACCGGTGTCGTCTCGCCCAGGCGCCCGTGCACAATTCGATAATCCCTGGAGACAAATCCCGGATTTGTGTCTCCGCTTGATGGCAGCGGTCGCACGCCAGAGTACCGATAGACGATTTGCGAGTGGTCGGTGTGGATTCCTGGAAAGACGTGCTTGACAAGATCGAAGAAGTAATCGACTTCGTCGTCCGTGCAGACAACCTCTTCCGTCATATCAACCGGGATGTCGGTGGTGCCCACCAGCACACGGTTCAAAATGGGATACATCAGCACGATGCGCCCATCACTGTTTTCAAAGAAGATTTCGCGGCCATCGCACGCCTCAAAGAGTTCCGTATTGTCGAGCACGATGTGGGAGCCTTTTGTTCCACCCATGAACTGGGTGGGCATACCGAGACCGGAATTGGTGACATCGGTCCACGGCCCTGAAGCGTTGATGACGACCCGCGCGGTGACACTGAACCGCTCTCCGGTCATCTCATCGCGCAACACAACACTCTCGCCTTCGAAACCGACAGCAGAGAGGTAGTTGGCTGCCCTCGCGTGGGCTCCAGCGTCCAAGCCATCGCGCAGAACATCCAGCGCGAGGCGCTCCGGGTTATCCATGGCCGCGTCGTAGTAGGTCGCCGTGTATTTCACATCGGGGTGCAAATAGGGCATCTGCGCCAGAGACTTCTTTCTGCCGAGGAAACTGTGCCGGGGCATTCGCCCACCGTCTCGACCAAAGGTGTCATAGAGCATCAGGCCCACCTTGATCAGAAACGCACCTCGCTCCTTGGGCTTGCCCTGAGTGTGAGTGAGAAGCCGAAATGGAGCTGCCAACAAACCGGAGAACACCGAGAAGATGGGAATCGTAGTCTTCAGCGGGCGCACGTAGTGCGGCGCCGCTGCCAACAGGCGGTTGCGTTCTTGGAGCGACTCTTTGACTAGGCGAAGCTCACCGTTTTCCAGGTAGCGCACACCACCGTGGATCATGTGGGACGAGGCGGCTGAGGCGCCGGAGCAAAAGTCGTTGCGCTCAACCAGAAGCACGTGAATGCCCTGGAGCGCTAAGTCTCTAAAGGTGGCCAGGCCGTTGATACCGCCACCAATGATGAGGACTTCAGCGTCGGCATCACGGCGCACGTGAGCAAGGCGCTCTGATGTGAGCTGCTCTTGTGGTGCTGATGCCATGGCGTGTGGTCTCCTGCTGCCTCGTTGCAGATTGCCCTGTTGTAGACGACTGTGGCGGAGGCCCATATACGGTCGCAACTTTTCTGCACAAACGTGCAAGACTGTTGACCATGGCTCCCACTGGGAAAGACTCTGCCAGGCTGCGTGATGCGTGGAAAGCAGCCCAGCTGTACTACCTTCAGGACCTCACCATGGAGGCCATTGGTGATGAGCTCAACATTTCCCGCTCCTCCGTCTCTCGCCTGCTAGATATGGCAAGAAGCCGCGGCATCGTGGACATTAGGGTCGCCTCGCCCACGGAGGCGCCCCAAAGAATTGAACGGGAAATCAAGTCCCGCTACGGTGTCTCGGCCTACTTGGTGCCGGTTCCCGAGCGCACTTCTCACATCGACCGTCTCGAGCGAGTGGCTCTCACAGCTGCACGAATGCTCGGTGACTTTTATTCCTCAAATATGACCATGGGAATCGCCTGGGGCTCAACGACCAGCGCGGTGAGCCGGCACCTGATCAAAAAAACGACGAGCAATTCAGAGGTTGTTCAACTCAACGGGGCCGGCAACGACCACACCTCGGGTGTTACCTATTCCAGCGAAATCCTGCGTCGCTTTGGCGAGGCCTTTGGCGTGCACGTCACGCACTTCCCCGTGCCGGCGTTCTTTGATGACCCCAACACCAAAGCAGCGCTCTGGCGGGAGAGAAGCACTGCCAGAATCCTCGCACTCCAGAAAAAGATGGACATCGCTCTCTTTGGCGTGGGCTCCATCTTCGCCGAGGTGCCCTCCCAGGTGTATGCCGGTGGATACCTGAGCGAGGGTGACGTTGCGTCACTCGAAAAGGAGGGCATCGTGGGCGATGTCGCGACCGTCTTCTTCCGGGCAGATGGAAGTTGGCAAGATATTCCGATTAATCTGCGCTCTTCGGGACCGGGAATTGATGTCATCCGCAACACCCCGCGACGTCTCTGCGTTCTCTCTGGACAATCTCGGTTGCAGAGCCTCAAGGGTGCACTGAGTGCTGAACTGATTACCGACCTCATCATCGATGACTCAACGGCTCGGGCGCTAATCGCCAACCCCTAGCCGGTCCGATCGCGCCGCCCGCGGAGGCCAAGCGCCAGGACTACGATGGTGGAGTTAGTCGAAGTTTGTGACCTGAGGAGAGTTGTTGGCTATGCCGATTGCCGTCGTTAACCCCACCACCGGAGCCATCGAAGAAGAATTCACCGCTCACACCCCAGCAGAGGTTCAGGACCGTCTCGCCAAAGCCCAGGCCGCCTACCAAGTGCTCCGGCGCACCCCCTATGGCCAGAGGGCGGCCTGGATGAACAAGGCCGCCGACCTGATGGAGGCCGACGTCGACAAGCTTGCCACGATGATCGTTCGTGAAATGGGCAAGCCAATCACTCAAGCTCGTGGCGAAGCACTCAAGTGCGTCAAAAACATGCGCTTCTATGCGGGCAACGCGGAAGCTTTCCTAGCCGATGAGCCCCTAGCCGATCCGAGTTCTGTCAACGCCACGGCCGCCTGGTCTCGCTATGAACCCCTCGGCGTAATCCTCGCTGTGATGCCCTGGAACTTTCCGCTCTGGCAGGTGATGCGCTTTGCGGCACCCGCACTCATGGCAGGAAATGCTGGAATCCTCAAGCACGCTTCTAACGTGCCACTGTCCGCCCTCTACCTCGACTCCCTCTTCACGCGCGGTGGATTCCCGGAGGGATCCTTCAGCGCGTTGATGATTCCAGCCCAGGACGTGAACGCAATCATTGACGACTGGCGCATCAAGGCGGTCACGCTCACGGGCTCAGAGCCCGCCGGGCGAGCGGTAGCTGAGCGAGCAGGCCGCCAGGTCAAGAAGTCTGTTCTTGAGCTTGGTGGCTCGGACGCGTTCATCGTGATGCCCTCTGCGGACCTCGAGCAGGCAGCCACAGTGGCAGTCACAGCGCGCATTCACAACAACGGGCAGTCCTGCATCGCAGGCAAGCGCTTTATCGTTCACGCAGATGTCTATGACCAGTGGGTGCCACTGTTCACCCAGAAAATGGCGGCCCTCATCATGGGCGACCCGATGAACGAGGAAACCCAGGTCGGCCCGCTCGCGACTAAGAACGGTCAGAAGGACATCGCCGACCTGGTCGACGACGCCAAGGCCAAGGGAGCCAAGGTTCTCCTCGGTGGCGACATGCCCGAGGGCCCGGGGTTTTACTACCCGCCGACCATCATCGAGGCAATCACCCCAGAGATGAGACTGACTATGGAGGAAGCCTTTGGCCCACTGGCCAGTGTCTATCGGGTGGAGAGCAAGGAAGAAGCGATACGCATCGCCAACCAAACAACCTTTGGTCTGAGCTCAGCGCTCTGGAGCACCAGCGACGAGGACTTCGACTACTTCATGAAAGAACTCGACGCTGGCGCCGTCTTCATCAACGGCATGACCATCTCCTACCCGGAGCTTCCCTTTGGCGGCATCAAAGACTCTGGGTTTGGTAGAGAACTCGGCGTTGCCGGTATTCGTGAGTTCACGAACCTCAAGACAATCTGGAAAGGCTAAGCGGCCGAGTCAACCTTGCTGGGCTGAGTCCACAGCACAATCATCACCACGGTCCCGATCAGTGGAACCAGGCCGACAAAAATCAGTGGCCAGTCGAAGCCTGCATCACGAAGCCTGCGAACGCCCACCGCCAGGTAGGGGACGATGATCGCCAGGAACCAGAGCCATCCGAGCACGTCCCACAGGGCGGATGCACCAAGGCCCACGAGCACCACAAACAGGTTGAACCACCAGAACTCGGACCTCGACGCTCTCCCCGTGAATTCTGAGTACTTCTGAAAGCCTGCGGTAATCGCGGTTCCGAAATTCATGTTTTCTCTCCTGGTGGATGTAATGCCAGCCTAGACCGTGCCGGAGAGTGAACCGCTAGCGTTAGTTCATGGCCGGTGACCATTACTTCTCCCCCGACCCGCAGAGCCCTCTTCGCACATCGGTGCGCACGCTGTCTCTGCGCGGGCACGAGGTCACCCTCGAAACAGCCTCGGGGACCTTCAGCCCCGGCGGTCTTGATGCCGGTACTGAAGTCTTGCTGAAATACGCTCCCGCGGTGCCCCAGAGCGGAAAGTTTCTGGATATCGGATGTGGTTGGGGGCCACTCACTGTGGCCCTTGCGCTGGAAGCGCCCGGGGCATCGGTGTTTGGTGTTGATGTGAACGACCGCGCCCTCCAGGTGGCCCACGACAACGCAGAGAACCTCGGGCTCACAAACGTCACAGTCGGGCAACCCGAGAGCGTTCCCAGCGCCCTCACTTTTGACCTCATCTGGTCAAACCCACCGATCCGGGTGGGGAAAAAAGCCCTCCGCGACATTCTGGCGTTGTGGTTGCCGCGCCTTAGCGCAGACGCGGAGGCCTACCTGGTGGTTGCCAAAAAGCTGGGTGCAGATTCACTGCTCGAGTGGCTCAACTCCGGTGCGATTCCTGGGATTCGCGGCGAACGCGTCGAAACGTCCCGTGGTTACAGAGTCCTGCGGGTGACCAAAGCCTAAATCGTCACCTGGGTCGTAAAAACGAGCTCGGCGGGACCCGACAGGCTCACGTGCTCGCCTTCTTCCGTGGGGAACATGCGGACTCCGACGACTCCCCCGGGAACCTCAACCTTCCAGTGATGGGGCGCCTGGTCCCCCGCCCAGTGCCTCGTCGCGAGGGCTGCGGCAATAGCCCCCGTGCCACAGGATTGAGTTTCACCAACGCCACGCTCAAACACCCGCATCCGTATGTGGCCGATTCCGTCAACCATCAGCGGGTCAGCGGGGACAACAAACTCGATATTGGCGCCCTGTGCCGGCTCGGGGTCAAGAGTTGGTCGACTCGAGAGATCAAGTTCCTCGAGTTCCTGCATCGACGCGAGGGCAACCACCACATGGGGATTAGGGCAAGTAATGGCAAGAGACGGCCTCGGAACCTCAAGCCCCCTGGCTTTCACGATGGGGTCAACTCCGGTCAACGACCAGCGACCCATGTCGGCCTGGTAGTGACCACTCGGGGATTTCGTCACATCCACTACGCCGGCTCGTGTCGCGATGGGAAGGGTCCCTCCAGGCTCGAGAGTGACCAAACCCTCCGCCAGCAAGTAGTCAACGAAGACCCGAATGCCGTTGCCACACATCTCAGAAACCGACCCGTCCGCGTTGCGGTAATCCATAAACCACTGCGCCTCTGGTTCCACCTCCAACAGGTGGGAAACCTCAGGACTTGAGGCAGTATGGGCGGCTCGAATTACCCCGTCGCCACCAACCCCGCGATGACGATCAGCGAGTTGTCGATACTGCGCCGGACTGAGATCTAACGCGTCCTCGGGGTCGCGAAAGAGGACAAAATCATTAGCAGTGCCGTGACCTTTGGTCACGGTGATGGTGAGGGAAGGCTGCGCCACCCCTACAGACTACGCCAGGCACCCTCACCGACTAGAGGACAGAAGCGCCAGAGCCTGCGGGACCACGTCAGGGTCACCGGACTCGAACCACAGGGTGTCCGCGCTCCTGCCAAACCAGGACACTTGGCGCCTGGCATAGCGACGGGTGAGCGCTTGGGTTTCCTCAATGGCCTCAGCCTCACTCATCGAACCAGCGATGACGGCGAGGCACTGTTGGTATCCGATTGCCCGAGAGGCGGTAACGCCAGACTCAATACCCCGTGGAATCAGCCCCCTCACTTCATCTACAAGCCCAGTGGCCCACATCGCCTTCACGCGATCATCCAGTCGCTCGACCAAGAGTTCTCGAGGGGCCCGCAACCCCATCACCACGGTGTGTGGATACCAGGGTCTGTGCTCCGCATCGAGACCAGCGCCAAAGGGTTTTCCAGTCAGGGTAATCACTTCCAATGCCCTAATTACTCTCCGCGCGTTCTTAGGGTCGATGGCGGCCGCAGCAAGAGGGTCTTTCACCCGAAGCTCCTCCACCAGAGCATCTGGACCCTCGGCTACCCACCTGGCTTCCAGTGATTCCCGGAGGGCTTTATCGGTCCCAGGGAACTCAAATTCATACAGGACCGACGACACATAAAGCCCCGATCCCCCGACCATCAGCGGGATAACTCCGCGACTCAGGATTTCCACAATCGTGGCGCGTGCAATGGCCTGGTAGTCGGCGACACTCGCTTCCTTCGTCACCTCCCACACATCAAAAAGGTGATGGGCAATCCCGCCACGCTGACCTGGCGCGAGTTTTGCGGTTCCGACGTCCATACCCCGATACAGCTGCATGGCATCGGCATTAACAATCTCCACGGGTCGTCCGGACTCAATCAGAGCCTCGGCGAAAGAGAGCGCGAATGCGCTCTTGCCCGTGCCCGTCGCTCCCACGACGGCCACCAGGGGTGGCCGGGGGTGAGTCTCGGTGCCTGGAGTGGACTGCGCGAGCGACACGGTCTAGTTGCCAGAAACCGGTAGCGCGGGCATGCCAAGACTCACTGGCGTGGCCCCAGCGGACGGCGTCCGCACCGGAGCCCCACAGCTCTCTGCCTGCCAGCGATCCCAGGCGTCACCGGCCCGGGTCGGGCGCAGCACATAGGCTTCCGCACTTGGCGAATCCGCAAGGAGGAAATAGGGCTTCGCCTCGGTCACGGTCACGGTCACGACATCGCCAGGACGCGGAGATGTGGCACCCTCCGGGATGGAGAAGTGGCCAAGTCGGCCATCTTCTGCGCGGCCGGAGAGCCGGTGGGTCTGGCCATCTTTGCGGCCCTCGTCGTTAGCCACCAAGAGATTCACGGTTCTACCGATCAGAGCCTGGTTTTCTTCCCAGCCAATCTGGTTCTGACGCTCGACGAGGCGTTCATAACGCTCTTGAACAACGGCTTTGGGGACCTGGTCGGGCATCGTCGCAGCCGGAGTGCCCTGGCGAATTGAATACTGAAAGGTGAAGGCCGTCGCGAAACGCGCCGTGTTCACCACCGCGAGGGTGTCCTCGAAGTCTGCCTCCGTCTCACCGGGGAACCCCACGATGATGTCGGTGGTGATGGCGGCGTGGGGAATCTTCTCTCTCACCCGATCGAGAATCCCCAGGAATTTTTCGCTCCGATAGCTGCGCCGCATGGCCTTCAGAATCCGGTCGGAACCCGACTGCAGGGGCATGTGGAGCTGTGGCATCACCTGAGGCGTTTCGGCCATCGCGTCGATGACATCATCGGTAAAGGCGGCGGGGTGGGGGCTAGTAAAACGAATACGCTCAAGCCCGTCAATCTTCCCTGCAGCGCGCAGGAGCTTGCCAAAGGCGAGTGTGTCGCCAAACTCAACGCCGTAGGTGTTGACGTTTTGCCCCAGCAGGGTGACCTCGATGGC
>Ga0079299_1000091_pt1 | contig 20264 bp, 18 predicted proteins | sample Wag4_2014_7_11_2_FD_76334 | JGI IMG/M metagenome (GOLD analysis project Ga0079299, IMG submission 76334) | Lake water microbial communities from Ohio, USA - Utica-2 Time Series LW 2014_7_11 | ecosystem: Environmental > Aquatic > Freshwater > Lake | place: USA: Ohio | collected 2014-07-11
CATCTACATCGATCTCCACAGCGTCATCGAGGAACCTGTCCACCAGCAGTGGCGCGTCGTCGCCCACAATCGCAAATTCCTTGATGCGCCGGAAATAGTCCACCATGCTCTCCTGGTCGTAGACAATCTCCATGCCTCTCCCGCCAAGCACGAAGCTCGGTCGCACCAGCACCGGAAAGCCAATGTCAGCAGCGATTGCCGCCGCCGCCTCCAAAGTGGTCGCTGTGCCATTTTTGGGAGCAATCAGTCCCGCTTCCCCGAGAATCCGGGCAAAAGACCCGCGCTCTTCCGCCAGATCAATGGCATCGGGGGTTGTTCCCAAAATCGGAACCCCAGCGGCCTTCAACCCCTGGGCCAAACCGAGCGCGGTTTGGCCACCTAGTTGGACCAGGACACCCAGCAGCTCTCCGCGAGACGACTCTTGGTGAATCACTTCGAGCACATCTTCTAGAGTCAAAGGCTCGAAATAGAGCCGGTCACTGGTGTCATAGTCGGTCGACACCGTCTCGGGATTGCAGTTGATCATGATGGTTTCGTACCCCGCCTCAGACAGAGCAAACGCCGCGTGAACACAGGAGTAATCAAACTCAATGCCCTGCCCAATACGGTTAGGCCCAGAGCCCAGAATCACGATCTTCTTCCGGTCCGAGACAGTCACTTCCGACTCCAGGTCATAACTGGAGTAGTGATAGGGGGTCAGCGCCGGGAACTCACCAGCACAGGTGTCGACAGTCTTGAACACCGGCCTGATGCCAAGCGCATGGCGCGAAGCGCGAACCTCGTGCTCACTCAAGCCCCGAAGCTCCGCGATTTGAGCGTCGCTCAGGCCATGTTCTTTGCCATAGAGCAGGACATCTGCGCTGAGCTCGGGAGCATTGCGCACTTCATCGGCAACCTCGTTAATCAGCGCGACCTGATCAAGAAACCACGGGTCGATGCCCGTAGCAACAAAGAGCTCGTCGATGGTAGCTCCGAAGCGCAAGGCTTGTTGCACCGTGACGATGCGACCATCGGTGGGCACTGTGGCCTTCTCGATGAGCTCCTTCTTGCTGAGGTTCTGAGGGCCCCAGTGGAAGGAACTGCCGCGCTGCTCGAGGGAACGGAGAGCTTTGTTCAGAGCTTGGGAGAAGTTACGTCCAAGTGCCATAGCCTCGCCAACGGACTTCATGGTGGTGGTGAGTCGACGATCCGCGAGCGGGAACTTCTCAAACGCAAACCGCGGCACCTTGACCACGACATAGTCCAAGGTTGGCTCAAAGGAGGCGGGTGTGACCTTGGTGATGTCGTTCGGGATTTCATCAAGTCGATACCCCAGTGCCAACTTCGCTGCAATCTTGGCGATCGGGAAGCCGGTGGCTTTGGAGGCCAGCGCCGAGCTTCTGGAAACCCGCGGGTTCATTTCGATGACGATGATTCGCCCGGTTTCGGGGTTTACCGCAAACTGAATGTTGCACCCGCCGGTGTCGACCCCGACCAGTCGGATGACCGTGATCCCGATATCCCGCATGCGCTGATACTCGCGGTCGGTCAGGGTGAGCGCGGGCGCCACGGTGATTGAGTCTCCGGTGTGCACACCCACCGGGTCGACGTTCTCAATGGAACAGACGACAACGGTGTTGTCCGCCTGGTCACGCATGAGTTCGAGCTCATATTCTTTCCACCCCATGATGGACTCTTCGAGTAAGACCTCGGTGGTGGGGCTTTGGTGGAGACCGTCGCTGACCATGCGCACCAGCTCGTCGCGGTCATGAGCAAACCCCGAGCCAAGCCCGCCCATCGTAAACGACGGCCGAATCACCAATGGGTACCCGAGGTCTTCCGCGTAGCCGATCGCGTCCTCGACAGTGGTGGCGATATAGCTCTTGGCAACATCCGCTCCGGCTTCAATGACGAGTTCTTTGAATATCTGTCGGTCTTCGCCCCGATTGATGGCGTCAAAAGACGCACCAATCAGCTCAACATCGTATTTCTGCAGGATGCCTTCTTTGTGCAGGGCCATGGCGGCGTTCAGTGCCGTCTGACCACCGAGGGTCGGCAGAATCGCGTCTGGCCGCTCTTTCTTGATGATGGCTTCTAAGACAGCGGTGGTGATGGGCTCGATGTAGGTCTGGTCGGCAAAGCCGGGATCAGTCATGATTGTCGCCGGGTTGGAGTTCACCAAAATGACCCGCACGCCCTCTTCGCGGAGAACGCGGCAGGCTTGCGTGCCTGAGTAGTCAAATTCTGCTGCCTGGCCAATGACAATTGGGCCCGAACCAATAACGAGGACGCTGGAAATGTCTGATCGCTTGGGCATTAGGCCACGCTTCCGGTCGATGGGCTCAGGTGCGCTTCAACCATGTCTTTGAACCGGTCGAATAAATACGTGCTGTCATGAGGCCCAGCGGCAGCTTCCGGGTGGTACTGGACTGAGAAGGCAGGAATATCGAGTGCCCTGATTCCCTCAACAACCTGGTCGTTGAGACTGATGTGACTGACTTCGACCCGGCCAAAGCCCTCGGGCGAGTCCACGACGCCCTCGCGGGGCGCATCAACAGCAAAGCCGTGGTTTTGAGCTGTGATTTCGATATGACCGGTGGTTTTATCCAACACTGGCTGATTGATTCCCCGATGACCGTATTTGAGCTTGTACGTCGAAAACCCAAGGGCTCGGCCGAGTAGTTGGTTACCAAAGCAAATGCCAAAAAACGGCAGACCCCCTCGCAGAGCGCTTTGGAGAAGGCCAACTTGGGCATCACTGGCAGCGGGATCCCCCGGGCCATTCGAATAAAAGAGTGCGACGGGATTAATCGCCTGGACGTCATCGAAACTGGAGTCCGCCGGGAGGACGTGAACGCGGAAACCTCTGGCGGCCAGGTGATGGACGGTGGATTCCTTGATGCCCAAGTCAATAACAGCGAGGTTGCCAAGCGCCGTCCCGACCGGTTCCACCACTCGCGTCTCGCTGACACTCACGAGAGTGGAGAGATTGCGTCCGGCCATCGACGCCTGGTTCGTCACGCGCGAGAGCTGTTCACCAGCAGGGAGCTCGTAAAGCTCGCCGCTGAAGATGCCCCCGCGCATGACGCCCACTTCTCGGAGAACGAGGGTGATGGCGCGGGTGTCAACGCCAGAAATTCCAACAATCTGTTGCGCCTCAAGCTCGTCATCAAGACTGCGCACTGAACGAAAGTTTGATGGCCTCCTGGCGGGGTCTCGCACAACGAAGCCCTCGACCCATATCTTGCGGGACTCGGGGTCCTCATCATTGATTCCGGTATTGCCAATGTGGGGTGCCGTCATCACGACGATCTGTCCTGCATAACTGGGGTCCGTGAGAGTCTCTTGGTAACCGGTCATGCCTGTCTGAAAGACCACCTCGCCGAGTGTCACACCGGTGGCACCCCAGGCTTTGCCCTCATAGCGATGACCGTCTTCTAGCACCAAAACAGCGCGACCCTGATTCACTTGGTTCCTCTTCCCACACGCCCTAAGGCATCGATTAACGCGGTTGCGCTGCCATCAACGATTCGGAAATAGCTATCCACATCGCGCCCAGCAAGCCTCCAGCGCACCATGACAAGTCCATCTGTCTCGACCACCCGATCAATCGTCCACGTGGCTCTCCCCGCCTCGAGCCCCTCCGCGGGAAAGAGCACCGGATCCTCCCCTGGAATGCGAACCAGGAGACCCTCCGGGTGCAGTGCCAAGCGGGCTTTAGCGCGATAACTCAGGGGGCCCACTGCAATCCGTTGAAGGGGGTCCAAGGCTTCCGTCGTGGCCACATAGAGAGCGTCAATGTCAACAAGTGCAACGCTAGCGGGAGTGTCCCGAATAAGAGCCTCGGCCTCGCCTCGATAGCGCGCTACACGACGGCGCCATCCCCACAGCGCCAGCCCGAGGCCCACCACCATGAGAGCGATCATCATCGAACCCGCAATTTCCTGGGTCATCGAGATGCCTCCGCACTGACTACATCCGGCGCAACCAACTCGCCGTTAGACACGGTGGCCCTTCCGTGGTGGAAGGTGAACATGACTCTTCCGGGAAGGACATTCTCCGGATAGGGGTTATTCGAGCTCAAACTCCCCCGCGGCGCTAGTGCCACTGCAGTGGGATCCACCAATGTCAGGTGCGCTGGCGAGCCCACCGCGAGTGGGGCGTCGTAGCCGGCAAGAGAGCCGATAGCCGCTGGGGCGCTCGAGAGAACCCGCGCCACATCCGACCACGTGAGCAGGCCCGGATTGACGAGGGTCTCAATAACCACCGGCAGGGCCATCTCCAGGCCCACCATTCCAAAAGCAGCCTCCCCAAAGGCGCACTCCTTGGATTCGCTCGGATGAGGAGCGTGGTCGGTCGCGACAATGTCGATGATGCCATCGGCGAGGGCAGCGCGCAGAGCGCGAGTGTCCTCCGCGGTTCGCAGCGGTGGGTTGACCTTGAAGAGTGGGTCAAAACTGCCAACGAGATCCTCGGTGAGGAGCAAGTGGTGCGGGGTCACCTCGGCGGTCACCGCAATTCCACGCTTCTTTGCCCATCGAATGACGTCAACCGAGCCGGCGGTCGAGACATGGCACACGTGCAGTCGGGTGCCAACGTACTCGGCCAGCAGGACGTCCCTGGCGATGATGCTCTCTTCAGCCACGGCGGGCCAGCCGACCACACCGAGACGAGACGACAACGCACCCTCGTTCATGTGAGCGTCGATGGTGAGCCTCGGGTCCTGCGCGTGTTGGGCAACCACCACTCCCAAGGCCTTGGCCTGCTCGAGCGCTCGGCGCATGACCAGCGAATCGTGAACGCACTTCCCGTCGTCGGAAAACAACCGCACCGCGCCAGGTCCCGCGGCCATAGCCGCCATCGCGGAGAGCTCCTCGCCAGCAAGTCCCTTGGTGATGGCGCCAACAGGCCGGACCGTCACGTAACCGGCCTCTCGACCCATCCGGGCGACCGCGTCGGTAATCCCGGCAGTATCCGCGACTGGGTCGGTGTTTGCCATGGCGTGGAGGGCAGTGAACCCACCGAGAGCGCCAGATTGCGATCCGGAGAGAATTGTCTCGGCCTGCTCAAGGCCAGGCTGGCGAAGGTGAGTATGGAGATCGACAAGGCCCGGAAGTGCGATCAACCCACTCGCGCCCACCAGGACTGTGCCCTTCTTGCCAGAGACTTCGCCGGGGTCTACGAAGTGTCCATCGCGAATTGCCACATCGGCCCGGGTGCCATTGGGTAACTCAGCGCCTGAAATGAGGTAACTGGTCATGCCTGGCCTCCCCGCAGTTCATAGAGGGCCGCCATCCGCACGGACACACCGTTTCGGACCTGGTCCAGGATTACTGAGCGCGATGAATCCGCGACCTGCGAGGCGATCTCCACGCCTCGATTCATGGGACCTGGGTGCATCACGATACTGTCCTGGGGCAGACGGTCAGCCCGCGCCCTCGTCAGTGAATAATTCCGCACGTAATCCTTATGGCTAATGAGGGAGCCATCCCCCATTCTCTCGCGTTGGACGCGCAACATCATGACCGCATCGGGGGCACTGTCGATGGCGTCATCAAGATCGAAGGTGGAGTGAACAGGCCAGTCGTCGACACCCTGCGGCAGGAGCGCGGGCGGCCCGACAAGAGTCACCTTCGCGCCGAGCGTCGTGAGCAGAAAAACGTTGGAGCGCGCCACCCGAGAGTGCACGATGTCCCCGACAATGGCAACGGAGAGCCCGGTGAGCAGGGCTCCTCGGGGCTCGCTGTGAAATCGTTGACGCAAGGTCATCGCATCCAATAGCGCCTGGGTGGGGTGTTCGTGAGCACCATCACCAGCGTTGATGATGCTCGAGTCGACCCAGCCCGAACGAGCAAGTGTCGCTGCAGCCCCTGAGGAAGGGTGGCGGATCACGATAACGTCTGCGCCCATTGCCTCCAGGGTCTGCGCGGTGTCCTTCAGGCTCTCCCCTTTTGACACGCTGGAGCCGTGGACTTGGAAAGTCATGATGTCGGCAGAGAGTCGCTGTGCAGCAGCCTCAAAAGACAGACGGGTTCTCGTCGAATCCTCAAAAAACAGATTGACCATGGTGACTCCGCGCAGAGTGGGGAGCTTCGGAACTTGGCGATTGGCAACCGCCTGGAATTCCTCCGCGGTGTCGAGTAGCGTCAGCGCCTGGTCAACGTCGAGCTCTTGCGTGGAGAGCAGATGTTTCACTCAACCACCTGCACTTCTTCAGTGCCATCAACATCGCGCAACTTCACAGTGATTCGCTCGCCATGGTGTGTTGGCAGATTCTTCCCGACATGATCAGCGCGAATGGGCAACTCCCGATGACCCCTGTCCACCAGCACAGCGAGGCGGACCAGTCGTGGGCGGCCGATAGCGGTCAGCGCGTCAAGAGCAGCCCGAACTGTCCGGCCGCTGTACAGGACATCGTCAACAAGCACCACGACCCGGTCATCAATGCCCCCACCGGGAACCTCCGTGGGCGCGGGAGTCCTGTGCCCACCGGTGGAGAGGTCGTCCCGATACATCGTGACATCGAGGGACCCTGCGGGAACGGGGATTCCTGCAATGTCCGATATGTAGCCGGCCAGCCGGTGCGCGAGGACTACTCCCCTCGTCGGAATACCGAGTAAGACAAGGGCAGACGTTTCAGGAGAAGCCTCGACGATTTCGTGAGCGATACGCCGAAGAGTTCGGTCGATATCTGACTCCGAGAGAACTGCACGCGCAGCCATCGAGCCCTCCTTCCGCGCCTCACAGGACGCTGGTTAAAGCAGGTCGTACGCCATCACTCTAGCGCACCGAATCCAGCGCGCGCTAGGCGGTTGGGTGTGTCTCGGCTATCGCCGCGAGGATTCCGTGAACAAAGCCCCCGGAGGCTTCAGTGCTCAACTCGCCGGCCATGTCTACGGCCTCAGAAATCACCACCGCCGTTGGCACCTCGGGGTTGTGAAGAATCTCCCATGCTGCAAGCCTGAGTAGGGACCTGTCGACGCTCGGCATGCGATCTAGTGGCCAGGTGGTGCTGGTGCCAGAGAGCACACGATCGATTTCCTCGCGGTGGTCGATAACGCCGGAGACAATCTGTCTGGCATAGTCCCAACTAGAAGCACGCTGGAGGTCGTGTGCAGCCTGCTCAGAAGCTGCGACAAGAGCGTCGGCCAAATCCACGTCGGCGACGTCAGCGCTGAAGAGAATATCGAGGGCTCTGCGTCGCGCTTTGCGCCTGGCACTCACTCGTCGGCCACGCGGCCCAGGTACTCCCCAGTTCGGGTATCGACCTTGACCGTGGTTCCCTGTTCAACGAAGAGTGGAACCTGGATTTCGTAGCCGGTCTCGAGAGTTGCTGGCTTAGTCCCACCCGTTGAGCGATCACCCTGAAGGCCAGGTTCGCTGTAGGTGATCAGCAGAGTGACCGAGGCAGGAAGGTCAATGTAGAGAGCTTCGCCCTCGTGCATGGCAATGGTTGCAGCCTGATTGGACAGAAGGAAGTTAGCCGCATCACCGACGACCCCCCGGGGCACCGTGACCTGCTCGTAGCTGGCCTGGTCCATGAACACAAAGTCACTGCCATCCTCGTAGAGGAACGTGTAATCACGACGATCCACAGTGGCGAAATCGATCTTGGTGCCCGCATTGAAGGTCTTGTCAACGACCTTCGCGGAGCGGACATTCTTGAGCTTCGTGCGCACAAAGGCGCCACCCTTACCAGGCTTGACGTGTTGAAACTCCACCACAGCCCAGAGCTGTCCATCCAGATTCAGAACACTGCCGTTTTTGATGTCGTTCGTCGTTGCCATGGGATTACCTTCCTAACAGAGTCATCATCTGGGTCATCGCGAGCCGATACGAGTCAGCACCAAACCCAAGGATTACACCCGTTGCCACAGCGGAAATCACAGAGCGATGACGGAATTCCTCGCGGGAATGCGGATTGGACAGGTGCACCTCGATGAGTGGCAAGCCAGCACTGGTCACCATCGCACACGCGTCACGAATGGCGTAGGAGTAGTGAGTGAACGCCGCGGGGTTGAGGATTACTCCCATGCGAGCGTCCAGCGCCTCGTGAAGAAACCCCATGAGTGTCGCCTCGTCATCAGTCTGTTCGAAGCGCAGTGCCACATCCTCGGGAGTATCGGCACGAAGGATTGCTTCAATATCGGCAAGACTTAACGAGCCGTAGATTTCGGGCTCCCGAGACCCCAAACGACCCAAATTCGGGCCGTTGAGAATGAGGACGCTGTTCACACAGCCAGCCTACTGTGCCGACTGGCCAAGCTCGGCATACGCCGCAAAGAGCACAGATTCATCAGGAATCGCGAGAACCCGAGGCTTTCCAATTGCGTCCAAGACCACAAACCGCAGCACCCCGCCGCGGGCTTTCTTGTCTTTCTGCATGGTCGCGAGCAAAGTCCGCCAGCGATCCGGTGGATAGGTCACGGGCAATCCCAAGGATTGCAGAATGCTGCGGTGGCGCTCAACGCTGGCATCATCAAGCCCTGCAACAATCCGTGAAAGCTCGGCAGCGAAAATCATGCCGATGGACACCGCGACACCGTGACGCCACTGGTAACGCTCAGCGTGTTCGATGGCGTGACCAAGGGTGTGCCCATAGTTGAGAATTTCCCGAAGCCCCTGCTCCATGAAGTCGTCTCCAACAACGCGCGCTTTCACCGCAATGGCGCGCGCCAGCAACTCTTCAAAGACTTCACTCGTCGTGTCAATCGCGAGCGTAGGGTCCTCTTCGATCAGCTCCAGAATGCGCGGGTCGGCAATGAAGCCAGCTTTCACAATTTCTGCGAATCCCGCCTTCACCTCGTTCTCCGACAGACCACCGAGAACGTCGGGGTCCACTAGCACGGCGTGTGGCGCGTAGAACGCGCCAACAAGGTTCTTGCCCTCCTGGGTGTTAACTCCCGTCTTCCCACCAATAGCGGCGTCCACAATGCCGAGCACTGTGGTGGGTATGTGCACCAGTGGTACCCCTCGAAGCCAAGTCGCCGCGACGAAGCCCGCAACATCAGTCGTCGCACCACCACCCAGAGAGACAATCACGTCGTTGCGATGGAAATCGAGTTGGCCAAGGACGCCCCAACAGAAGGACGCCACCTCAATGCGTTTTGCGCCCTCGGCGTCTGGCAATTCGGCAAGAAAAACTTCTTTGGCAACAGATAAGCCCTCGCGAAGCCCCTCGGCAATAGTGGCGAGGGCCGGGGCGTGAATGATGAGAACTTTGTTCGCGTCACCGGGCAGATAATCAGCCACCTCGTGAATGACTCCTCGGCGCACAACGATGGGATAGTCGCCCTGGTGCGAATTCGACACCGTGATGGTGTCCGGGACCTCAGCCATTAGGCCGCCTCACTCTTAATCCACGCGGCGATATCTTCCGCAACAGTATCGAGTGGCGTGGTCGAGGTGTCGAAGGTTGCGCTAGAAACTTCTTTGTACCATCCAGTTCTCGCCGCCACGAGTGCCACCCAACTCTCCAGGCCTCCCGCGAGCAGGGGGCGCCGCGCTGAATCTAACCGCGGAGCAACCGCTTCGGGGGATATCGAGATGAGCGCCACCCGATGCGCCCGAAGATCGGCTCGCGTGTCCGGGTTGATGACAGCTCCCCCGCCGAGGGCCACAACACCGCTCGTTGCAAGAGCCTCAGTCACCGCCGCGCGCTCTTTCTCTCGAAAGGACGCTTCTCCCTCAGTGGCAAAGAGCGTGGGAATCGGGCCATAGCGACTAGTCACCATCGCATCGGTGTCAACGAAATCGACCCCCAGAATCCTGGCTACTCTTCTGCCCAGACGCGTCTTGCCAGCAGCCGGTGGCCCCACGAGGACCACCACGGGCCCCGCTTCGGCCATTAGCGGTGTCTGACCGGGGCGATCGCCTCGGGAATCGAGTCGAGGTAGCCAGTCAGGTTGCGCTTAATTTCCGCGAGAGAGTCCCCGCCAAATTTCTCCACGAGAGCATCAGCGAGCACGAGCATGACCATTGCCTCCGCGACAACACCAGCAGCGGGAACCGCGCACACGTCCGAGCGTTGGTGATGGGCAACGGCTTCTTCGCCCGTGGTCGTGTCAATGGTGCGCAGAGCTCGGGGAACAGTCGAAATCGGCTTCATTCCAGCACGCACTCGTAGCACCCCGCCAGTACTCATCCCGCCCTCAGTCCCCCCAGCGCGGTCACTGGTGCGGATCACTCCATCATCGGTGGCAACAATTTCGTCGTGCGCGAGGGATCCACGGCGCCGAGTGGTGAGGAAGCCATCCCCCACCTCAACACCCTTGATCGCCTGAATTCCCATGAGGGCACCAGCAAGCTTGGCGTCAAGGCGGCGATCCCAGTGCACATAGGACCCAAGGCCTGGAGGAAGCCCGTAGGCAACAACTTCGACCACCCCACCCAGGGTGTCGCCCTCTTGGTGGGCCGCATCAACCTCTGCGACCATCAGAGCCGCGGTCTCGGGGTGCGCGCAGCGAAGCGCGTCGTCGTCTAGACGACCAACATCAGACGGCGTTGGCAACGCCACACCCTCAGGAACCGCCACTGGCCCGATGGCGACCGTGTGAGAGAGCACCTCAATACCAAGCTCACGGAGAAAGGCTCTCGCAACCGCACCCAACGCGACTCGGGCAGCTGTCTCGCGTGCGGATGCGCGCTCCAGAACGGGCCTCGAATCATCAAAGCCATACTTCTGCATACCCGTGAGATCTGCGTGACCAGGACGCGGGCGAGTGAGAGCTGTGGCGCGGCCGCCGGTCAAGTCCTCAGCGGCAACCGGGTGTGGACTCATGATGGTCTCCCACTTGGGCCATTCCGTATTGGCAATGCGCAGCGCCACCGGACCGCCTTGGGTTAACCCATGACGAATACCCCCCGAGAGAGACACCTCGTCTGCCTCAAACTTCATTCGAGCGCCTCGGCCGTAACCCAGACGACGCCTGGCGAGATCGTCCTGAACCATCTCCAGAGTGATGGGAACGCCGGCGGGAAAGCCCTCCACGAGAGCGATGAGTTCGGGGCCATGAGATTCACCCGCTGTCAACCAACGCAACATGTGTTCATTCTTTCACGCCGGGGAGGGCTTCTAGGACGACGGGAGCCCCACAGAGCGCTTCATCGCCTGCAGTACTTCCCCTTCTCCAGGAATTGGCTCGTTGGCATGTCCGTTTAAAAACCAGCGAATCTGGTGGAGTGCCTGGTGAACCAACATCGACAGGCCCGAGACCACAAGAGCACCCTCGCGCTGCCACAGAACCGCTGCCTGTGATGGCCAGGGGTGGTAGGCAACATCGAGCAGCACACTGCTCCGCAGGACCGTCAACTCTGGCACAAAGGGGAACTCGGCTCCACCGGGCAGAGTGCTCACCACAAGACCGGGAGAGGGAGCCTTCGCAAGATCGTCGTGGTGGACCACAGTGACCTCGGCACCGCAGCTGCGCAGAACATCGGCAGTCGCGACAGCTCGCGCTGGCTCGCGGACGACCAGAACAATGCCCTGCGTTCCGCGGTTGGCAAGTGCGTAGCCAACCGCTCGCGCAGTTGCACCGGCTCCCACGATCCAGGCAATCTCTGCATGAACTCCGGCATCATCGAGTGCGCCCTCGACTCCTTGGGGGTCGGTGTTGGTCACCACCGGGCCGACGCTAGTGAACGCCACCGTGTTGGCAACGCCCAACAGATCAACAACGGGGTCATGGTGGGCAACCAGTGGCAGAATCGCTTCCTTCAGTGGCATAGTCAGTGAGAGCCCTCTGGCACCCTCCCCCAGTTGGCTAAACGTTGGGACCATGTCGGACACCGCCACCTCACGAGCGCGATACTCCCAGTCAAGGCCGAGCTCTCGGTACGCCGCGGCATGAAGCGTGGGCGAAAGAGAGTGACTAATGGGCGAACCCCACACCTCCGCCCAGGGTCTAGCAGTAGGCACTGTTCTCTTCGCTGGCGCGACACCATTCGAGCCACTGGTCGCGCGCGCGATTGTGCTCTGCGTAGGTTTCGGAAAAAACGGTTTCGCCCGTGCGCAGATCCACTGAGACGAAATACAGCCAACGGCCCTCGACCGGATTGACAGCTGCGTCAATGGCCAGTTCACCAGGAAGAGAAATCGGGCCGGGTGGCAGCCCGGAGATTACGTAGGTGTTGTAGGGATTCTCCTCATCCGCACGGTCAGCATCAGACGTGCCGGCACCGTCATAGAGCCCAGTCCAGTACGTCACCGTCGCATCGGACTGTAGTGGCATACCCACCTCCAGGCGGTTGGTGAAGACCCGGGACACCTTGTAGAAATCCTGCTCGAAACGCGCTTCGCGTTGGATTAGGCCAGCCATGGTGAGCACTTCGTGCCAGTCTTCCGGCGCGACGCCGTTTGCCTCCAAACGGCTCCTCATCTCCTGGACCAATCGGTCGACAATCTCGCTGGCGGTGACACCCGGCTCAAAAGTGTAGGTAGATGGGAAAAGATAACCCTCCAGAGTCCCCGTGGGGCTATCGATGCCATAGGCAGCGGGATCTGCCACCGCATCGGCAAAGTCTGAGACCTCCAGGTCTGCTGCGGTGGCCATGATCTCGATGGCTTGCTCCAACGTTTTTCCCTCGGGAATCGTGAACGTGACCTCAACGCGGTTGGCAGGGTCGCGCAGGGCAGCAATAGCGCTCTCCCCCGACATTCCTGTAAGCAGTCGATAGGTGCCCGGTTGAAAAATAATGGTGGTATCGACTAGCAGAATCGAATACACGGCCTCGAAAGACGCGGTTACCCCAGCCTCGGCAAGCTTCCTCGCAACCGCTTCGCCGATGTCCCCCGGAGCAACGACGATATCGATCGCGGGCTCTGCGCCCGAGCCCTCAAAATCAGCGATCTCTTCCTCAGCGAAGAAGTTCACCACCCGCTCGCCATATTCATTCCAGACCAGCCACACACCCGAGCCGCTCAACACCAAGACCAGTATCGTCACAATCGCCCCGATGGACTTGCCGCCTGATTGCCGGGGCGGTTTTCTTTGGCGCAGCTCACGCCTGGCCGGGAGCGCCTCGCCGAAACCTTGGGGGACCTGCCCCGTCTGAGGAGTCTGTGCTGCCTGCGGGGTCTGGGGGGTCAGCGGAGGCAGTGTGCTGAAAATACGATCGAAGTCTGCATCATTCGTCATGGGTTTCCGGGTGGTCTAGCACGTACCCGCCTGGCACCCCCTGACTGCGTTCTGAATCCAACGTATGTTGCAAAAGGATAACAGCGGCAACCTGGTCGACAACCAAGCGATGTGATCGTGACGATCGCCCCGCACTGTGAAGCGCACTGATCGCTGACACTGTACTCAGGCGCTCGTCGACCATGCGCACCGGAACGGGACCCAACGCGGCAACCTCACGCGCAAAAGCCTCGGCGTCCTCCGTCGAAGCTGTCCTTTCGCCCTGCAAGTTGATGGGTAAACCAACCACTACCTCGAGGGGCTGATACTCCTCAAGCAGACCAGAAATTTCCAGGAGGGCTGTGGCTCTCGCCACAGTCGCTACCGGCACGGCCATCGTTGCCTGCGGATCTGAGCGGGCAACACCCACTCGGGCCTGACCAACATCAATCCCCAGTCGGATGCCCTCGCGCACTAGTACTTACCCAACTCCACTACCACCGCATCGAGTGCGACCTGGAGCTGTGCGCCCTCGGGGCCGCCCCCTTGGGCAAGGCCTGGCTTGCCCCCGCCGCCACCACCCATAATCGCGGACGCCGTCTTCACGAGGTTACCCGCGTGAACACCCTTGGCCAGCGCAGCAGAATTTGCAGTGACAACAACCGTTCCCCTGCCCTCGGTGATGGAACCCAGCACGACCGCCGAAGGCGCATCACCAAGGCCGGAGAGAACGCTGGTCGCCAGTACTCGGATGTCATCGGCGCCGAGGCTCTCGGAGAGCGCTTGGCTAACCACGGCCACTCCTGAGATGTCACGAGCGCCCTTCACCAAAGCTGGCGCAAGAGCCCCGGTTGCCACTTGTGCGCTCTTGGCCACCTGGCGCTCGAGGGTTTTCACCTGACCCAATAGATCCTCAATGCGCCCCGGCAGTTCCTCCCTGGGCGTTTTGAGAAGCTGTGTGAGGCGGCGCACGATCGATTTTTCCACTGAGAAGTCAGCAACCGCCGCGCTACCGACCAGTGCCTCAATACGACGCGCGGTCGAACTCACTGAGCTCTCCCCGAGAAGCGTCACCACACCAATCTGGGAGGACCGACCAACGTGTGTGCCAGCACAGAGCTCTCTTGACCACGGTCCGCCAATGTCGACCATGCGGACAACGTCGCCGTATTTCTCCCCAAAGAGGGCCATCGCCCCGGCAGCCTTAGCTTCCGCGACGGGCAAAATCTTGGTAGAGACTTCCAGGTCGTCCCGAATCGCCGTGTTGGTGATGTCAGAGATCGCACTCTGCGAGTCGTCAGAGAGCGCTTGGTTCCAGGAGAAATCAAGTCGCAGATAGCCGGGGCGGTTAAGCGAACCGGCCTGTGTTGCGTGGGGACCAAGGGTGTCTCGAAGTGCGGCATGAATCAAGTGGGTTGCCGAGTGCGCTCGCGCCCCTTCGTAACGGGTCACGGGATCCACAACGGCCGTGACGCTCTCTCCCACACCAATCTCACCCTCGGCAACAGTCACGGTGTGACTGATGAGGCCGGGAACAGGCTTTTGAACATCAGAGACAACAGCCCTGAAACCAGGGCCTTCCAGGACTCCGTGGTCTGACACCTGACCGCCGGACTCCGCATAGAGAGGAGTCTCAGCAAGAATCACCTCGACAACTTGGCCCGAAACCGCGCGTGTCACGGATTCGCCGTTAACCAGCAAGCCGAGCACGGTGGATTCGAGCTCCAGTAGCTCGTAGCCGGCAAAAACGGTCTCCCCGGAAGCACGAAACTCCCCATACACCGACACGTCCGCGCGTGTGCTTTTTTTGGATTTCGCATCCGTCTTGGCTCGATTCCGCTGAGCCAACATCAGAGTGTCAAAGGACTCCCGGTCAACACTGAGGCCGGCCTCGGAGGCCATTTCCAGAGTTAAGTCAATGGGAAACCCGTAGGTGTCGTGGAGCAAGAACGCTGTGTCCCCAGAGAGTGAGGTCTCACCCTTCGTAGTCGTGTCGGCCACAGCAAGATCAACGATGCTGGTGCCAGCCTCCAGGGTTTTCAGAAATGACTCCTCTTCGGCGATGGCGAGTTGACTAACCCGCGAAAACTCTGTTGCGACGTCGGGGTAACTCGCGGACATCGCGTCTCGTGAGGCCCCAAAGAGCTCGGGAAAACTCGGATCGTGGTAACCGAGGAGACGCATCGAACGAATGCTTCGACGCAGCAGACGCCTGAGGACGTAGCCGCGTCCATCATTGGCCGGCACAACGCCATCGGTCATCAACATCAGCGCAGACCGGATGTGGTCAGCGATGACCCTCATCCGAACGTCATCCTCACCATGTGCGCCGTAGCGTCGACCAGAGAGCTCGCCCGCCTTATCAAGGACCGGGCGGACCTGATCAATCTCATACATGTTGGCCACGCCCTGCTTGAGGAAGGCGACGCGTTCCATGCCCATGCCGGTGTCAATATTCTTCTGGGGCAGTTCTCCGACAATGTCGAAATCAACTTTGCTACGCACGTTGTCGATCAAGTACTGCATGAACACGAGGTTCCAGATTTCTATATACCGGGTGTCATCAACAGCGGGGCCACCGTCTGGCCCGTGTTGCGCTCCTCGGTCGAAGTAGATCTCAGAACACGGGCCAGCAGGCCCTGGCTGGCCCGTCGACCAGTAATTGTCCTCACGTCCCATGCGCTGAATGCGCGACTCGGGGAGCCCAGCAACCGACTTCCAGATAGCGGCAGCCTCGTCATCGTCCTCGTAGACGGTGACCCAGAGTGCGCTCTCGTCAAACCCCAGACCGCCGTTGGACTCCGACATCGTCAGCAACTCCCAGGCGAACTCAATGGCTCCCTGCTTGAAATAGTCTCCGAAGGAGAAGTTGCCGTTCATTTGGAAGAACGTCCCGTGGCGTGTGGTCTTGCCTACCTCGTCAATGTCGAGGGTACGAATGCATTTTTGAACGCTCGTCGCCCTCTGATACGGAGCGGGCACAACACCGGTGAGGTAGGGAATGAAGGGAACCATCCCCGCCACGGTGAACATCAGCGTGGGGTCGTCGCTCACCAGCGACGCGGAGGGGACAACGGTGTGTCCGCGGTCCCCGAAGTAGGTGAGCCACCGGCGCTGAATGTCTGCGGTTTCCATCAATCTCTCTTCTCGCGGTCGCTATCTCAACCGCGATACGACTGCCTAAAGCCCTCCGCAAAAGAGGAGATGGTGGCCCACACTCTGCTGAAGAACGCTCGGCCTTCCGGGCTCTGGTTCACCACGTGAGCAAGCACAAAGCCGGCGACAACCCCCACAAGAGCTGCTATGAAACGACCCACATGTCCTCCTTCATCATCCGCACCCAGGCCCAAAAAACACTGTGGTGGGGAAGCGTAAGCTCCCCCACCACAGTAGAGGTTTTCTAGCGGGCCGCGTAGTACTCGACGACCAGCTGCACTTCACACGTCACGGGGACCTCTGCACGCTTTGGACGGCGAACCAAAACGGTTTGCAGCTTGTCCAACTCGACAGCGATGTAGGAAGGGGTAGGAGGCAACACATCCACGTGCCCTCCAGCCGCCGCAACCTGGAAGGGCTCCATTTCTTCGCTGCGGGGTTTGACGTGAATCATCTGGCCCGGCTTCAACCGGAACGAAGGACGATCAACTAATTCACCGTTGACCAAAATGTGGCGGTGCACCACCATCTGGCGGGCTTGGGCCATGGTGCGAGCAAATCCTGAGCGCAAGACGAGCGCATCAAGGCGCATCTCGAGCAACTCGACGAGGTTCTCACCGGTGAGGCCCTGGCTCTTGCGTGCCTCTTCGAAGACGCGGCGCAGCTGTGCTTCGCGGATGCCGTATTGGGCCCTCAGGCGCTGCTTCTCCCGAAGACGCACTGCGTAGTCGCTGTCGGTCTTGCGCTTGGTGCGGCCGTGCTCACCCGGAGCGTAGGGGCGCTTCTCTAAGTATTTTGCTGCCTTGGGTGTGAGGGGAATCCCCAGCGCCCGGGACAGTCTGGTCTTGCTTCTGGTACGTGAACGAGTTGACACGAAGAATTTCTCCTAGATACGTGGTTGGCGCTAGACGCCTGAGACATAACAAGTGAGGGAATTGGCAGAGGGGCCGCGGCTACAGCGTGCCCTTCGCAGATCAGTAACACGCAGCCGCACGATTAACTGGTCTGTGACCAGCCATAACGCTAGCACAACTAGCCCACGTTGCTCGATTCAGGTGGAACGCCATCGAGAATGGCACGGATTGCCACCTGACGCTTAGCCAGCTCTCCCTCGAAGCCCCGGGAACCGGGTCGATAGAACTGGGTTCCCTGGACCGCGTCTGGGGCATAACTTTGGGCAACTATGCCTGCCTGCACGTCGTGGGGATAGATATAGCCGCGGCCATGGCCCAATCGATCTGCACCGGCGTAGTGGCTGTCACGAAGATGCGCGGGCACCTCGCCAAGGAGACCCGCCCTAATGCTCGACTGGGCGTCATTGATCGCCACATAGGCACTGTTGGACTTCGGCGCTAAAGCCAGATAGATGGTGGCTTCGGCGAGGGGGATACGGCCCTCTGGCATTCCAATCAAGGCAACCGCCTGGGCAGCGTCAACGGCAATCGACAGCGCAGTCGGGTCAGCGAGCCCAATATCCTCGGTGGCCAAGATAATCAAGCGCCTGCCAATAAATCGGGGGTCCTCCCCCGCCTCAATCATCCGAGCGAGATAGTGCAGAGCAGCATCCGCGTCGCTTCCTCGGACTGACTTGATGAACGCACTAATCACGTCATAGTGAGCATCGCCGTCGCGGTCATAGCGGACCATGGCGCGATCGACAGCCTGGGACACGTGCTCAGCGCTGATACGCCTGGAATCGAGGGAGCCTGATGCCACCATCGCAGCCGCTTCGAGCGAGCCAAGTGCCTTCCTGGCATCACCACCGGAGAGCCTCACCAGGAGCTCAATGGCTTCTGGTTCAACCTCAAAGCCTCCGGCTAGCCCCTGGGGGTGTGCCAGTGCCCGAGCGAGCACACCCTCAATGTGGTGGGGCTCCAATACAGAGAGCGTGACCACAATCGAGCGACTCAAGAGGGGAGAAATAACGGAAAACGAGGGGTTCTCCGTGGTCGCCGCCACCAGCACGACAACACCGTTTTCAACGCCGGGGAGCAGCGCATCCTGCTGAGCTTTCGAAAAACGATGAATTTCATCAAGGAACAGCACCGGAGCAACACCGCTGGTATCGCCAATGACGCGTGCGTTGGCGAGCACGTCACGCACATCTTTGACTCCGGCGGTCACGGCGGAGAGTTCGACGAACTCTCGGCCAGACGACCGCGCAATCACCGTGGCGATCGTTGTCTTACCCGTTCCAGGGGGCCCCCACAGAATCACGGAACTGGCAGACCCGCGGTGCCCTGGATCGGCGAGGGCCCGGAGCGGACCCCCAGGAACGAGAGCTCGGTGTTGGCCAATGACGTCATCAAGGGTCTGAGGGCGCAAGGCAACCGCGAGTGGCAACGGCGCCTTCCACAAACTCTCCTGGACCATAGAGCAATGCTAGTCAAGGGGGCACACATGGCCATCTAGGATGGTCATGTGTGGAATCGATCCATCTGAGGGAGTCCGTGTGGTCAGCGAAAACCGTGTAAAACGTGAGCAACTTCGCGTCTTTCAAGCCCGGCAGGTGCTCCAGGCTTCTAAGAAGAAGAGGTTGCGCACAGACCAGTGGCTCTCCTTGGGAGGCGCGCTGGTTGCCGTGACGCTCTCGGCCTTGGCACTCGTGGGCTATGTGACCTTCGGACCTGGTACCCCGGCGAAGGCTCCAGCCATCGAGTTGAGCGAAAACCGGGAGTGGACTGGCGAGATTCTGTTTGGCGAGGTGGAGGTGGGCATCACCCTGGATGGGGTAAACGCTCCGCAAGCCACCGCAAACTTTATCGATTTGGCTGCTCAGGGTTTCTACGATGGCGTGAGTTGCCACAGCCTCAGCGTCGAGGTGGTCTTTGTGATGCAGTGCGGGGACCCCACCGGCACGGGGACGGGCGGTCCAGACTACCGCTTTGGGCCAATCGAGAACGCCCCCGTCACGCAGCGATACCCGGCTGGAACCATAGCCATGTCAAGAATCGGCAACGATGCAGAGAGCCAGGGAAGCCAGTTCTTCGTTGTATACGAAGACAGCGTGATTCCCAATGACGCCGTTGGCGGCTACACGGTTCTTGGCCAAATCACCTCGGGCTTGGCGGAGTTTGTAGCGGCCTATGCCACCCCTGGAACCATCGACGAGGTTCCCAATGGCGCGCCCGTAGTGGCTCCGGATATCAGAAGCATCACAATCCGATAAGTCTTCGGATTAAGGCCTCTGTGCGCCTAAGCGGTGGAGTAGGCTGAGCGCCGGCTAGTTCCCCACCCGCATAGAGGAGCCATGGCAACAAGCGCTGACGCTTTTGGTCGTGTTGATGACGACGGCACCGTCTCTGTTCGCGAAGGTGATGTGTGGCGTGCCGTCGGAAGTTTTCCAGATGGCACCCCAGAGGAAGCCCTCGCGTATTTCACGCGGAAGTTCGATGACCTCGAGGCGACCGTCTCGCTGGCAGAACAGCGGGTCAAAGCTGGTGCTGCCGCCCGCGATATCACGAAGCAACTGAACCGGCTCGACACGGACCTACTCGAGCCCTCAGCTGTGGGCGACATCGCTGCTCTGCGCCAGCGCGTCCACGCTCTGCGCGAAAAGCTTCCGACGCTCGAGGCCAAGCAGGACGAGGCTAACCAGGCGGCGGTGGCTGAGGCATTGGCCCATCGCGAAAAGATTGTTGCCGACATGGAAGCCATCGCTGGGCAAGATCCCAGCAAAATCCGGTGGAAACAAGCCACCACCACGATGACCGAGCTTTTTGAGGCGTGGCAGACCCACCAGCAGTCCGGACCCCGTGTCCCGAAGAAGACTGCCGATGAACTCTGGGGACGGTTCCGCAGTGCCCGCAACACTCTGGAAAAGGCGCGCCGGGCCTATTTCCAGGACCTCGACAAGGTCTCTAAAGAAGCTAAAACCATCAAAAAGGATTTGATTACAGCGGCGGAAGCACTCCTGGAGAAGGGTTCCGCGGCCATCCCTGCCTACCGAAGCCTTCTGGACCGCTGGAAAGAGGCTCCTCGGGCATCAAAATCCGTGGAAGACGGCTTGTGGGC
>Ga0079299_1000098_pt1 | contig 19975 bp, 20 predicted proteins | sample Wag4_2014_7_11_2_FD_76334 | JGI IMG/M metagenome (GOLD analysis project Ga0079299, IMG submission 76334) | Lake water microbial communities from Ohio, USA - Utica-2 Time Series LW 2014_7_11 | ecosystem: Environmental > Aquatic > Freshwater > Lake | place: USA: Ohio | collected 2014-07-11
GCGATGGGCGCTGTCTTCGTCGCCGGCCAGGTGTATGAGTATGCGATTTTGATTTCTGAGGGCGTAGCTCTCAACTCTGATGCCTATGGCTCAGCGTTCTACTTGACGACTGGTTTCCACGGCCTCCACGTCACCGGTGGGCTCATCGCATTCCTCCTTGTCATCGGGCGCGCTTATGCCGTGCGGGTCTTCACCCACCGGGAAGCAACCAGCGCGATTGTCGTGTCGTACTACTGGCACTTTGTCGACGTGGTCTGGATTGGCCTGTTCCTCGTCATCTACGTTTTGCGATAACCCACCAACAAGGAAGAAAACCCGGACATGTCCCCCCAGTCACGTCGTATCGGTCGCCGTCACCCCTTTGCCGGAGCCCTGCTCTTGGCGATTGCGCTCTTTGTGACCGGTGGGGCCTACGCCGCCACAACCGCGGGCATCGCCTACGCAGAAACTCCCCCGGTATCACAGGCATCTCTGGTCGAAGAGGGCGAGAAGCTCTTCTTGGCGAACTGCGCTAGTTGCCATGGACTCTTTGGTGAGGGCACCGCCGCAGGGCCGTCTGTCATTGGTGTGGGGGCCCTCTCGGTTGACTTCCAAGTAGGAACTGGTCGCATGCCGATGGCAGCCTCTGGCCCACAGGCCGAAGTCAAACCCGTTCAGTTCACTCAGCCCCAGATTGACGCGATGGGAGCGTGGGTTGCCACTTTGGCACCTGGACCCGCATTGCCAGACCCTCGGTACTACGCCGGCGATGGTGACGCCGCCAACGGCGCCGCTCTTTTCCGCATCAACTGTGCGATGTGTCACAACGTTGCTGGTGCTGGTGGGGCCCTGACGGAGGGCAAATACGCGCCTCACCTCAACGATCTGGAGCCGGTTCACGTCTATGGTGCCATGGTTACTGGCCCTCAGAACATGCCGGTGTTTAGTGACATGAACCTGACCCCCGAGCAGAAGAACGACATCATCACCTACCTGCGGTATCTGGATGAGACACCCTCTGTTGGTGGCTTCGCACTCGGCAGCCTTGGACCTGTCTCTGAGGGCTTGTTTATCTGGCTGATTGGCCTTGGCGGTCTGATTGCCGTTGCGATTTGGCTCACCGCGCGATCTAACTGACACTCACGACGAAGGGAAACACCACAGTCATGGCCACTACGCCACCGGGCACGGACCTGCAGGCTGCGCCACGGGACGAGAACGACCCCGGGACTGCTGTTGTGTCTTCCAACACCCCCGCGAACCCAGGGCTCGCCCCTGAACATCAGCGGGTGACAGACCTTGACCCCAAGGAAGAGAAGAAGGCCGAGCGCCTCATAGCAACCTTCTTCGCGCTCTCCATTGTTGGCAGCGTTTTTGCGGCCGTGGCGTATTCACTCTTTCCGATTGTTCCCGGGGACATGCAGTCTGTCCGCAATAACAACCTTTTCGTGGGGCTTGGAATCACCGTGGCGTTGCTGGGAGTCGGCATCGGCGCCGTGCACTGGGCGAAGTCGCTCATGCACGGTCACGAGCTGGTCGAAGAGCGTCACCCCACACGCGGCGACGATGAAACCCGCGATGCAGCCGTCGAGATTTTCAGCCAAGCCAACAAGGAGTCGGGCTTCACTAGGCGCTCGCTTGTGCGCAACACTCTGATCGGTGCCCTTCTTGCCGCCCCGATTCCCGCAGTGGCGCTGTTTAGGGACCTCGCTCCAGCGGCAGACCCCATCAAGAAAATGAAGAACACCATGTGGGAGCCAGGCGTGCGCCTTGCCCGCGACCCCAGTGGCCTGCCCATCAAGGCCTCTGAGGTCACTATTGGTTCAGCCTTCCACGTCATTCCCGAGGGACTTGCGGAGCTCGAGCACCACAAGATTGAGGAAAAAGCCAAGGCCGCTGTCTTGCTCATGCGTTTACCCGTCGAGGTCCTCAACGAAGCCCCGGAACGCGCGTCCTGGTCGTATCAAGGAATTGTTGCCTACTCGAAGATTTGCACGCACGTGGGCTGCCCTGTCGCTCTCTACGAACAGCAAACGCACCACCTGCTGTGCCCGTGCCACCAATCAGAATTTGATGTGGCTAACCACTGTGAAGTGATCTTCGGGCCAGCTGCACGTCCTCTTCCACAGCTTCCTATCACCATTGATGATGAAGGATATCTAGTAGCACAAAGTGATTTCACTGAACCTGTAGGACCGAGCTTCTGGGAGCGTGAACTGTGAGCCAAACAGTACAAGACAAGACTGCTGCACCTGGGCGGGGCATGAAGTTCACCGGTTGGGCTGCCAACTACGTGGATGAGCGCACCAGTGCCTCTGTTGCTGTTAAGGCCCTCGGCCGCAAGATTTTCCCCGACCACTGGTCCTTCATGCTGGGTGAAGTTGCGCTGTACAGCTTCATCGTCATTCTCATCAGTGGAACCTTCCTGACGTTCTTCTTTGACCCTTCGATGACTATGGTCGAATATGACGGCTCCTACCTGCCACTCAAGGGCATCGAGATGTCGGTTGCGTACCACACGTCCTTGGACCTCTCGTTCGATATTCGCGGCGGGCTTCTCATGCGTCAAGTCCACCACTGGGCAGCGCTGCTCTTCATTGCGTCAATTGGCCTCCACATGCTCCGCGTGTTCTTCACGGGTGCTTTCCGCAAGCCTCGCGAGCTCAACTGGGTCGTTGGCTTCCTCCTCTTCGTCCTCGCAATGGCCGAGGGCTTCACCGGGTACAGCCTCCCCGACGATTTGCTCTCCGGAAACGGTTTGCGCATCATCGACGGCATGATCAAGGCGTTCCCCGTGGTCGGTGTGTGGATGTCGTATCTGTTCTTTGGCGATGAATTCCCCGGCACCGTCGTGATACCGAGGCTCTATGTGCTTCACATCATGCTCTTGCCTGCCATTCTGATCGCGACGCTCGCGATACACATGGTTCTCCTCGTGGTCAACAAGCACACTCAGTTCGCTGGTCCCGGTCGCACCAACGACAACGTCGTGGGCTCGCCCGTCATGCCAGTGTTTGCCGCAAAAGCCGGTGGGTTCTTCTTCCTGGTCTTTGGTGTGCTGATGCTGATTGGGTCGCTCTTCACGATTAACCCCATTTGGAACTACGGGCCCTATGACCCCTCCCCTGTCTCTGCTGGAACACAACCCGACTGGTACATCGGCTTTGCCGATGGCGCACTGCGCCTTGTCCCACCGGGCTGGGAGTTTGTGCTCTTTGGCTACACGTGGTCGTGGAATATTCTCGCCCCGACCGTTCTCCTCATCGTCTTCATCGGATTGGTAGCGGTCTACCCCTTCATCGAGGCGTGGATTACCGGTGACAAACGCGAACACCACATTGCTGACCGTCCTCGCAACGCCCCGACTCGCACCGGTATTGGTGCTGCTGGCGTAGTTTTCTACGCGGTGCTCTGGGCAGCTGCTAGCTCCGACCTGATTGCCACCCACTTCAAGCTCACTATTGAGGGCGTCATCACGACGCTGCAGGTGCTGTTGATTGTCGGGCCGATTGCGGCCTTCCTGATTGCCAAACGCACGTGTTTAGCACTCCAGCGCAAGGATCGCGAGATTGCCCTTCACGGCTACGAGAGTGGTCGTATTGTCCGCCTCCCTGGTGGCGAATACGTCGAGGTTCACGAGCAGCTAGACGACTACGAGCGCTGGCGCCTGCTCGACTTCGAAGAGTACAAGCCTCTCACCGTGCGCCCCAACGACAAAGGCCGCATTACTGCGGGCACCAGGCTTCGGGCCGGGCTCTCCAGGTGGTTCTTTGAAGATCGGGTCATGCCTGTCTCCCGCAAAGAACTAGAGGACGCCTCGCGTCACTAGGCAGGCTGTTGCCCAACTGCTCGTGCGGCGTTAAGAAGCCCTAGAACAGCCGTCTCATGTATTCGGCTTGCTGGGTGTAGCCGAGGCGATCATAGAAGCCACCCGCGCGCCTGGAGGCGACTGTGAGCTGTGTCACGCCGTGTTTCTGGCAGTCGGCCTCCACAGCGCGGACCAGCGCCGTTCCGACGCCCCGCGTTTGCAGCGAGTCGTCCACAGCTATCTCTTGAAGCTGAGCTGAGGCTCCGTTGGTGTAGAGCAGGGTCGAGATTGTGGTGAGCGCGTACCCTGCGACCTGACCGTCCACCTCCGCCACGTGAATCAGGGTGCGCGGAAAGTCTGCGAGCGCCCGGGCCAAAGAATCGGAAAAAACCGACGAATCAAGGGGTACTGCGTGCCCCAGAGTGCCGACAAGACCAAGCAGGGCCGCCTCGTCCTCTGCGCTGGCATAGCGCACTGTGACGGGGCTAGCGGGCAAAATATCCTCGGTAATACTCAAAGCTCCAGCCCACCAGGGCAATCAACACCACCGGAATGGCGTAAAAAGCGACCCAGGTTCCCACGGCGAAACCAAGCATGGCGATAGCGGCTCCTGCAGCCAACATCATGGGCCACCAGCTCCAGGGGCTATAGAAGCCAAGCTCTGGATCACCGTCATCGATATCGGCATCGAGCCTGTCTTCTGGCAAGACGCCACCCTGGTTTCGCAGTTGCACCTGCAGATAGAAAGCAATGAAAGTTGCGAGAATACCGCTCAGGCCAATGGCAATGGTGCCAATCCACTCCACCACACCAGTGTCGATAATCGCCCACACCGTGTAGACAGCGGTGAGAACGAAGAAATAGAGAGCCATCACCCACAGAACAACAATGTTGGTCTTCATGCCTAGCCTTTCGCCTTAGAGGGCGACTTAGACGGGTCGATGGCAATCGGCAAGTCAACTTCCGGGTGGTTCAAGTCGAAAGCAGGAGACTCGGAGCGAATCCGAGGAATCGACGTGAAGTTGTGCCGAGGTGGCGGGCAGCTCGTCGCCCACTCGAGCGAGCGACCGTAACCCCAGGGGTCGTTCACGGTCACCTTCTGGCCATTTCGTGCCGTGAGATACACGTTCAGGAAGAACGGAATCATCGACAGCGCCAGGAGCACAGATCCCACGGTAGAAAGCTGGTTCATCCAAGTGAAGCCATCCTCGGGGAGGTAGGTGGCGTAACGCCTGGGCATTCCCATAACGCCAAGCCAGTGCTGGATGAGGAAGGTCATGTGGAAGCCAACGAAGAGCAGCCAGAACTGGATGTGGCCAAGAGATTCGTTGAGCATCTTGCCGGTGAACTTCGGCCACCAGAAGAAGAATCCAGCAAACATCGCAAACACCACCGTCCCAAAGACCACGTAGTGGAAGTGTGCCACCACGAAGTAGGAGTCGGAGACGTGGAAGTCGAGAGGAGGTGACGCCAGGATTACCCCGGTAAGACCACCGAACACGAAGGAAATGAGGAAGCCGAGAGCGTAAACAATCGGCGTCTCAAACGTCACAGAACCGCGCCACATCGTGCCAATCCAATTGAATATCTTCACCCCTGTGGGCACCGCTATGAGCATTGTCATGAGCGCAAAGAAGGGCAACAGTACGGAGCCCGTGACATACATGTGGTGAGCCCATACCGTCATGGACAGCGCAGCAATCGCAATGGTCGCGTAGACCAGAGTCTTGTAGCCAAACACAGGCTTGCGGCTGAAGACGGGGAAAATTTCGGAGACGATACCGAAGAACGGCAGCGCGATGATGTACACCTCGGGGTGGCCAAAGAACCAGAACAGGTGCTGCCACAAGATGGCGCCACCATTGGACGCGTCATAGACATGCGAGCCAAATACCCGGTCACTGCCAAGCGCCAACATGGCTGCAGCCAGGACGGGGAAGGCAAGAATCACCAGAATCGAAGTAACCAGAGTGTTCCAGGTGAAGATCGGCATGCGCCACATAGTCATGCCGGGTACGCGCATGGTGATAATCGTGGTGATGAAGTTCACAGCGCCAAGAATCGTTCCAAAACCACTGAGACCCAAGCCAAAGACCCACATATTCCCGCCGATACCGGGTGTGAACGTTTGGCTCGAGAGCGGCGTGTAGGCGAACCAGCCAAAGGATGCGGCACCTTGAGGGGTCAAGAATCCAGCCACTGCGATGAGAGAGCCGAAGTTGAAGAACCAAAACGCCAGGGCGTTAAGCCTGGGGAAGGCAACGTCCGGAGCGCCGATTTGCAGTGGCATCAGGACGTTGGCGAACCCAGCAAAGAGAGGAGTTGCGAACATCAGCAACATGATGGTTCCGTGCATGGTGAAGAGCTGGTTGTACTGCTCTTTGGTGGCCACAATCTCTAGGCCTGGTGCAAACAGCTGAGCGCGGATGACCAGCGCCATCACACCAGCAATAACGAAGTAAACAAAGGAGGTAATCAGGTAGAGATACCCGATCTTCTTGTGGTCGGTGGTGGTCAACCAGTCGACGAAGACGTTTCCCTTACGGGCGACACGAGAATTGGAGAGTCCCTGCGGGGTCTCCGTTACCGAAGGCCTGGGCGCTGTGGTGGTCATCTCTTATTCCCTTTCGCTCGCCGGTGTGGTACCTGGAAGGTTTTGCAAAACGTTCAGTTCGGGACCAAGGCGTCCCACGTTGCCAGCGCCACGGAGGGCGCCAATCTGGCGTTGGTACTCGGCTTCAGAGACAACGTGGACTTCGAAAAGCATCAACGAGTGGTACTCGCCACAGAGCTCGGCGCACTTACCGCGGAAGACACCCTCCTGCTGAGGAATGAAGTACCAGTAGTTGGTTCTCGCCGGGATCATGTCCTTCTTGTAGAGAAAATCGATGACCCAGAACGAGTGAATAACATCGCGGGACTCAATCTTGATTTCTACCGACTTGTTGACTGGCAGGTACAGCTTCGGCAACAGCCCAGAGTCGACCCCGCCGCCAGGAATCTCCTGAGCCTGAATACCCGGGGAATACACGTTCTCGGTGAGGTAGTTGAAGTCCCATGCCCAGCGCTTGCCGTAGACCTCGATAGACACATCGGGTGTGGCCAAGGGGGCCTCGATGACGGTTTGGTCACGCGCCGTGAAGGCGAAGAAGCCCAGCACCAGGATCAGCGGGACAATCGTGTAGAAGGTTTCAATGGGCATGTTGTAGCGAAGCTGCTGGGGCAGGCCCGTCTGGCCCTTGCGCCTGCGGTACACAACAGCTGCCCAAATAATGAGCAACCAGGTGGTGACTCCAACAACCAGCAACACAATCCAGGACACAACCCACAGGTCAATGACTCGGTCAACCTGGTTCGTGAGACCACGCTCGGTCGGTAACCACCCGAGCATCGACTGTTGGGTGCACCCACTGAGAACAAGGGCAAGAATCGCTACTAAGGATGCGCCTCTGAGGCCGCGTTTGAGGTCGTGACGCACAACTTCCCTTTCACCGATAACTCACCGTATTTGCCCCCAGTCTACGCCATCACCCTGCGGGCTTCAGGCTGAACGTTGCCGTGTGGGCTGGGTATTTGCGGTGTTTTAGCTGAAACTGTCCCCGCACGCACAGCTTCCCTGAGCGTTGGGGTTGTCGATAGTGAAACCCTGTTTTTGGATGGTGTCTTCAAAGTCGACCGACGCGCCATCCAAATACGGAGAACTCATCTTGTCGACGACCAACTCAACACCGGAGAAATCTCTCACCAGGTCGTCATCCATCAAACGCTCGTCAAAAAACAGCTGATAAATGAGGCCAGAGCAACCACCCGGCTGCACCGCGACCCGCAGACGCAGGTCATCGCGGCCTTCTTGCTCGAGGAGGCTTTTAACTTTTTCAGCCGCACGATCGGTCAGGCCGACCGTGTGAGCGTCTTTGACAATATCCGTCATGTCGTGTCCTTCCAACGGCCCTAGTCTAGAGCGCGAACCCCGGCCAAGTCTGAGATTTCCCGGCGATTCAGCTCGGAGAGAAGTATCGCCTCCGAGAGTACCGCTCGCCAGAGCACGCAAAGGTCAAGGGACTCATTGGGGCTGTGCGCCCTGGTGTCCGGATCTTCAATTCCGGTAACGAGTATCTGAGCCTGCGGGAAAACCTCCGCCAACTGCGAGATAAATGGGATGGACCCTCCCACCCCTTGATACACGGCCTCGGCGCCAAACCCCTTGGCCAAGGCTGTGGCTGCAAGTTCGACAATTGGCCCCGAAGGGTCGAGCGAGAACGGCTCACCCAATGAAACATCGTGGAGCTCCCAGGTGGCCCCAAACCGAATCTGCCTGGTGATGTGGTCCTTCAGAAGCGCGAGTGCTGAGCCTGCCGACATTCCCGGAGGAACCCGAAGTGAAAGCTTGGCGGAAACCTCAGGCAACAGGGTATTCGATGCGTGTGCGACGCTCGGAATATCCATCCCCGTAATCGTGAGCGCGGCTGATCGCCACAGACGCTGGGGAACCGAACCACGGCCAACTTCGCTGACACCCTGGGCAAGGGGCGCCTCGTGACCGACTTTGGGGGCTTCGCCTGACGTGCTCTGCTCTAAGCCCTCGAGGCCACTGATGGCGAGTCCGCCCTGCGCGTCATAGAACGACGCGGCAAGGGCCACAAACGCCATCATGGCATCGGGCAACACGCCACCGAACATGCCCGAGTGCACCGCATGGTTCAGGGTTCGCACCCGGAGCGTCGCAGTCACGTTGCCACGGAGGCTCACCGTGAGTGCTGGGATCTCGGTCGAGGGGTTATCGGAGTCCGCGACAACGATGACCTCGCCCTGGAGTAGCTCACGATATTCCTGCAGGAAGCCGGCAAATGAGGGCGACCCGTTTTCTTCCTCACCCTCGACGAACACCACGAGCCCCAGGCGAAGATCTCCCGCGTGATGGCTGGCTAGTGCCCGAAGGGCCGCGAGGTGAACCGCGATGCCGGCCTTATCGTCAGCACTTCCCCGCCCGTAGAGGCGCCCGTCACGAACGGTCGGCTCGAATGCCGGACTATCCCACTGCGTTTCCTCCCCTGGAGGCTGGACATCGTGGTGAGCGTAGAGAACGACCGTCGGAGCATTCCCCACCGGCTCGCGACGTGCGATGACGGCGGGGGCTCCCTCACCATGCCGGTAAACGCCGACCGTACCAAACAGACCCGTTGCAGTGAACAGTTCAGCCACGCGGGCGGCGCTGGCGTCCAGGTGAGCGTGATCAAAGCCGTCCCACGACACAGCAGGAATCCGAATCAGGCCGGACAAATCCGCCACGATCTGGGGCGCTCCGGCAACGACCAGGTCGCGCAACCCTGAAACATCTCGCGCGGAGCTTTCCCCCTGTGACATGCGGGTAATCTTAGGGGAGCTTCCCCCACGAGACAGAGGTGACCTGTGGCCCAGACCCACGACGACGACTCCACTGAGACCGCCGGCGGTAAAGGCCGGCCGACACCGAGGCGGAGAGACCGTGAGGCTGAGCACAAGAGGCCTCTGGTAACAAACAATCGGAAAGAGGCCCGCGCCAAACTGGCGGCGAGCCGAGAAAAGGCTCGCCTGGGCATGGCCAATGGCGAGGAACGTTTTCTCCCTCAGCGGGACAAGGGTCCCCAGCGCAAATGGTCGAGAGATTACGTGGATGCCCGATGGAACTTTGGTGAGTTTCTGATTCCGGTCATGTTCGCCGTCATCATTGCGACGTTCCTCCCCTCGCTCGAGGCCCAGTTCATCGCGATTTCGGTTCTGTGGGGTTTCTTCCTCTTGACTGTGCTCGACTCAATCTGGGTCGGCAACCGGGTTCGCAAGGGCCTGCGCGAGAAGTACGGTGTCGACAACGTCGAAAACGGTGTCCGGTGGTACTCAGCCATGCGGGCACTGCAAATGAGGGGTCTACGTCTGCCGAAGCCCCAGGTTAAGCGCGGCGAAAAGCCGAGCTAGGCCGTAGCGGCCTGCAGTTCCGTCGTGACCTTCGCGGCAAACAGCGGTCCCCGATACACAAAGCCGGTGTACGCCTGAACCAGTGTCGCCCCGGCGTCGAGTCGCTCCGCTACGTCCGCTCCGTCAAAAATTCCTCCGACCGAGATGACACAGACCTCTCGGGGAAGAATCTGGCGCACCAAATCCAACACTTCCCTGGATCGCCCTCGCAGGGGGGCTCCCGAGAGACCGCCCTCACCAAGCCTCGCGACATCCTGGGGCGATGCGATCAAACCCTCTCGCGAAATGGTGGTGTTTGTTGCGACAATGCCGGCAAGATCGAGCTTCATGACGAGCCTGCACACTGACGCAATCTCCTTAGCCTCCAAATCTGGAGCAATCTTGACCAGGACAGGCGTGGTGCCCGCTGCGACCTTGACCGCGCCGAGCAGCGGGGTGAGTGCCTTTTCGTGCTGGAGTCCGCGCAACCCCGGAGTGTTAGGAGAACTCACATTGACGACGAGATAGTCGGCAACGGGGGCCAATAGCGTCGCACTGGTTACGTAGTCTGCGGTGGCCTGGGTAATCGCCGTTGCTCGGCTCTTTCCGATGTTGACACCGATGATGGGCAGCGTGCCACCCTTGGCACGAAGCGCGCGAAGCCGCGCTGCGACCGCTCTCGCGCCGTCATTGTTGAAGCCCATCCGGTTAATCAGAGCCTGGTCATCGGGAAGTCGAAACAGTCTGGGCTTGGGGTTTCCGTGCTGGGGCAACGCGGTGATTGTGCCCACTTCGACGTGGTCAAACCCCAGCGCGAACATACCCCGAACAGCCTTGGCGTTCTTGTCGAACCCAGCGGCAAGTCCGAGAGGTGAACCAAAGGACAGCCCGAGTGTATTCACCCGCAGCGAGGAACTAGGGGCCGTCTTTCGGCGGAGCACCGAGCGCAGTGGCCACTTACCGGCCAGAGCAATGACACGCATCCCCCACTCGTGGGTGAACTCAGGATCCAGCCGCTTGAGGATCAGAAACAGAGCCTCGTATATCAAGTCTCGTCCTCCGCGGGAGCACTGGCTCGCAGGGCGCCAATTGCAGTCTCAAAATCCTCGAGTGAGTCAAAGGCTTGATACACCGAGGCAAATCTGAGATACGCCACTTCATCGAGTTCTCGCAGTGGTTCCAGAATGGACAGCCCAATGTCATTCGCGTCGACCTGAGACGCGCCGGTTTGGCGAATTGTTTCCTCGACCCTTTGCGCCAACTGCGCCAAATCCTGGTCTGTTACCGGTCGCCCTTGACACGCCTTCTTCACTCCGGCGGCAATTTTCTCTCGGGAGAAAGGCTCGGTTACCCCGCTGCGCTTGATGACGCTCAAGCTCGCTGTCTCGAGTGTCGAGAACCGCCGCCCACACTCTGGACATTGGCGACGCCTACGAATAGACAGGCCGTCATCGCTCGTTCTCGAGTCGATGACACGACTATCGGGATGGCGACAAAAAGGGCAATACATGGTGGCCTAAGCCTATAGACAACGGGCTAATCAGAGGCCCTCTTCAGTGCGCACAGTCACAGCATCACCGTGGGCAGGAAGGTTCTCCGCTCGCGCAAAGGTGACAATCTTCTGTGCAATGTGGCCAAGGGCACCCTTGTCGTAGTCAATAATCTGCTGACTCCGCAAGAACGTGGCTGGGGATAACCCTGAACTGAAGCGCGCCGCTCCCCCCGTGGGCAATACGTGATTCGAGCCGGCGAGATAATCTCCCGCACTAACCGGTGTGTAGGCGCCGAGAAAAATGGCTCCAGCGTCGGTCACATCATCGAGAATATCCTCGGGGTTCTCCACCATCACCTCAAGGTGTTCCGGCGCTACCGCGTTGGACATCATCACGGCCTGATCCATCGAATCCACCACAAAAATGGCGGATTGCTCGCCCTGGAGCGCGGCGCGAACCCGAGCGGCATGGTGGGTTGACTGAGCCCGGCGAGTCAAAGCCTTTGTTACGCGCTCGGCAAGCTCCATAGATGTCGTGATGAGTATGGCTGATGCCAGTTCATCGTGCTCCGCTTGGGATATAAGGTCCGCGGCGACAAACTCTGGGTGCGCGGTCTCATCGGCGATGATGCCGATCTCCGTCGGGCCAGCCTCAGAATCAATGCCGACAACACCGTGGACGAGTCGTTTTGCCGTGGCGACATAGCGATTACCGGGTCCGGTAATCACGGACACCGGCCGCAAGCCAATCTCTACAACTCCATGAGCTAACGCGGCAATTGCCCCCGCTCCCCCCATGGCATAGACCTCAGTCACCCCCAGCAGTGCAGCTGCCGCGGCTATGGTCGGGTGAATCTCACCGCCACAGTCCGCTTGAGCTGGCGATGCCATCACGATCTCTTGCACCCCAGCGGCCTGGGCGGCAACAACGTTCATGATTACGCTCGAGGGATAGACAGCTTTCCCACCGGGCACATAGACACCTGCTCGCGCTACCGGAATCCACCTGTTGCGCACGCTCCCGCCGGTGTGAAAATCGGTCTGTGAAGAAGCAGGAACGCTATCGTCAGAAGCAGCCCTAACACGTCGAATGGCCTCATCCATGGCCTCGCGAAGCTCCCTGTCGAGCTCGCGCAGGCTCTGGGAGAGATAGTCCTGGCTGACCACTATGGAGTGCCCGCTGACCTGGTCAAAACGTTGCGCTTGGCTCTCCAGCGCCGTGACACCGCCGCCGGTGACCTCCGCCATGAGCCCAGTGACCACAGCAACAAGGTCTTCGCCCTCGACAACAACCCGCGGCACAAACCCCGGTGCGCTCTCGGGGGTGATACTCATCCCGCGAAGGTCAGATATGCGAATCATGGCGATTACATCGTAGTCGGAGGGTTCGGGAATACACCCTGCCGCTCTGGCGTTACGCTAGGTGAAATGACTGACTACAGCGAACTCTCTCCCTCCCAAATCTTCCTGGAAGCTTTCCGTCGTCACGGAGCAGGAATCTCGGTAGTGACTGCCCTCAAGAAGGACGGCTCCCCCACCGGTTTCACTGCCACCTCATTGGCTTCGCTTTCAGCAGCTCCGCCATTGGCCACGTTTAACATGTCGCAGACCGCCAGTTCCTGGTCATCCATGAAAGTTGACCAGTCGGTCATCATTCATATGCTCAGCACCGACAACCTCGACCTTGCCCAAAAAATGGCGGGCGAGGCAAGCGAGCGTTTTGCCGGTGACCACTGGTCTCCTGGACCCGACGGTCTCCCTCTCCTCACCGGGGTTTCAGCGTGGTTACACGCCAAGATTGTCGCCATCATGGAGGTCGAATTCAGCGCGAGTGTTGCTGTGCGCATTCTCGGCGGCAACGTCGGCCCAGGTGGTGACGCTCTGGTCTACCAGGGTAAGGACTACCGCGGGACCACTTCGCTGGGCTAGAGGGTGTGCCTAAGCGCTCAGGCATGCAGATCCCAGCAAGCTTTTCACCTCACCAATGAGATCCAGGCTCACGGTGACCTTGCGTGGCAGTTCAAAGACGCGTGCGACCCCGGAGTTGACCAGGCGGAGCCTCACGACCGCCTGGCCCTCATGGCGCTCAAGAGCCTGATCCAGCGCTGTCAGCACCGGCACGGTGGCGAACTTCTCCGCAACCGTCAAAGTCAGCGGCTCGTCGGGGGAATCCACGCTCATGGAGAGTGGAATCAACTCGACCGCGTGCAAGCCAATGCCTTCATCGCGCTTGGAAACTCGGCCGCGCAGCGCCACCACGCTGTCGCTCACCAGTTCTGACTGGTAGTTCAGGTAGGTCTTTCCCAAGAACATGACGGAGATTTCACCCCCGAAATCTTCTATGGTGACTTGCGCGTAAGGGTTGCCGTTGGACCGGGCAACCCGATGATTCACGCCGGTGATCAGTCCCGAGATGGTGAGCACCTCACCATCGTCTTTGTCGGAGGATAAGAGTTCCGCGATGGAGAGGTCGGCCTCCCGAGCTAAGGGGATTTCCAGCCCCGCCAGCGGGTGATCAGAGACATAGAGACCCAACATTTCGCGCTCTAAGCCGAGGAGCTCCTTCCTCGGCCACTCAGGACGCTCAGGCACTCTCTGGGTGCTCGGTTCACCGGCGTCAAGGAGGCTGTCAAAGTCGAAACCAACATCACCGTGCTCTTCGGCCTTCTTACTGCGAATTGCCCCCTCGACAACGGACTCGTGGATCTCAAACAGGGCTCGCCTGGTGTCACCAAGCTGGTCAAAAGCACCCGCCTTGATCAGCGATTCGACGGTGCGCTTGTTGAGCACGGTCGAGGGAACCTTCTTGACAAAATCATGGAAACCCACAAACGCGCCCTGTGACTCCCGTGCGGTCCGAATCGCGTCCACCACGCCAACGCCAACATTGCGAATGGCGGCCAGGCCAAACCGGATGTCCTCACCAACAGCGGCAAATGTTGCAAAGGACTCATTGACATCTGGTGGCAGGACATTAATGCCCATACGCCGGCACTCATTGAGATAGATGGCAGATTTGTCTTTTTGATCGCTCACGCTTGTGAGCAAGGCGGCCATGTATTCCCCCGGATAGTGGGCCTTGAGGAAGGCAGTCCAGTAGGAAATCATTCCGTAGGCGGCCGAATGAGCCTTGTTGAAGGCATAGTCAGAGAAGGGCACCAACACTTCCCACAGGGTGCTCACCGCATCATCAGAAAAACCGTTGCCGTTCATTCCAGCCCGGAACGCCTCAAACTGAACGTCGAGTTCTTCCTTCTTCTTCTTGCCCATCGCGCGCCTGAGCAAGTCGGCTTGAGCGAGCGTGTATCCAGCGAGCTTCTGGGCGATCTCCATGACCTGCTCTTGATAAACAATCAGGCCATAGGTGGTCCCGAGGACCTGTTCGAGAGCGTCAGCTAATTCCGGGTGGAGCGGGGTGATCCGCTGAGCGCCGTTTTTGCGCAGAGCGTAGTTGGTGTGCGAGTCGGCGCCCATGGGCCCCGGGCGATACAGGGCCAATACCGCCGAGATGTCCTCAAAGCTGTCGGGCTTGAGCAACCGCAGAAGGCTGCGCATTGGTCCACCATCAAGTTGAAACACCCCCAGCGTGTCGCCCCTGGCCAACAGCGTGTATGCCTCCGGGTCATCGAGGGTGAGTTCCTCCAGGACGGGTCGCTCGCCTCTGTTGGCCTCAATATTGTCCAACGCGTCATCAATGATGGTGAGGTTTCGAAGCGACAGGAAGTCCATCTTGACGAGACCTAGGGCCTCGGCCGCGGGGAAATCAAACTGGGTGACGATTTGGCCGTCTTGCTCGCGCTTCATGATGGGCACAATGTCGATCAGTGGCTCACTCGACATAATCACGCCGGCGGCGTGAACACCCCACTGTCGTTTGAGGTTCTCTAGACCCTGGGCCCGATCAAAAACGATCTGTGCGTCCCGATCACTATCTAGAACAGCCCGGAAGTCCGCCGCTTCCTTGTAACGCTCGTGGGTCTTGTCGGTGATGCCGGCGAGAACCATTTCCTTGCCCATAACGCCAGGGGGCATCAATTTGGTGAGCTTCTCACCCATTCCGTAGGGGTAACCCAAAACGCGTGCGGCATCCTTGAGGGCCTGTTTAGCCTTGATGGTGCCAAAGGTCACGATTTGGGCAACCCGCTCATCGCCGTATTTCTCGGTCACATAGCGAATCACCTCACCGCGGCGACGCTCGTCGAAGTCAACGTCAAAGTCGGGCATCGAAACACGTTCGGGATTCAAGAATCGCTCAAAAATGAGACCGTGTTCGAGCGGGTCAAGCTCCGTGATGCGCATGGCAAAAGCCGCCATCGATCCGGCACCCGACCCACGGCCGGGGCCCACTCGAATGCCGTTGTTTTTTGCCCAGTTAATGAAGTCAGCCACCACCAGGAAGTAGCTGGCAAACCCCATTTGGATAATCACACCGATTTCGTAATCAGCCTGTGCTGTGACCCGCTCGGGAATACCGTGGGGATATCGGACAGCGAGACCACGGTGCACTTCTTTCTCGAAGAAACTTGCCTCCGTCTCGCCCTCTGGCACGGGGAAGCGAGGCATGTAGTTGGCGCTCTCATCAAAACTCACCGATGCCCGCTGGGCAATGAGCAACGTGTTGTCACTGGCCTCAGGGAACTCTGCGAAGAGTTGGCGCATCTGCGCGGGTGTTTTGAGATAGAACTCGTCAGAATCAAATTTGAAGCGCTTGGGATCATCCAGGGTCGAACCGGACTGCACACACAGCAGAGCGGCGTGAGCGTCAGCATCAGCTGCAGTTGTGTAGTGCAGATCATTGGTGGCCACCAAAGGCAGTCCCAGGTCTTTGGCCAGCTTCAGCAAATCCCCAATGACCCGCTTCTCGAGGCCAAGCCCGTGGTCCATGATCTCGACGAAGTAGTTATCCGCTCCGAAAATGTCACGGAACTCGGCTGCTGCCCGCACCGCCTCGTCGTAGTGGCCAAGGCGTAGTCTGGTCTGAACTTCACCACTGGGACAGCCCGTCGTCGCGATCACTCCAGCGCTGTAGCGCTGGAGGAGATCTCGGTCCATGCGGGGTTTGAAGTAATACCCCTCGAGAGACGCTAGCGAGGACATCCGGAAAAGGTTGTGCATTCCTTGCGTAGTCTCCGAGAGCAAGGTGATGTGGGTGTAACTGCCACCCCCCGAGACGTCGTCTTCCCCGCCGCCACCCCACTGCACTCGGGTTTTGTCGCCACGATGCGTGCCAGGGGTGAGATATGCCTCAATGCCAATAATGGGGTTGACGCCTGATGCGGTGGCTTGGCGCCAAAACTCGTAAGCCCCAAACATGACCCCGTGGTCGGTGATGGCGACGCCCGGCATTTCTAGGCGGGCAACCTCGTCGATGAGGGCTGAAATCTTTGCGGCACCATCGAGCATCGAGTACTCAGTGTGAACGTGGAGATGTGCAAAAGAGTCACCAGCGGAACTCACCAACACCTCCTCGTAGACCTTGGACCTCTAGCGTAAACCGCGCTGGGGCCGGCCCTCGACGGCAGTCCCGGCGCGTTAGCCTCGGAGCCGATCAAGCGCCCCCTGCAGGTCATCAGGGTACGTGCTGCGCACGGTGATCTGCTTGTGGCTCACCGGATGAACAAACGAGAGTTCCATGGCGTGGAGCCACTGGCGCTCGAGGCCTAGTCGCTCCGCAAGCACGGGGTCAGCGCCATAGAGCGTGTCCCCCACAATCGGGTGACGGTGTGCTGCCATGTGCACGCGTATCTGGTGGGTGCGCCCCGTCTCCAAGCTGACGCTCATCAGCGAAGCGGCGGGGAACGCTTCCAGCGTTTCGTAATGAGTGATGGAATCTCGCCCCCCAGCGACAACCGCGAATCTCCAGGATGAACTGGGGTGCCGGCCAATAGGAGCGTCAATCGTGCCGGTACTGGGGTCTGGGTGGCCCTGAACAAGGGCATGGTAAATTTTCTCCACTTCGCGAGCCTTGAATGCTCGCTTGAGCACGCTGTAGGCCACTTCACTCTTCGCCACTGCCATCAAGCCTGAGGTGCCGACATCCAGTCGGTGCACGATGCCCTGCCGCTCAGGAGGGCCCGAGGTCGAGATGCGATACCCAGCGCCAGCGAGAGCGCCGAGAACACTGGGTCCATCCCAGCTGGGCGCCGGATGAGCAGCGAGACCAGGCGGCTTATCGACCACAACGACATCGTCGTCGTCATAGACAATTGTCATTGAATCGACAATCACCGGCTCAATGCGGGGAGGTTCCCGGGGGTCAAAAGTAATGTGCAGGTGATCCCCAGCGGAGACCCGATCGCTCTTGACCCCTGGCTTGCCTGCCAAGAGAGCACCCCCGCCTTCGATGACCTCTTGGGCAAAAGCTCGAGAAAACCCAAACAACCGGGAGAGGACAACGTCTAGACGTTCCCCACTGAGGCCCGAGGGAACCTCCATCGACCGGGTTTCAGCCACGAACCAACCCTGCGCCGGAGGGCACGCACTCTGCGCAATCGAGCTGTGCGCCGGGGGTCACGCCTGAGGGGGTGCGGCTGGGGCTGAGGTCGACTCCAGGGAGCGCAGCTGGTTGTTAATAAAAGACGTCAAGCTCTCACGGTACTCGCGCTCAAAGTTGCGTAGCTGGTCCACAGAAGCTTGAATTGCCGCGCGCTGGGTTTCAAGATGCGCAACATGGCCGCGGTGCTCAACCTCCGCCTCCGCAACAATGCGAGCCGCCTGAGCGTGACCCTCTGCGATTAGCTCGTCTCTCTTAAGAATACCTTCGCGCACGTGTTCCTCGTGCAGGCGGCGTGCAAGCTGAAGGACGTTGTTGGTGTCCTCGCCATCGGCGCCACCCGCAGGGGGCATGAGTCCCACAGAACTGCTGGATCCACCACTTCGCTGCAATTCTGCGATGCGGGCGTCGCTGGCAGTGATTTTCTTGACAAGCCCTTCGTTTTCCGAGGCAAGACGACGCATTTCGACGACAACCTCGTCCAGGAAATCGTCGACTTCGTCCTGGTCGTAGCCCTCGCGGAACTTCGTGGACTGAAAGCGCTTATTGACAATGTCTTCGGGAGTCAGTGCCATGGAAACCTACCTCGTTACTGTCGTGTGGTCCCAGCACGACACAGAGGTTGTCGCGCAGGTTCATCTTCGGCACCCTCTAGCCTAGCGCTAGGCAAAAAGAATCCCGTTATCTACCCCCGAAAGCCGTCAACAATTGACAGCACAAAGAGCGTGGCAATCATGACAACGCTCCAGCCTAGATCGATGGCTGCACCGCCAAAGCGAATAGTGGGCACAAAGCGACGCACCGCAGTTAATGGTTTGTCGGTGACGCTGTAGGAGGCCTCGGCAAGAATCAACAACGGGCCCTTCGGCGTGAAGTTCTTTGAGAGAACCCTCACCCAGTCAAAAATGAATCTCATCCAGAGGGCGATAAAGAACACGTACAGAGCAAAATAGACAATGGTCGCGAGCAAAGACATCATGATGGACTCACTATCTCCGAACCAACCGAAAGTTGTCCGAGCCTAATCGAGCAGCGACGCGTCAACTTCAGATTCGAAGCCATCCCCATCGCCACTCACCAGAACGTGAGACGGAGAGAGCAAGAAAACGTTCGCTGTCACCCGCTCGATGTGACCATAGAGCCCATGCGACAGACCACTGGCAAAGTCAACAAGCCGACGGGCCTCCGACTCACTCATCTGCGTGAGATTAATGATCACGGGAATGCCCTCGCGAAAAGTCTCTGCGATGACACGTGCGTCGTCATACTTCTTGGGGTGCACAGTCAGAATCTCGTTCACGTCACTCATCCCTTGTGATTTACTGCCGCGACGTAACGGGGTTACCGTGGCACGCTGAGCAGCGGGCTGTGCGACCTGCTGAGCGACCTGCTGGGAGACAGACCGCTGAGGGGCGTCATCATAGGATTCCTCCGCAAGCCCGAGAAACTCAAGGGTCTTGCGCAATGGATTCGACATGTGTGCCTCTTTTCACGGTGGTTACGCTTTAAGGCTAGGTGCCAGCGGGTCGTTTTCCCGTTATTGCCGTGCCAATGCGCAGGTGTGTCGCGCCGGCAGCAATCGCCGCCTCGAAATCCCCCGACATGCCAATAGACAGGTCCTCTGCCTGCGGCGCCATAGCGCGCACGCGCGCAGCGTAGTTGAGCACTCGGTCAAAGGCCCGGGATGGCTCCTCGTCAACAGGAGCCACGGCCATGACACCACGGAGATTCAGAATCGGGGACTCAAGGGCCAACTCGCACAGCGACTCCAGGTCTGCCGGCAGAACCCCACCGCGCCCAGGGACGTCGGTGAGGTTGATTTCTAGGAAGATGTCGACCACTCGCTCCTGTTTTGCAAGAGCCTCGACGAGGGATGGCCTGTCGACTGAATGGATCACGCGGGCGTAGTCGGCGACCGCGCGCGCTTTATTCGACTGAAGCTGTCCGATGAAGTGCCAGGTGAGATCAAGCTCCGCCAGTTCGCCATGTTTTGCCACCGCCTCTTGGTGGCGGTTCTCCCCCACATGGCGAATACCCAGGGAGTAAAGGTCGCGGACAAGCTCGGCAGGATGAAACTTCGTCACGACGATGGTCGTGATCTCGGATGCCTGGCGACCACCTGCTCGCGCGGCTGAGGCAATTCGATCCTGAACGTCACGAACCCGGGCTTCAAGGGTGTCAGCCACAGAATGGCACTATCTCAAGAAGTCGGGCACATCGAGCTCGGCATACTCATCGGCATCGGTAGCGAAGAGTGGTGCCTCTGGTGGCA
>Ga0079299_1000100_pt1 | contig 19729 bp, 16 predicted proteins | sample Wag4_2014_7_11_2_FD_76334 | JGI IMG/M metagenome (GOLD analysis project Ga0079299, IMG submission 76334) | Lake water microbial communities from Ohio, USA - Utica-2 Time Series LW 2014_7_11 | ecosystem: Environmental > Aquatic > Freshwater > Lake | place: USA: Ohio | collected 2014-07-11
CCAGCTCCAGGGGATCCACCGGCGGCTGCTCCTCCAGCGGCGTGCCCTCCACCGCCACCAGGGCATTGATCGGCACGCTCTCGGGGTGAGGATCAAGGTTGGCGAGCACCTGCAACAGGCCGGCCCGATCGTCCAGGCTCTCGCCCATGCCGATGATGCCGCCGCAGCACATCGAGATCCCGGCCTGGCGGACCCGCTGCAGGGTCTCCAGCCGCTCCTGGTAGGTGCGGCTGGTGATGATCCGGTCGTAGTGCTCGGGGCTGGTGTCGAGGTTGTGGTTGTAGGAGGTGAGCCCGGCCTCGGCCAGGCGCTCGGCCTGACGATCGGTGAGCATGCCGGCGGTCACGCAGGCCTCCAGGCCCAGCTCGCGCACGCCCCGCACCATCTGCAGCATCGCCTCGAACGGGGCCCCATCGCGGATCTCCCGCCAGGCCCAGCCCATGCAGAAGCGATGGGCGCCGGCGTCCCTGGCCGCCCGCGCGCGGGCCAGCACCGGCTCCACCTCGAGCTCCGGCCGGCCGGCCACATCGCTGCTGTGGTGCATCGACTGAGGGCAGTAGGCGCAGTCCTCCTCGCAGCCGCCGGTCTTGACGCTCAGCAGCGAGGCCAGCTGCACCTTGTAGCCGGGGTTGACGGCACGGTGCACGGCCTGGGCCCGCCAGAGCAGCTCCAGCAGCGGCAGCGCCAGCAGCTCCTGGATCTCGGCGCGGCTCCAGTCGTGACGGGTGGGCGTGCGAATCGCGGGGCTGCAGGTCACGGAAGCGCTGGGGAACGACAGAAAAACGGACCCGCACCGGCGTGCAGGTCAGGAGCGGAGTTCAGTCCGGGGAGAGCGAACCTGGCTGAATGCCGCCGAAGCGGCGCTGGCGGCTCTGGTAATCGAGCAGGGCCGTTTTCAGGGCCGCCTCGTCGAAGTCGGGCCAGAGCACATCGGTGATGTGCAGCTCGGCGTAGGCCAGCTGCCAGAGCAGAAAGTTGCTGAGGCGCTGCTCACCACTGGTGCGGATCAGCAGGTCGGGGTCGTTCTCACCGGCGGTGTGCAGTTCGGCGGCGAAACGCCGCTCGTCGATGGCGGCCGGATCAAGGGCTCCACTGGCCACCTGCTCCGCCAGGCGCCGCGCCGCGCCCACCAGTTCGGCCCGACCGCCGTAATTGGTGCACACGTTGAAACGGATGCCGGTGTTGCCGGCTGTGCGGGCAGTGGCATCGGCGATCAGCCGCTGCAGGCCGGCCGGCAGGGCGCTGAGGTCGCCGAGAAACCGGATCCGCACCCGCTCCCGCTCCAGGCCCTGCAGCTCCCGCTCCAACACCCGCTCGAACAGGGCCATCAGGAAACTCACCTCCTCCCCGGGGCGATTCCAGTTCTCGGTGGAAAAGGCGTAGGCGGTGAGGGTGCCGATGCCCCAGTCGCTGCACAGGCGCAGGGTGCGCTTGAGCGCCTCCACCCCCTGGCGGTGGCCCATCACCCGCGGCAGGCCGCGGCCACGGGCCCAGCGGCCATTGCCGTCCATGATCAGGGCCACATGGGCCGGCAGGCGGGCGGAATCAAGCTCTGCCGGCAGCCACTGGGTGCCCGGCTGTCGGGCGGCCGGATCGGGGACCGGCGTCTGCATGTGATTGTGGGTCGCCAGGGCGCGACTCATCCGCGGGATTCCGGCGTGTCCTTCGCCACGCTACGCCCAGCCGGTTTGGCCAGTGCCTGGCTGAGCAGATCATGCAGCCGGCTGCTGGTGATCGGCCGCTCCAGACGCCCCTGAGACGCCAGGGAGAGCGTGCCCGTCTCCTCGGAGACCACGATCGCCATGCAGCGATCGAACCGCTCCGTGAGCCCCAGGGCAGCCAGATGGCGGGTGCCGTAACGGTTGCTCCCCTGACGCGAGAGGGGCAGGATCACACCGGCCGCCAGGATCCGATTGCCCTTCACCAGCACGGCACCGTCGTGGAGCGGTGAATCAGCGGTGAACAGATTGAGCAGCAGATCCACCGAGAGCTGGGCATCGAGGGTGATGCCTGGGTTGAGAAAGTCCTCAGGCCTCAGGTCGCTGCCCAGATCCAGCACCACCAGGGCGCCGCGGCGGGCCTGGGACAGCCGGCCTGCCGCTTCGCTGAGCACGGCCACGGCACCGGAACCGAGCTGGTCACCGCTGGTGTTGCCGAACAGCAGGCCGATCCGGCCGGTGCCGAGCAGTTCCATCACCCGTCTGAGCTCCCCCTGCCAGAGGATCGCCAGCGCCAGGCTGCAGGCCAGCACCAGGGCATCGGCCAGCTTCGAGGTCAGCGGCAGGTTGGCGTAGCGCTGCACAAACCAGGCCAGGGCCACCAGCAGCAGGTAGCCCCGCAGCAGCCAGAGGGTGCGGGTTTCGGTGACGCGACCGAACACCAGCAGGCCAAGCCCGGCAGCGAACACAAGGTCGAGAATCGGGCGTACCCGTGCAGGATTGAGCAGGGCGAACGGCAGGTCGAGGTTCAGCAAAACCCCAGAACCGATCCCACTCACACCCGCTCCAGACCTGTTCTCAAGGTACCGGTGAGAGGCGGGCCGGCAGCACGTCGTAGCGCAGTAGCTCTTCCGGCTGCTCCCGGCGTTGCACGAGGTCGGCCACCCCGTCATGCACCAGCACGGCCGCGGGACGGGGCAGGCGGTTGTAGGTGGAGGCCATCGAGGCGTTGTAGGCACCGGTGGCAAACACGGCCAGCACATCGCCTTCACTGGCGGGGGGCAGCTGCACATCCCGCAGCAGCACATCCCCGGATTCGCAGTGCTTGCCGGCCACGGTCACGGTCTCGCTGGCCTCGGCAGCCGGGCGGTCAGCCAGCACCGCCGTATAGAGCGACTGATAGGTGATCGGCCGCGGGTTATCGCTCATGCCGCCATCGACCGACAGGTAGGTGCGGATGCCGGGGATCTGCTTGCGGCTGCCGATCCGGTACAGGGTCACTCCGGCGGTGGCCACCAGCGAGCGGCCCGGTTCACAGAGCAGCCGGGGCAGTTCCAGCCCCCGGTCCTGGCAGGCAGCCACCACCGCCGCCGCCACGGCCGCCACCCAGGCCTCGATCGACGGCGGATCGTCGTTCACCACGTAGCGGATGCCGAGGCCACCGCCCACATTGAGATCGCTGACAGGATGGCCGAGGCTGCGGGCCAGCTGCAGGGCATCGGCCATCACCCCCGCCAGGTCACGGTGGGGCTGCAGCTCGAAGATCTGGGAGCCGATATGGGCGTGCAGGCCGGTGAGCCGGCCCCAGGGGCAGGCGGCGAGGTGCACCAACACCGCCTCGAGCTGGTCGGGGTCGAAACCGAATTTGCTGTCGAGATGACCCGTGCGGATGTACTCATGCGTGTGGCATTCAATCCCCGGCGTGAACCGCAGCATCAGCCGCACCGGCTGGAGGAAGCCCGGTGCCAGTTCGCTGAGCAGCTCGATGTCTCGCCAGTTGTCGAGCACCACCGTCACGCCGCGCTCCACTGCCAGCGCCAGTTCCTCGGCGCTTTTGTTGTTGCCGTGCAGGACGATCCGCTTGGGTGGCATGCCCCCGGCCAGGGCGGTGAGCAGCTCACCGGCCGAAACCGCGTCGAGTCCCAACCCCTCCGATGCCACCAGAGCGGTGATCGCCAGGGAGCTGTTGGCCTTGGAGGCGTAGATCGGCAGGGACGGGCCGGGGTAATGGCGCTCCAGCGCCTGGCGATAGGCGCGACAGGTGCTGCGCAGGGTCGCCTCATCCAGCACGTAGAGGGGCGTGCCGTAGGTGGCGGCCAGCTGGCTCAGCCGGCAGCCACCGATCCGCAACCGGTCCTCGCCGTCCAGCGACGTCGTCAGGGGGGCCAGGTTTCGGTTCGGACTGCTCCCATCCCGATCGGGCTCGTAGGGGCGCTCGATCAGCCCCTGATCCATGGTTTGGCTGGAGATCACCATGACCGGCCCGGTGCGCTGTGATCAGCGAATGTACGGAAGCCAGCGCAGCCGCCGCCGTGCAACCCGAGCTCAGACCCCTGGCCGCGCCGCACCTGCAGGCCTGTCTGGCGCTGGACCGTCGCTGCCTGGGAGGACTGTGGAGCGCAGACCAATGGGAGCAGGAGCTGGCGGATGAGCGGCGGCCCGGCCTGGGGCTCTGGCACGGCGAGGCGCTCTGCGCCATGGCCTGCGGTTGGCTGGTCGTCGACGAACTGCACATCACCCTGGTGGCCGTGGATCAGCCCTGGCAGCGCCGGGGCCTGGGCCGGCGGCTGCTTGCGGCCCTGCTGGCCCGCGCAGCGGAGCTGGGGGCCGCCCACGCCACCCTGGAAGTGGCGACCGCCAATCAGGCCGCCCTGGCCCTGTACCGCTCCCTGGGCTTCAGCGATGCGGGGATCCGTCGCGCCTACTACCGCGACGGCGGTGATGCCCTGATCCAATGGCTGCGGCTGCCTGAATCGGATCCCCGGGACCAGGGGTGTGGATAACCGCCGAGCCCATTCTTTGTGATGGGGAAATCTTCTCAATCAGGGACGATTCTGTACAGAAACATCCAGTCAGGAGCCAGTCAGTGCAGGGGATCTGCTGCTCCTGCGAGCATCATCACAGGCACCCTGCCGATCCTGATAGGTTGGTGAAACGTGCAGCAGGCCACGCCCCATGTTTGAGCGGTTTACCGAGAAGGCCATCAAGGTGATCATGCTGGCCCAGGAAGAGGCCCGCCGCCTTGGGCACAATTTCGTGGGCACCGAGCAGATTCTCCTCGGCCTGATCGGTGAGGGCACCGGCGTCGCAGCCAAGGTGCTCAAGTCGATGGGGGTCAACCTCAAGGACGCCAGGGTCGAGGTGGAGAAGATCATCGGTCGCGGCTCCGGCTTCGTGGCCGTGGAGATTCCCTTCACGCCCCGGGCCAAACGGGTGCTGGAGCTCTCTCTGGAAGAGGCCCGGCAGCTTGGTCACAACTACATCGGCACCGAACACCTGCTGCTGGGCCTGATTCGCGAAGGTGAAGGCGTGGCCGCGCGGGTGCTGGAGAACCTGGGTGTCGATCTGGCCAAGGTCCGCACCCAGGTGATCCGCATGCTCGGCGAGACCGCAGAGGTCACCGCCGGCGGTGGTGGTGGCAAGGGATCCACCAAAACCCCCACCCTCGACGAATTCGGCAGCAACCTCACCCAGCAGGCCGCCGACGGCAAGCTCGATCCTGTGGTCGGCCGTCAGAACGAGATCGAGCGGGTGATTCAGATTCTCGGTCGCCGCACCAAGAACAACCCGGTGCTGATCGGTGAACCCGGTGTCGGCAAGACCGCCATCGCTGAAGGCCTGGCCCAGCGCATCAACTCGGGCGACGTGCCCGACATTCTCGAGGAGAAGCGCGTACTCACCCTCGACATCGGCCTGCTGGTGGCGGGAACCAAGTACCGCGGTGAATTCGAGGAGCGCCTCAAGAAAATCATGGAGGAGATCCGGGGCGCGGGCAACGTCATCCTGGTGATCGATGAGGTGCACACCCTGATCGGCGCCGGCGCCGCCGAGGGGGCGATCGACGCCGCCAACATCCTCAAGCCGGCCCTGGCCCGCGGCGAGCTGCAGTGCATCGGCGCCACCACCCTCGATGAATACCGAAAGCACATCGAGCGCGATGCGGCCCTCGAGCGCCGCTTCCAGCCGGTGATGGTGGGCGAGCCATCGGTGGACGACACGATCGAGATTCTGCGCGGTCTCAAGGACCGCTACGAGGAGCACCACCGCCTCAAGATCGCGGACGAGGCCCTGATCGCCGCAGCCACCCTGGGCGATCGCTACATCTCCGACCGCTTCCTGCCCGACAAGGCGATCGATCTTGTCGATGAGGCCGGCAGCCGCGTGCGTCTGATGAACTCCAAGCTGCCGCCGGCGGCCAAGGAGGTCGACAAGCAGCTGCGCGCCGTGCAGAAGGAGAAGGAGGAGGCCGTGCGCGAGCAGGACTTCACCAAAGCGGGTGAGCTGCGCGACAAGGAAGTGGAACTGCGCGAGCAGATCCGCACGATCCTGCAGGCCCGCAAGGACGAACCCGATGCCGCTGGCGCAGGTCCCGCCGCAGGGGAAGAGGCCAGCGGAGCGACCACGGTCACGGTCGACCTCGACCGTGCACCGATGGTCACCGAGGAGGACATCGCCCACATCGTCGCCTCCTGGACCGGCGTGCCCGTGCAGAAGCTCACCGAGAGCGAGTCGGCCAAGCTGCTCAACATGGAGGAGACGCTCCACCAGCGGCTGATCGGGCAGGACGAAGCGGTGAAAGCCGTCTCCCGGGCCATCCGCCGCGCCCGTGTGGGTCTGAAGAACCCGAACCGGCCCATTGCCAGCTTCATCTTCTCCGGCCCCACGGGCGTGGGCAAGACCGAGCTCACCAAAGCTCTGGCCGCCTATTTCTTCGGCAGTGAGGAGGCGATGATCCGCCTCGACATGTCGGAATTCATGGAGCGCCACACGGTCAGCAAGCTGATCGGCTCCCCTCCCGGCTACGTGGGTTTCAACGAAGGCGGTCAGCTCACCGAGGCGGTGCGCCGGCGCCCCTACACCGTGGTGCTGTTCGACGAGATCGAGAAGGCCCACCCCGATGTGTTCAATCTGCTGCTGCAGCTCCTTGAAGACGGTCGCCTCACCGACTCCAAGGGCCGCACCGTCGATTTCAAGAACACGCTGATCATCATGACCTCGAACATCGGCTCAAAGGTGATCGAGAAAGGCGGCGGTGGCCTCGGTTTCGAGTTCTCCGGCGAAGCGGCCGAAGAAACGCAGTACAACCGCATCCGCTCACTGGTGAACGAGGAACTCAAGCAGTACTTCCGCCCGGAGTTCCTCAACCGGCTCGACGAGATCATCGTCTTCCGTCAGCTCAGCCGCGATGAGGTGAAGGAGATCGCCGAGATCATGCTCAAGGAGGTGTTCAGCCGCATGGAAGAGAAGGGCATTCACCTCTCGGTGACCGACGCTTTCAAGGGGCGCCTGGTGGAGGAGGGCTACAACCCCTCCTACGGAGCGCGCCCCCTGCGGCGCGCCGTGATGCGCCTCCTGGAAGATTCCCTGGCGGAGGAGTTCCTCAGCGGCCGCATCGGCGAAGGCGACCGGGCCGTGGTCGACGTCAATGCCGACAAGCAGGTGGTAATTCGTCGCAACACCTCCACCCCGGCCTTGCCGGAACTGGCTGGGGCAGGCGCCTGATCCGGATCCGCCAGGAACGGCTCACCCAGCTGGCACCTCGGCCAGGTCCGCTGCATACGATGGCTGCTGATTGCGGTGGGGGGATGTCAGACCCGATCCTTCAGCACGCCATTGCGCCAGCTCGGGTGTTGCGCGGTCCGGGAGCATGGGGCGATGCCCTGGCGTTGGTGCCCGCCCTCACCAGGCGACCCCTGCTGCTGGGCCGCAGCCCGGCCACGGCCGCCCTGCGGCTCCAGCTTCAGGCCGACCTTGAGCGCCTCGGCCTGACGGTGCAGCCGGCACTGCTGCAACACGACTGCTGCGAGTCCGATCTGCAGGCCCTGCTGCCCAGGGCCCGGGAGCATGGCAGCGATGCGGTGATCGCGGTCGGCGGCGGCAAGGTGCTCGACGCCGGCAAGCTGCTGGCGGATCGGCTCGGCCAGCCCTGCATCACCGTGCCCACCAGCGCCGCCACCTGCGCCGGCTGGACAGCCCTGGCCAATGTCTACTCACCCGCCGGGGCCTTCCAGTACGACGTTGCCCTGCAGCGCTGTCCGGAGCTGCTGGTGTTCGATCACCGGCTCGTGTGCCTGGCACCACCCCGCACCCTGGCCAGCGGCATCGCCGATGCCCTCGCCAAGTGGTACGAGGCCTCCGTGAGCAGCGGCGGCAGCGACGACGGTCTGATTCAGCAGGCGGTGCAGATGGCCCGGGTGCTGCGCGATCAGTTGCTCCTCGACGCCGCCGCTGCCCTCAGCGCCGCCAAGGGGCCGGAGGCTCCAGCTGCTCCGGCGTGGGTGCGGGTGGTGGAGGGCTGTGCTCTCACCGCAGGGCTGATCGGCGGCATCGGCGGCGCCCGCTGTCGCACCGTCGCAGCCCATGCCGTCCATAACGGCCTTACCCAGCTGCCGGCCTGCCACACCAGCCTCCATGGCGAGAAGGTCGGCTTCGGGGTGCTGGTGCAACTGCGGCTGGAGGAACTGCTCGGCGGCAGTCAGCTGGCCGGCCAGGCGCGCCGCCAGCTGCTGCCCCTGCTGCAGGAGCTGGCTCTGCCCTGCACCCTGGCGGAGCTGGGCCTCGCGAAGGTCAGCCTCGCTGATCTGCAGACCGTGTGCCACTTCGCGCTGGCCCCCCAGTCCGATCTGCACCACCTGCCCTTTCCCGTCAGCGCCGACGACCTCCTGGCTGCGCTGGTGAGCACCACCAGCGGCGAGCGGCAACCGGCGTGAGCATCCCGGGAGGGGACCAGGTCCCGGCCGCTGACCTCAACAGCTGTCGCGCCCTGGTGGCGGCAGCGGCGACCGACCTGCTCGATCCCCAGGGCCGCAGCCTGGCGGCCGCGGTGCAGTGGCTGCCCCTGGCCGGCCTGCCCGGCGCCTGGCCGGTGGCGATCCTGGGTCAGGGGCCAGCGCTGCTGCTGCTGCACGGCTTCGACAGCTCCTTCCTGGAATTCCGGCGGCTGGCACCACTGCTGGCCGACCGGCACCGCTTGATCATCCCCGACCTCTACGGCTTCGGTTTTTGTCCCAGGCCCCAGCCAGGCGCCTACGGCCCACCGGCCGTGCTCGACCACCTGGAACGGTTGCTGGCTGCGACCGGCATCGACGCCGGTGCCCCGGCAGGGCTGATCGGCGCTTCGATGGGCGGAGCCGTCGCCGTGGAACTGGCCCGGCGCCAGAGCGAACGGTTCGATCGGCTGCTGCTGCTCGCGCCAGCGGGCCTGACCGGCCGGCCGATGCCGGTACCACCGCTGCTCGACCGACTCGGCGTGCGCTTCCTCGCCCTGCCGGGCGTGCGGCGCGGTCTGTGTCGCAGCGCCTTCGCCGATCCCGACCGGGATGTCGGGGCGGCCGAACTGGAAATCGCCTCGCTGCATCTGCAGGCCCCCCACTGGGCCGAAGCCCTGGCCGCCTTCGCCCGATCCGGCGGCTTTGCAGGATGCGGCTCTCCCCTGCCCGATCAGCCCCTCAGCGTGCTCTGGGGAGCCCAGGACCGCATCCTCCGACCGCCCCAGAAACGCGCCGCCTCCACCCTGCTGGGAGAGCGGGTGGAAGAGCTGAGCCACTGCGGCCACCTGCCGCACATCGACAGACCTGAGGCCGTCGCCACCCGGTGGAACGGCGGCCCATCGTCGGTCCTGCCCGGATGACCCCATTGCCAGCGCCCGCGACGGACCCACCTCCGGCAGCATCCGGACCGCTGCTGCAGCTGCTGGCCTCGGCCCTGAAGCTGTGGGTGCGCCAGCAGTGTGAAACGGTGGGCAGCCTGGAGATCCAGCTGCTCGGCTCCTCCGTGCAACTGCTGCGCGGCCGGCTGGCGGGCGTGAAGGTGCTCGCCCGCCAGGTCACCTATCGCGGTCTCGACCTGGAACGGGTGGAGCTGACCAGCTCGGCGCTGGAGCTCCAGCTCAGCCCCCTCTGGCGCGGGCAGCCGCTGCAGTTTCGCCAGCCCTTCCAGATCAGCGGAAGGGTGGCTTTCAGCCCCGCCGGCCTCTGCCGCTCCCTGGCCAGGCCCGCATGGCGCGCGCTGGCGGATCCGTTGGCGGATCAGCTGCTGGGCATCACGCCGCTGGTCGGGCTGCGGATCGAGGCGGATCGGCTGGTGTTCGCAGCCCGACCGATCGTTGCCGGACCACTGGTGGAACGGCCCGCCACCCTGCAGGCCGTACCGGGCGGCCTGCGGATCACGCCGGACGACGGCAACGCGGCCCTGCTGCCCATCGACCCCGCCATTGCGCTGGATCAGGTGCTGCTGGAGGCTGGCCAGGTGGTCCTCACGGGCCAGGCGGCGGTCAGCCCCTGACGCCCTCCTGCAACAACGGCAGCACCAGCGTCACCAGGGAATACACCACAGCTGGCACAAACAGGTAGCTGTCGATGCGGTCGAGGATGCCGCCATGGCCAGGGATGGCATCGCCCGAATCCTTCAGGCCAGCATCGCGTTTCATCATCGATTCGGTGAGATCGCCCACCAGCGCGAACAGCGCCACCACGGCGCCGAGCACCAGGCCGATCAGCCAGCCCCAGCGCCAACCGATCCAGCTGCCGCCCAGAGCCCCTACGGCCATGGCACAGGCAACGCCACCGATGGCCCCTTCCACCGTCTTGCCCGGGGAGATCGGCGAGAGCGGCGTGCGGCCCAACCGCCTGCCGATCACGTAAGCGCCGATATCGGTGGCCACGATCAGAAAGCAGGCGAGCAGGGTCAGGGCCAGGCCGCCCTCCGGCAGGGCCCGCAGCTTGATCCAATGGCTTGGCAGAAAACCCAGATAGAACAACCCGAACACCGAAGCGGCGATGTCAGCGATGCTGCCCGTCACCGGCTGCAGCAGCAACCAGCCGCAGATCACGGCGCCGGAGGCCGGCAGCACCGCAGCGGCCACATCGGCGGCGAACCAGCCACTGGCGGCCTGGCTGGCGGCCTGGGTGGTGAACAGCAGCAGCTGCACCGCCACCAGGGTGGTGCGGGCTGCCGGCCGGATTCCCTTGAACTGGGCCATCCGGAAGTACTCCAGCAACCCGAGGTGCACGATCAGGCCCACCGCAACTGTGAACCACCAGCCACCGAGCCACACCACCACAAACCCGATCCCCCCGGCAGCCCAACCGCTGAGCAGCCGGGCCAGGGAGGTGGCCTGGCGGGGTTGGGGCAGCGGAATCAACAACGGAAAGGACAGACGGAGATCAACCTCAGGGACGCTCAGCGGCGATCAGAAACAACGGCTCCGCCGCGGCCAGCTTGGCCTGGCTGCCGCGCCGCTGCATCCGGTGCACGGTGGCCTGCACCACCTGCAGATCCCGGGCGGCGAGCTGTCCCAGCGTATCGGTGGCATCCACCAGACCCTCCAGGCTGGCGGTGCTGATCACCAGGCGTCCCTCCGGCTGCAGGGCTTCCCACACCGCCACCAGCACATCGCCGAGGGGGCGGCCCACCTCCAGCAGCACCCGATCCGGCCGGGCCGGCAACAGCGACAATCCGGCGGGTGCCGCTCCGGCATGGATGTGCAGGTTGGTGATGCCGAAGCGGCTGCGGTTCTGCTCCAGCAGGGCGACCGCCTCCGGGTCCCGTTCCAGCGTGTGCACGGCACCGCCAGGCATCAGCCGGGCGATCTCCAGGGCCAGCGCACCGGTGCCCCCTCCCACGTCCCAGACCAGAGAGGCGGCGCGCGGACGCAGATGGGCCAGCAGCATCACCCGCAGCTCCATCGGCGTGGGGCTGAAACCCGGCGCGTCATCAAAAGCGTTGTCGGGCAGGCCTGGGGTGACGAAGTCCCAGTGATAAGCGGAATGGGACGGATGATGGGGGCCAGACACGGCGGTGGGCGCCGCAGGGCGCATCAAGAGGCCACAACCTTCACCGTATCAGCGATCTGACCGGGCCAGGCGCGGGCTTGCTCCAGCAGCCAATCGCACCGCCCTCGGTCGATCCGCTCCCCGGGAATCAGCAGCGGGATGCCCGGCGGATAGGGGCAGAGCGGTTCTGCGGCAAGCCGACCGGCCGCCGCCGCCAGGGGCACCAGCTCGGCCGGAGCGCGCCAGGCCTCCGCCAGCGGTCGCTCCGGTTCCGCCACCAGGGGCAGGGGCGGACGCCGGAACGGGGGCAGCGGTGCTCCCCCCAGGGCCCTCGCCAGCGCATGCAACCGCTGCGGCAGACGCCGCAGCAGCGCACCTGGCGGGCGTTCACCCAGGCAGAAGGTGAGCGTGCCGGGCTCCGGCAGCTCAGCGATCACCCCCCGCTCGATCAACCAGGCATCCGCCTCCAGGCCGTTGATGCCCAGGGCGGCGCAATGCAGCACGAGCCGCAGCGGGTCGTCGCTGGCCAGCAACGGCAGGTCAAGCCGGTGACAGCGCTGCCGCAACCGCTGCGCCAGCAGCTCGGCCCGGTCACGCCGCCGCCGGCCGGCGCGGCTGGCCGCCCCCGTGATGGCGGCTTCACAGGAGGCCAGCAGCAGCGCGCTCGGACTGGAGGTCTGCAGCCAGAGCAGCGCCCGCTCCAGGGCTGTCGGATCCAACCGTTCGCCGCGAACAAGAAGCACCGCACTCTGGGCCAGGCCTGCCAATGCCTTCTGGCAGGAGAGCACCACCAGATCGGCACCCGCCGCGACGGCCTCGCCACGGCCGTGGGCCTGGTCGACCAGCAGCGGCAGCCCGGCGGCATGGACCTGCGCGGCCACTGCCGCCAGGTCGGCGGCCTGGCCCTGGTAGGTGGGCGAGACCAGCACCACGGCGGCCAGGGGCCCGCTGGCTTGAGCAGCCGCCAGCACCCGCTCCATCCAGGCGGGATCGGGCGGCAGCCAGAGGCCGGTGGCGGCGTCGAAAGGAAGGTCAAACAGCAGCGGGCGCAAGCCACCGAGCACGCAGCCGTGCAGCAGGGAACGGTGCAGGTTGCGCGGCAGCAGCACCCGGCTGCCCGGCGAGGCCAGGCCCAGCAGGGCGGCCTGAAGCAGACCGCTGGCTCCGTTCACTCCGAACCAGCAATGGTCGGCCCCAAGCAGGGCAGCGCAGCGGCGCTGGGCCGCCGCCACCGCCCCCTCGGCCAGCAGCGGCGCCCCGATCGCCGGCAGTTCCGGCAGATCCCAGCTGCCGGGGGAGCGGCGCAGCAGGCGAACCAGCCCCGGCGCCAGCCCATGGCCGCGGCCGTGGGCTGGCAGATGCAGGGCCAGCGCGCGCGAGCGGGCCAACAACGCCTGCTCCAGGGGCTCCAGGGGCTCCGGCGGCACAATGCCGCAGGACAGCGCGGCCATTGCGGACCGTGGCAGGCGATTCACCCGGTCACTCCAAGGTTCCTAGAGTTTGCCAATCTGATTCGCCGGGGCCTCCCGGCCGGCCGCCCGTCTTGACAGCCGCGCCCCTCTCCTCCGCCATCAACGGCTACCACCCCGGCGGCGATCTGCGCTGGCTGCTGCAGCGCCCCTGGCTGCTGCTGAGCCGGTTGCTGACCGTGCTGTGGCAGCTCACCAGCCTCAGCCTGGTGCTGCTGGTGCAGGGCAGCAGCACCGATGAGGGGGTGCAGCGCCGCCTGGGCCAGCGGATCCTCAGCACCCTCACCGGCCTGGGCCCCTGTTTCATCAAAATGGGCCAGGCTCTCTCCACCAGGCCGGATCTGGTGCGGCGCGACTGGCTGGAGCAGCTCACCGCCCTGCAGGACAATCTGCCGCCTTTCCCGCACGCGGTGGCCCTGGCGACGATCGAGGCTGATCTGGGGGCACCGGCATCCCGCCTGTTCGCCCTGTTTCCCGATCATCCGGTGGCAGCCGCCAGCCTGGGCCAGGTGTACAAGGCCCGGCTCGCCGACGGCAGCTGGGTGGCCGTGAAGGTGCAACGCCCCGAACTTGAGCAGATCCTGCGGCGTGATCTGGTGCTGATCCGCCTGCTCGGGTCGCTGCTGGCCCCCGTGCTGCCCCTGAATCTCGGCTTCGGGCTCACGGAGATCATCGATGAGTTCGGCCGATCCCTGTTCGAGGAGATCGATTACCACCGGGAAGCCGACAATGCCGAGCGTTTCGCCGCCCTCTTTGCCCGCCACCAGGAGGTGATCGTCCCGGCCGTGGAACGCACACGCAGCGGCCGCCGGGTGCTCACCACCACCTGGATCCAGGGCACCAAACTGCAGGAGCGCCAGACCCTGGTAGCCCAGCAGCTCGATCCCGCCGCCCTGATCCGCACCTGCGTGATCTCAGGGCTGCGCCAACTGCTGGAATTCGGCTACTTCCACGCCGATCCCCACCCTGGCAACCTGTTCGCCCTGCCGGGGCGCACCGGAGCGATGGGCCACGTGGGCTATGTCGACTTCGGCATGATGGATTCGATCAGCGATGCCGACAGGCTCACCCTGACCGGCGCGGTGGTGCACCTGATCAATCGCGATTTCCAAGCCCTGGCCAACGACTTCATCGCCCTGGGCTTTCTGCATCCGGATACGGATCTGAAGCCGATCGTGCCAGCTCTGGAGAGCGTCCTTGGCGGCGCGCTCGGAGAGAATGTCGGGGACTTCAACTTCAAGGTGGTCACCGATCGCTTCTCGGAGCTGATGTTCGACTACCCGTTCCGGGTGCCGGCGCGCTTCGCGCTGATCATCCGGGCAGTGGTGAGCCAGGAGGGGCTGGCGATGCGGCTGGATCCCTCCTTCCGCATCCTGCAGGTCGCCTATCCCTACGTGGCCAGGCGGCTGCTGGCGGGCGACACCGCAGAACTGCGCGACAAGCTGTTGGAGGTGCTGTTCGATGCCGAGGGACGGCTGCGGCTGGAACGCCTCGAGAATCTCCTGGCAGTGGCGGAGAGCGATGCGGCGGGGCCCGACGTTCTGCCGGTGATGGGCTCGGGGCTGCGGCTGCTGCTCGGCCCCGGTGGGCGCAGCCTGCGCCAGAGGCTGCTGCTGACCCTGGTCCAGGGTGATCGGCTGCACACCGATGATCTGCGCGCTCTCATCGGCCTGATGCGGCGCACCTTCTCCCCCCGACGGCTGGCGGGTGGAATGCTGGCCCGGCTCAACCCCCTGGCAGCCGTCGCCTGATTCCTGTCGATGGGCGCCACGACCGCATCGAGGCTGGGGGCCGCCCTGCGCTCCTGGCTCCGCGAAGAACGCTCCAGCGGGCCCCTTTCCGCTGGCCAGCGGCTGATGCGCCGCCTTGCTGTGGCCCTCGGCCTGCTCGGGGTCGGACTGGTGCTGCAGCTGCAGGTGCAGCACCAGCAGCGCGGCCGGCTGGCGGACCAGCAGGAAGCGCTCAGCATCCTGCGCGCGAAGGTGCTGGCCAGCAAGCAGACAGCGCGGGACTGGGCCCAGTGGACGGAGATGTACGACTATGTGGCCCGTCCGGCTGCACAACCCACGTTTCCAGACCGCAAGATCCGCACCGCCAACCAGTTTGCAGCGGGCGGCACGATGTTGGCGTTCAACCTGCAGGACCGGCTCCAGTTCAGCGCCGACCGGCATGGTCTGAATCGCCCCGAAACGCAGCGGCTGGCCAGCTGCATCCAACCCGCCCTGGCTCAGTTGATCAGCGTCCAGGACGCCTTGTTCTTTCTCTGCGACAACGGGCGAGGCGTCCCCTATGTGGGTGCCGTCACACCGATCACCGACAGCCAGGCGACCGCCGCAGCCAACGGAGCGCTGGCCTATCTGGTGCCCCTTGAGGATGAACCGATCCCCGAGCGGTCCAGGCGACTGCTGCGGCAACTGCGCCATGACCTGTACGCACTGCCGAACAATCAGACCCAGCCCCCCACCGGGCTGATTCAGCCGCTGCGCCCCATACTGCAGCAGCGGTTGCTCGCGGCCGATGGCCGCCGGCTGTGGCTGCGCACGCCACCCCGGTGGCAGGCTCTACCGGCGGCGCTCCTGCAAACCGCGGCGGCGCTGGCCGTGGCAGGTGCCATCGCCCTGGCCGGGCGGATCCTCTGGATGCTGGAGCGGCGGCGACAGCGGATGGAGCTGTCCCGCCGCAGCCAGCGCGCCCGAATCCAGCAACGGCGCCACCAGGCTGAACAGCAGCAGCGCCTGATCGAAGGAAAGCTCACCAGCAGCCTCACGGCCGCCGTGATGGCCCATGAAATCCAGCAACCGCTTAGCACCATCCTGCTGCAATGCCAGCTGGCCATGCAGGAGCTGGAGGGATCGGCAGCCGTCCCGCGCCCGCAGCCCGGCGCAGGCACCGCCGCCGCCACGGATCGTCTGTCCATTGCCGACCGCCTGCGGGCACTCAGCGCCGAGGCCAACCGGGCTGTGCAGATCACGGAAACGATGCGCATGCTGCTGCGCAACGTCAACACACCCCACACAACGGTGCTGCTCAACGATGTGATCGAAAGCGCCTTGCTCTTCTTCAACCGGGCGATCCAGAAGCACCAGATCAGCCTGCAGAGCCTCGGTCTGGATCAACCGACGCTGATCATGGGCGACGCCACCCAGGTGCAATCGGCCATCGTCAACCTGATTGAGAACGCCATCCAGGCGATGACGACCGCTCCGGGCAGGCGGGCGCCCGCCCTACGGCTCTGCCTCGAGACGGTCTCCGACGCGAACGGATCCGGAAACGGAACCGGTGCGGCCGCAGCGGCGGCTGTCGTGCGCTTCCGGCTGGCCGACAGTGGACCCGGCTTCGGCCAGGCTGACGCCGATTCAGCTCTGCCCTTGAACACAAGCAATCCCCATGGCAGTGGCCTGGGCCTGTTCGTGGTGCGCACCACCATGCGCAATCACGGCGGCGCACTGCGGATCGGCAGCAGCGCTGAACTGGGAGGCGCTGAGGTGGAACTGCTCTGGCCAGCGGCGAAGGCCTCAGCGGAGCTCAGCTCCCGGGCGGCAGGGTGATCCAGCACCCCAGAATGGCCAAAGCGCTGAACAGCACCACCGCCAGGGGCCAGATTTCATCGAGGCGATACAGCTGGTGTGCCAGGCGCTCCCGCTCCGGCCCCTCCGGCAAGGCCTCCAGGTCGCCGTAGCGGCGGCCGATCCACAACACCAGCACAAACGCCACCAGGGTGACCACATAGGCCACCACGTACACCTGATCGAGGAAGGTGAGAAAGGGGAGCTGGGGCAGCTCGGATCGGTAGGTCTGTTGCAGGAACACCAGGGTCAGCAGCACGGTCACCGGGATGCTGGCGCGGGCATCCTGTTCGTCTGGGCGCACCTTGAACACCAGCAGCACCATCGCCATCAGCACCGTGAGGGGCAGCAGCAGCCGCCAGAACGCAGCCCAGGCCGAGGTGCCATACGCCATGTCGAACACCACCTGGCTGTAGTCGTTCTCCGGTCCACCCAGGCCGAAATTGGTGGCGTAGTGATGGCGGTATTCAGCGATCGACCAACCACGGCTGAGCCAACCGATGATGCTTGCGTAGAGCCCCGTGCCGCTGTTCAGCAGATCGGGTTCGAAGCGCAGGTTCCGGTAATCGAGCTGACCGTCAATGTCATCGGCCTCGATCACCAGAGGCAGACTGACAGTGGTGAAGGGGTAATGGCGGAAGCTGGCGCGGTCGATATAGAAGCGGCCGATGTAAGTAAAGAGCTGATAGTAGCTGCCATCGGCCAAACGCTCCGCCTGATCGCTGAGTGGTACGAGGACCGGATCGGCATCGGAAAGCAGACCATTCAGCAGACTGATGCGGTTGTGAATGCCCGTCTGGCGTTCGGCGAGATAACGCTGCAGCGGCTCATCCCAGCGCAGCCACACATAGCCGTTGGAGGAAAAACTGGGCGTGCTGAGGTCGAGGTCATAGGTGCTGTTGGCATAAACCCCTACCTGAACGTGATAGCGGGCCGTTTCGAGCCCCAGCTGATCCACCGCCGTCTCCTGCTCATTCAGCCGCTCCCCCCGCAGGGAACTCCAGCCGCTGGAGCGCAGATGGGCGGGGTCCGTGCTCAACGCCCGCGATGCGGATGTAAGGCGCAGCGCATCGCGGCTGCGCACGGCCTCCACATCAATGGAGGTGAGCGCCATCATGGCCAGAATGGTGGCCAGTACAACCGAAACGACGGCCAGAATGTTCCAGCGTTTCTGTTTGCGCGGGGCCATGGCAGTGAGGCCGGCTGGCCCGACCTTAGGGAGCCCTCCCCTGACACGTCCGCTGCTGGCCCTGCTGCTGGCCGGCCTGCCGGTGCCTCTGCTGGTCGGGCTGAGCCGTCCACCCGCAGCAGAGCAGCCGCTCAGCACCCCTGCCGGCGCCGTCCCGACTGCGACCGGACAGACCGGGGAGGCTCTGCTGCTCGGCCAGTCGGCTCCGTTTTCCGGTCCCTCAGCCCAGCTGGGGCGCGAATTCCGTGAGGGGGCAGAGGCCTGGTTTGTCGAAGTGAACCGCCGCGGCGGCATCCACGGCCGGCCGGTGCGGCTGATCAGCCGCGACGACCGCTACGACCCGGATCTCACCGTGCGCAACACCCGCCTGCTGCTGGAGCAGGATCGGGTGCTGGCCCTGTTCGGCTACGTCGGCACCCCCACCACCAAGGCGGTGCTGCCGCTGGTGGAACGGGATCGGATCCCGCTGGTTGCACCGCTCACCGGCGCCAGGCTGCTGCGGGAACCGCTGCGGCCCACGGTCTTCAACCTGCGTGCCAGTTATGGAGCCGAGGTCGACCGGATCGTCGACCAACTGGTACGCGATGCGCGCCATCGCATTGCTGTGCTGCACCAGAACGACGCCTTCGGGCAGGACGGATTGATGGCGGCGCAACAGGCCCTGCGCAGCCATGGACTGCGGCCGGTGGCGACCGCACCGGTGGAGCGCAACTCCACCCAGGTAGGGGCTGCCGTGAATCGCATCCTGGCCGCCCGACCCAGCGCCGTGCTGATCATCAGCGCCTATCCCAGCTCTGCCGCCTTCAGCCGTGAACTGCTGCGGCGCGGCAGCCGCGCCCAGTTGATGAATGTGTCGTTCGTGGGCACCCGCGGTCTGCAGGAAGCCCTGGGGGATGGGCGGGCCACCGGCATCGGCATCGCCCAGGTGGTGCCGTTTCCCTGGAACCGGCGGGTGCCGGTGGTGGCGGAGTACCAGAAGCTGATGCGGCGCCAGTCCCCCATGGTCTCGTTCAGCTTCACCAGCCTGGAGGGTTTTCTGGCGGCCCGCCTGGCCACCGAGGGGCTGCAGCGGGCCGGTAGAAACCCGACCCGCCAGAGCCTGGTGCAGGCTCTGGAGTCGATCCGCAACCTGGACATCGGCGGCATGACCCTGAACCTGGGCCCGAAGGATCATCAGGCCAGCGACAACGTGGAGCTGACGTTTCTCGGTTCCCAGCGCTGGGAGCCCTGAGCTGGTCACCGGCAGGGGCTCGCTAGGGTCAGTTCCCATCTGCCTCGCCTCGCCCCCGTGCCGCAGGAGCCCTTCCCAGCCCCGATCAACCTCAGCGAAGCAGCCAACGATCTGGCGGCCCTGGGCTTCAGCGACCTCGACCCCGCCGAGTTCCTGCTGGAGTACGCCCCGATTGGTCAGCCGCCCTATCTGGTGGCCGGCGTCGGCCTGGCCATCGGTGTGCTCTGCGGCCTCACCTTCGCCCGGCTGGTGCAGAACCGACTCGAAGGGTGGAAACAGGACCGGCTGGCCCTGCTGCCCCTGGGCAATGCGGCGACCACACTTCCCTACATCGGCGTGATCATCGGCATCACCCTGTTCATCGGCGGGAGCCTGCAGGTGTTCGGGTTCTCGAGCGGCGCGGCTCTGCTGGTCAGCTTCGTGCTGTCGGTGGGTACGGCCGGCGCGCTGTGGGTCCAGCTGGAGCGCCTGATGGGCCAGGTGCAGGACGGCACCTTCAGCGCCGTGGACTTCGACAATTTCGACCAGTTCTTCTGAGCCAGCGGCCCGCCGCTGGCTCAGGCAACGAGATAACCGTCGAGCAGCCGCGACTGAGAGCGGATCCCTTCGAGGGCCTTGCGCTCCAGATTGCGGGTCTTGTCGCGGCTCATGCCGAGGCTCTTGGCGATCGCACTGAGGCTCATCGGCTCCACCAACGTGTCTCCCTCCACCGGGATGCCGTAGCGCATCTTCAGCACCCGCCCCTGCAGCTCCGGCAGCTGCTCCAGCAGCGCACGCAGGTCCCCCTTCAGGCACTCCCCATCCAGTCGCTCATCCGGCAGCTCCCCATCCCCGGCCAGCAGA
>Ga0079299_1000101_pt1 | contig 19588 bp, 24 predicted proteins | sample Wag4_2014_7_11_2_FD_76334 | JGI IMG/M metagenome (GOLD analysis project Ga0079299, IMG submission 76334) | Lake water microbial communities from Ohio, USA - Utica-2 Time Series LW 2014_7_11 | ecosystem: Environmental > Aquatic > Freshwater > Lake | place: USA: Ohio | collected 2014-07-11
CGGCAGAAGGCGGCCCAGCCGTCACGCAGGGCCTGGTCGAGCTGCAGGGGAGGCTGACCTGCCGGGGTGGATGCCATTGTTTGCAAGACGCGCTGGCTTGGGCGGACCGTAGCGGTGGCCCTCCGGCCTGTCAGCGGCGCAGCTCCGCCAGCGCTGCCATCACCACGGCAATCGCCTGGCCCACAACCTGAACGTCACCGTGCTGGGGGTGGATGGGGCCGCCCTCCACCAGCGGCTGCGGCGCCGGCTGGCGGTGAGCAGCGGCTCGGCCTGCAGCCAGGGCTCCCCCTCCCATGTGCTGGCTGCCCTGGGGCGCAGCCGGGCCGAGGCGGCGGCCTCGATCCGCTTCGGGCTGGGGGCCACCACCACCGCCGCCGAGATCGACCTGGCGATTGCCGTGGTGATGGAAGCGCTGGCGGAGCTGCGCCGCTGACAGGCCGGGGGGCCACCGCTACGGTCCGCCCAAGCCAGCGCGTCTTGCAAACAATGGCATCCACCCCGGCAGGTCAGCCTCCCCTGCAGCTCGACCAGGCCCTGCGTGACGGCTGGGCCGCCTTCTGCCGCGCCCCCTGGCCGTTCGTGCTGTTCACCCTGATCAGCGGCGCCCTGTCCCTGGCCTTCCAGGCCCTGGCCAACCTGGCCTCCCTGCCCGAGGCCAGCCAGCCACCGGCAGTGCTGGTTGTACTGGCCACCCTGGTGGGCTCCCTGGGCCATCTGCTGGTGACCCTCTGGGGCACGGTGGGCCTGATCCGCGGCGCCTGGAGCGCCCTGGAGGGCGGGCGACCCAACCTGGCCAGCTTCCTGCACTGGGACGGCAGCGCAGCCGGCCGGCTGCTGCTGCGCCAGCTGCTGTTCGCCCTGCTGGTGTTGGCCATCGTGCTGCCGGCGGCCCTGCTGGCGGTGGGCTTCGGCCAGCTGCAGCCCTGGCTGGCGGCGCTGCCGCTGCTGCTGGCCCTGATGCTGCTCTTCTACCTGGCGGTGGGCCAGACCTTTCTGCCCTGGGTGGCGCTGCTGGGGGGCGAGGGGCCGATGGCCAGCCTGCAGCGCGGCCGCCGGGTGGTGGACCGGCAGTGGTGGATGGTGCTGCTGCTGGTGATCGTGCAGAGCGCCATCCTGCTGGCCGGGGCCCTGCTCTGCGGCGTGGGCCTGCTGGCCGCCGCCCCACTCAGCCTGTGCGTGGCCACCGCCGCTTACCGCCAGCTGTTCGGCAGCGAGGACCGCACCGGTCTGCTGGGCGACAGCCTCAACGGCTGAGCAGCAGGAAGCCACCCACCCCCACCACCGCCAGCAGCATCTGGGCCAGCCGGCTCACCAGCATCCCGGCCACCACCGCCAGCCCCACCAGCAGGGAACGGCGCAGGCGCAGCAACCCCAGCGGGCCGAGAGAGGTGGGGGCGCTCACCAGTTCCCCCAGGCTCGCCCCCAGCAGCGGCCCCACCAGCGCCCCCAGCAGCGGCCCGCCCACGGGCAGGGCCGGCAGCAGGCCCAGCAGACCCACCAGCAGGCCGAGGCCGGCGCCGATGTAGGCCCAGCGGGTGGCCTGCAGCCGGGCCGGCCCAAGCACCAGACCCAGGGCGTCGGCCCCCCAGCCCAGGGCCAGCAGCAGGCAGGCCAGGGCAAAGGCCGGCCAGCCCGCACTCCAGCCCACGGCCCACAGCCACAGTCCAGCACCGAGCGGCAGCAGGGCCAGCCCCGGCAGCACCGGCAACAGGGTGCCGGGGATAGCCAGCAGCTGGATCAGCAGGGCGGCCCACCAGATCCAATCCAGGCGGCTCAGCATCAGGCTCAGCGCGTCGCTCACGTCAATGTCTCCCGCCGCCGGGCGATGCGCAGCCGGGCGCTGCGGCTACGGGGGTTGGCCTCGGCTTCCTCGGGGCTTGCCTGGATCGCCCTGCGTGTGATGCGCTCCACCCGTTCGTCGGCCAGGAAGGCGGTCTTCACGCGCCGGTCCTCCAGGGAATGGAAGCTGATGATCGCCAGCAGACCGCCGGGCACCAGCCAATCGGGGGCCACCGCCAACAGGCGATCCAGCACCCCCAGCTCGTCGTTGACGGCGATGCGCAGGGCCTGGAAGGTGCGGGTGGCCGGGTGAATCCGGCCCCGGCGCGCCTGCGGCGGATAGCAGCCCGCCACCACATAGGCCAGTTCAGCGGTGGTGCGGGGCTGGGCCGGATCCCCCCAAGGCCCCTGCTCCTGGATCCGCCGGGCGATCCGCCGCGACAGCCGCTCCTCGCCGTAGGCATAGATCAGGTCGGCCAGCTCCGTCTCGTCGAGCCGGTCGATCAGCTCAGCGGCGGTCTCGCCGCGCTCGGGGTTCATGCGCATGTCCAGCGGGCCGGGCAGCCGGAAGCTGAAGCCCCGCGCCGCCACATCCAGCTGCGGACTGCTCACGCCCAGGTCGGCCAGTACCGCAACGGCCGGCTCGGCCGGCGTGAAATCAGCGAAGTTGGTGGCCACGACCCTGGCCCGATCGGCGAAGGGGGCGAGGCGCTCGGCAGCGGCGGCGCGGGCGCTCGGGTCCTGGTCGAGCCCCACCACGCGCAGGCCGGGATAGGCCTGCAGCAGCAGCGCGCTGTGACCGCCGCCGCCGAGGGTGCAGTCGATCAGCGTGCCGCCGCATCCAGGCCGCTCCGCCAGCAGCGCAGCCAGGGGCGCCAGGCCCGCCAGCACGGCCTCGGCCAGCACGGGCACGTGCTCAAAAACGGCTGCAGCGGGTGGCGAAGATCCCATCCCGCCATCCTGAACCGGCAGGCAAAGGTAGAATTGAGGAGACATTCTACCCCGGCTCGCCATGGGCCCTCTGGCGCCATGGGAATGAACATCAAGGACCCCGCGGTCCACGCCATGGCCCGGGAGCTGGCGGCGCGGCGCTCCACCACCGTCACCGATGCGGTGCGCCAGGCGCTGCGGGCCGAGCTGGAGCGCAGCCCCAGCCTGGAGGGCCCAGAGGTCATCGAAGCCAGAAAAGCGGCCATTCGAGCCATCTGTGCCCGCACCAGCGCCCGCCCCGAATGGCAGGGTCGCACCAGCCAGGAGCTCCAGGACGCGCTGTACGACGAGCACGGACTGCCGGTGTGACCGCGATCGTGATCGACACCTCGGCCCTGATGGCCCTGTTGCTGCAAGAGAGCGACGCCGAGGCCCTGCTCGACGCAGCAGCACGGGCAGCAGTCGTCCATCTCAGCACCGCATCCCGCCTGGAGCTGGGCCTGGTGGCAGAAAGCGAGCGACACGGCATTGAAGCGACCGAGGTGGAGCAGCTGTTGCTGGCGCTGAGGGTTGAGGTGATGCCATTTGACCAACACCAACTGCACTGGGCCCTGGAGGGATGGCGCCGCTACGGCAAGGGGCGCCACCGGGCCGGGCTCAACCTGGGCGACTGCTTCAGCTACGGGCTGGCCCGGGCCTTGAACACCCCCTTGCTGTTCAAGGGCTCAGACTTCGCAGCCACGGACGTTGCCGCGGCCCTGTCTTCCTAAGATCACCACCAAAGTCCCAACCCCAACGGCCCCATGACGCAGCTGGAGACGCGCACGGAGCCGATGGTGGTGAACTTCGGGCCCCACCACCCCTCGATGCATGGGGTGCTGCGGCTGGTGGTGACCCTCGACGGCGAGGACGTGGTGGACTGCGAGCCGGTGATCGGCTACCTGCACCGCGGCATGGAGAAGATTGCCGAAAACCGCACGAACGTGATGTTCGTGCCCTACGTGAGCCGCATGGATTATGCGGCAGGCATGTTCTACGAAGCGATCGTGGTGAACGCGCCGGAGCGCTTGGCCAATGTGCCTGTGCCGAAGCGGGCCAGCTACATCCGCGTGCTGATGCTGGAACTGAACCGCATCGCCAACCACCTGCTCTGGCTTGGCCCCTTTCTGGCTGATGTGGGAGCCCAGACGCCGTTCTTTTACATCTTCCGCGAGCGGGAGATGATCTACGACCTGTGGGAAGCAGCCACCGGTCAGCGCCTGATCAACAACAACTACTTCCGCATCGGCGGCGTGGCGGCCGACCTGCCCTACGGCTGGCTGGAGAAGTGCCTCGACTTCTGCGACTGGTTCGGCCCCAAGATCGACGAATACGAGAAGCTGATCACCAACAACCCGATCTTCCGCAGGCGGATCGAGGGGCTCGGAGCCATCACCCGCGAGCAGGCGATCAACTGGAGCCTGTCGGGTCCGATGCTGCGGGCCTCCGGCGTGCCCTGGGACCTGCGCAAGGTGGATCACTACGAGTGTTACGACGACTTCGACTGGGCCGTGGTCTGCGAAAAAGAAGGCGATTGCTTCGCCCGCTACCGGGTGCGGGTGCAGGAGATGCGCGAATCGCTGAAGATCCTGCGCCAGGCCTGCGCCATGATCCCCGGCGGCCCCACCGAAAACCTGGAGGCCCGCCGCATGGCCGAGGGCAAGGGCAGCGAATTCGCCGGCTTCGATTATCAGTATGTGGCCAAGAAGGTGGCCCCCACCTTCAAGATCCCCGAGGGCGAGCTCTACACCAGGCTTGAGTCAGGCAAAGGCGAGATCGGCGTGTTCATCCAGGGCAACAACGACGTGACCCCCTGGCGCTTCAAGATCCGCGCCGCCGATCAGAACAACCTGCAGATCCTGCCCCACATCCTCAAGGGCCACAAAGTGGCAGACATCATGGCGATCCTGGGATCGATCGACGTGATCATGGGCTCAGTGGACCGATGAACAGTCTCGATCCCTGAACAGACCGGACCCCTGAACCGCTTCCTGTACCGGCTCCAGAACGCGGGCTTCCTGCTCCCATCCACGCTTACCGGCTACCTCTGGATCAAGGCCAGCCAGCCGCACCTGCCGGGGTGGTCGTGTCCCCTGCGGGCCCTCAGCGGCATCCCCTGCCCCACCTGCTTTCTCACCCGCGCCACCGAACTGGCCCTGCGGGGGGATCTGCAGGGTTCGCTCCAGCAGCATGCCTTCGGCCCCCTGCTGGCCAGCGGCCTGGTGGGCTGGTCGCTGCTGGCCCTGCGGCAACAGCGGCTCTGGCCCCGGCTCAGGCTGGGCCCGGCAACCAACCGGCTTGGCCCGGGCACACTGGGCCTGGCGATAAGCACCCTGCTGGCCTACTGGCTGCTGCGCCTCTCGCTGCAGACCTTCCCGAGCGGCTGACCACCATGGACCCCAACAGCTGGCTGCTGCTCTGCCGCACGGTGCGCTTCGGCGACACCGACGCCGCCGGCGTGCTGCACTTCCCGCGGCTGCTCGACTGGTGCCACCAGGCCTACGAGGAGAGCCTGGAGCGCTTCGGGCTGCCCGCCAGCGAGATCTTCCCCAGCCCCGACCACTCCCCGGCGGTGGCGCTGCCGGTGGTGCACTGCCAGGCCGACTTCCTGGCCCCGCTGGTGGTGGGCGATCCGCTGGCCATCCAGCTGGAGCCGCGCCGCCTCGATCCCGGCAGCTTCGAGCTGCACTACTGCTTTTTCAAGGAGCAGCAGCCAGCGGCCCGGGCCCTCAGCCGCCACCTGGCGATCGAGAGTGCCGGCCGCCGCCGCTGTCCCCTGCCACCAGCGATCAACCGCTGGCTGGAGGCCTCCGCCATCGGCCAGGGCATCCAGCCCGTCTAGCCAGGGCGGCGGAACACGAACAGCAACGCCGCCAGTTGCAGAGGCAGCAGCGCCGCCAGCAGCGCCAGGGGGTGGAAACCTTGATGGGGAAGGGCCGAGGCCGCTCCCCAGCTGAGGGCCGCTGCACCGGCGACGAGCAGCAGCACCGGAGCGCTGCCGTTAAAACCAATCCTTTTCCGCATCTAGATACTCCGCCTCGAACTCGGCCGTGGTCTTGGTGAGGTAGATGACCCCCTCGATCAGGCCGATCACGCCTATCACAAAACTGGCCAGGCCGCAGGTCACCACACCCCCCGCCAGGGACACCACCAGCATGATGATGGCTGGCTTGGTGTAGCCGAGCACAAACTTGTGCACACCGAAAGCCCCGAGGAATACCCCGGTGAGGCCGGCGGCCAGCTTCCTGTTGCTGATCTCCGTTTCAGACAGATTGGCCATCGCCGCCGGCGTCCCTGCAGTGCTGATGCGCTTCTAGCCGATCCAGCCAGGCCCGCCAACGGCCCCGCTCCCACTTGCCCAGCGGCGAAGGCGCCAGCTCGGGGCAGAGGTGCCAGCGGCGCGGCCGCTCGGCCGGGGCCCAGGCGGCACAGATGCCGGCCAGGCGCGTCAGCAGCTGCGGCCCCTGCTGGTCGCAGTTGGCGTCAGTGGCCGGGCACACCAGGGCCTCCAGGCGCTGGCCCCATTCAGGATCGTCGCGGGCCAGCAGCAACACCCAGCGCAGCGGCAGCGCCTGCAGGCAGGCGGCCTGCAGCAGCCGCTGCTCCAGCTGTTCGGGGAACACCGTCTCGCCGCCGCTGTGCAGGGCCCCGTCCAGGCGGCCCAGCAGCCGTAGCCCAGCCGGCTCCAGCCAGCCACCATCGCCGCTGCGCCACCAGCCATCTGCGCTACGCGGCAGGGGCTGCAGGGCGCCAGCGGCCAGACAGCCGGGGCTGAGGCGAGCACTGCGCAGTTCCACTGCGTTGCTGGCGGGCGCGATGCGCAGCTCCACATCGGCCAGGGGGAGACCGCAACCCTGATCGCCCGCCAGAAAGCGTTCGGGCGGGAGGGCACACACCATCGCCGCCGTCTCGGTGGCGCCGTAGCAGGGGGCCAGGCGCAGGCCGGCCCGGCGGGCCGGCGCCGCCAGCTCGGCGCCGAGGGGCGCGCCGCCCACCCAGATCAGATCCAGGCGCTGCAGCCAGGCCAGCCCCGCGGGCTGGGCCAGCAGGCGCTGCAGCTGGGTGGGCACCAGGGCCAGCAGCCGCGGCCGCCCGGGCGGCAGGGGCAGCGCGGAGAGCCGGGCCGGCTGCCGCAGCAGGGCCGGATCGAGGCGCAGGTGCAGCCCCCCCCACTGCCGGCAGCGCACCAGGGGCAGCAGGCCGCTCACGTGGTGCAGGGGCAGGGCGTTGAGATGCACGCAGGCCCCTGGATCGAGACCGCAGGCCCCCAGCCACTGGCCGGTGGCAGCCGCTGAGGCCTCCAGGTGGGCGAGCGGCTGCAGGCACCAACGCCGTTCGCTGGCACCGGCGCCACTGCTGCCGCCGCTGCCCAGCACCACCCCCGGCCCCCAGAGCGACTCCAGCCAGCCCAGCCCGCTGGGACCCACCGCCTGGTCCAGGGCCTGGCGGTCGTGGACAGCCGGGCCGGCCAGGGGCAGGATGCGGCCCTGGCTCCAGGCCTGCTGGATCTGCTCCGGGGTCATGGCAGCCCTGCCGCTCCCCGCCACACCCGCTCAGGCTCGCTGGCAGCCAGCTCCCCAGGAGGAGTCCAGCCCGGTGCCAGCCCCGGCGCGGCGGGCGTGGGGCCGTCGGCCTGAAGGGCGGCCAGATGGTGCAGCCAGCGGGCGCCGATGCCCGTCTCGAAGGCGGTGCTGAGCATCAACCGCGGCCGCCCCCGCTCCAGCTCGGCCAGCAGCGGCCGGGGATCGCCCTCCTGGCTGGGGCGGCGCACCTGCCAGCCGGGCCAGTGCTTTCGCTGCTCCGGCCGGACCTGCAGCGACTCGTCCAGGGCAATCGCCACCGCGGGAAACCGGGCGGCCAGCGCCTCCAGGCCCTGGGCGTCAGCGGAATCGAGAGGCTGCTCCAGCCAGTCGAGCCGGGGCTCGCGGGCCAGGCGCCCGGCCCAGGCCGCAGCCGTGGCCCGGTCCCAGCCGCCATTGGCATCCAGGCGCAGCCGGGCCGTGGGCGGCAGCTGCTCGAGCAACCGCTCCAGCAGCTGCCGTTCCTCGCGGTCGGGGTGCACCGCCACCTTCCACTTGAAGCAGGGGCCGCCGTCAGCGCCCGCCTGCTGGCCGGCCAGGGCCGCCGCCAGGGCCGTGATGGCCGCCGGCCCAGCCGGCAGCAGATGCGCGGCAGGCGGGGCAGGCCGCCAACGCCCCAGGGGCAGACCATCGCCCTCAGCCAGGGCCGCACCGAGGCCAAAGGCCAGGGCCGGGGGCAGGGCGCCACTGGCGAGGGCTGTCTCCAGAATGGCCCGGCTGCAGCGCGCGCCGAACCGGCCGATCGCCGCTTCGATCGGGGCCAGGTCGCCGTCCAGCGGCGCCGCCTCGCCCCAGCCCACACCGCCACCCGGCATCTCCAGGCGAAGCAAAAGGCCCTGTTTGCCTTGCAGCAGTCCCCGGGCCGTGCGCAGGGGCTGGGGCAGAGGCAGCACGAACGGCCGCCACAGCAGCCGCAGATCACAGCCAGCTGCCGCCATCAGCTCCACCATTCAGCTCCACCACCGCCCCAGGGCCAGGCCCAGGGCCAGGCCCAGCCCGTTCAGCGCCTGAAAGCGCAGGGCCAGAAACTTGCTGCCGCTGATCAGGTCGGCCCGGTGGTGGTGGTCACGCAGCAGGGCGATCAGCTGGCGGGCCGGTGGCAGGCCCACCACCCCCAGCAGGGCGGTGAGCGGCCAGCGCTGGTCGTGGGCGGGCAGCAGCAGCGGCCCCCACTGCAACGCCAGGGCCGCGGCCACGAACCAGGGCACCAGGCCGGCGGCCCGGCTGCTGCCCAGCTGCACCACCGGGGAGCGCTTGCCATGGGCCGCGTCCTCCTCCACCTGGTGGAAGTGGGAGCAGAACAGCACCAGGGTGGTGGCCAGGGCCGGCCCACTGCCCAGCAGCAACGCCTCTCGCCAGGGCACGGCAGTGGCGGTGGCGGTTGCAGTGGCAGTGGCGGTGGCAGTGGCGGTGGCGGTGGCCTGTGGCGAGAGGGCCAGCAGGCCAGCAGCGGTGGCCAGGGGGCCGAAGGCCAGCCAGCAGAGCGGCTCCCCCAGGCCCCGGTAGCCGAGCCGGAACGGCGGGCCCTGATACAGGTAACCCAGACCACAGCAGGCCAGCACCAGCGCCAGCACGGCGCCACTGCTGCGCCAGGCCACCAGGGCCATCAGCGCCAGCCCCGCCAGCAGGCAGCCGTTGGCCAGGGCGGCCACCCAGCCGGGCCGCCCCGTGAGATTCACCAGCGAGTGGGGCTTGCCGATGGCATCCACCCCGGTTTCGGCATCGAATACGTCGTTGGCCAGGTTTTCCCAGGCCAGCAGCAGCACCGCCGCCAACAGGAACAGCAGCAGCTGGCCGGGCCGCACGGGCAGCCCCTGGCCGAAGCGCCAGCCGGCAGCCAGCAGCACCGGCATCACCGCCACGGCATACATCGGCCACTTGATCGCCGCCCGCCAGAGCCGGTGGCGGGCGTAACGGCTTGCGACGACCTCGGGCTCAGGCGTGGGGGGCAAGGGCGGCGGGCGGGGCAGGGCCCATACATTTGAGCAGCTCAATCGAGCCGCGCGTCGTGGCAACCTCCCGGGCCGAATTGCTGCACACCGGGTCCGGCTTCGCGGAACTGCTAGCCGAGGCCGACCGCTGCGCCCGCCAGCTCGATGAGGACGGCCTGCTCAGCCTGGCCATCCCCCTCCAGGCCTGCGATCCGCTGCGGTTGCTGCCCCACCTGGATGGGGTGGATGGCGACGGCTTTCGCTTCCTCTGGGATGGGGCCCCGGGGCTGTGCATCGCCGCCAGTGGCCGGGCCCACAGCCTGGAGCTGAGCGGCCCGCGCCGGTTTGAGCTGGCCCAGCGCTTCGCCCGGCTGTGCCTGGGCCGGCTGGGGCAGGCACCGGCCCGGCCCACACCCCGCCTGGCCCGCCCGCGGGTGCTGCTGGCCTTCGGCTTCTTCGACGCGCCGCTGGAGGCCCACCCCCTGGCGGTGCCGGGGGTGCAGGTGGTGCTGCCCCGCTGGCAGCTCAGCCGCCATGGCCAGCACTGCTGGTTGCGGCTGCAGCGTCCCCTGGGGGGCAGCATCACCGCCCGCGGCCTGGCCGAGGAGCTGTGGGAAAAGGCCCGCGAACTGGAATCCCTGGCCGGCAGCCTCCCCGCCTGGCCCGCCACGGCCGAGCTGCACGTGCAGCAGCGCTCCGCCTGGCAGGAGCGCTACCGCCTGGCCGCCAGCCAGGCCCTGGCCCTGGTGGAGGAGACCCGGCTGCAGAAACTGGTGCTGGCCGTGCGCCAGCAGCTGCAGCTGAGTGCCCATCCGGACCCCCTGGCCCTGCTGGCCCCTCTGCGGCGCCACCAGAGCGGCAGCTGCCGCTTCCTCTGGCAGCGCCAGCACGGCACGGCCCTGCTGGGTGCCTCCCCGGAACGGCTGCTCACCGTGCGCCAGGGACAGCTGCGCAGCGACGCCCTGGCGGGCACCGCCCCCAGTGGGGCTGGCGGGATGCTGCTGGCTTCCGCCAAGGACCGGCTGGAGCACGAACTGGTGGTGGAAACGATCATGGCGGTGCTCGCCCGGGCAGGCCTGCAGCCCCGCCGGCCGCGCCGGCCGCGGCTGGCCCGCCATGGCCAGCTGGTGCATCTGCATACGCCGATCACGGCGCCCCTGGGCCCGCAGGAGCCCCTCAGCGTCGCTGCGGCGCTCCACCCCACCCCGGCCGTGGCCGGGCTGCCGCGCCGCGAGGCGATGGGCTGGCTGCGCAGCCTGGAGCCCTTCGAGCGCGGTCACTACGCCGCCCCGATCGGCTGGATCGACAGCGCCGGCGACGCCGATCTGCGCGTGGCGATCCGCAGCGGCACCCTGCGTGGCAGCCAGCTGGAACTCACCGCCGGCGCCGGCCTGGTGCAGGGCTCGGCGGTGGAGCGGGAACTGCGGGAAGTGCAACTGAAGCTCGGGGTGCTGCAGCAGCAGCTGAACCTGCCGGCGGGGCAGGCCCCCGGGCCATGGCCGCTCTGATCCCGGCCCTGCAACTGGCGGGGGTGCTGGTGGTGGCCCTGCTGATCCGCCAGCTAGTGGGCCGCCGCCGGCTGGCGCAGATCATCTTTGAGGCCGACACCCGCGCCGGGCGCGACTTCGACCTGGGACTGCTGATCGCCATCGTGCTCAGCGTGGTGCTGGTGGTGCTGGAGAGCGATCCCCGGCTGCAGGTTCGCCACCAGGCCCTGTTTGGGCCGCTGGAACTGGGCTTTTCCCTGCTGTTCAGCCTGGAATACCTGTTGCGCCTGCTCTGTGCCGAACAGCCCCTGCGCTACGCCCGCAGTTTCTTCGGGATCGTGGACTTCCTCTCCAGCATCCCGCCGCTGGTGGGGCTGGGGGCAAGCCGCGGCCGCTACCTGGCCGTGATCCGCATCCTGCGGCTGCTGCGGGTGTTCCGGATCCTCAAGCTGGGGCTCTATCTGCGTGAGGCCAACCTGCTGCGAGCGGCCCTGATTGCCAGCCGCCGCAAGATCCTGGTGTTCCTGCTCACCATGGTCACCCTGGTGGTGATCATCGGCTCGCTGATGTATGTGATCGAAGGGGAAGCGGGCGGCTTCACCAGCATCCCCGTGGGCATCTACTGGGCGATCGTCACGATCACCACCGTGGGCTACGGCGATGTGGCGCCTGTCACGGTGGTGGGCCGGATCGCCGCCTCGGCGGTGATGCTGCTCGGTTACAGCATCATCGCCGTGCCCACCGGCATCATCACGGCCGAGATCCGGCAAGCCGCCCGCTCCGGCCCGCAGCCCCCCAGGCCCCAGGAGTGCCCGGTGTGCGGCGAGACCCATCACCTGGCCAGGGCCCGCCACTGCCACCGCTGCGGTGGCCGGCTGGCCGATGGCGATCAGGGCAACAGCGCCACCGTCTGATCCGCCAGGGGGATGGCGCCCAGACGCTCCACCTCGCGGATGCCGGTGGGGCTGGTGACGTTGATCTCGCTCAGGCGTCCATCGATCACGTCGATGCCCACGAAGAACAGACCCTCGGCCTGCAGCGCCGGCGCCAGCTCCGCGCAGATCGCCCGCTCGGCGTCGCTGAGATCGGTGGCCTGGGGCTGGCCGCCCACCGCCAGGTTGCTGCGAAACTCCCCGCCGCTGGGCACGCGGTTCACCGCCCCCAGGGGCTCGCCGTTCACCAGCAGGATGCGCTTGTCGCCGGCCGAGACCCCCGGCAGGAAGGCCTGCACCATCACCGGCAGGCTCTCCATCGCCGTCACCAGCTCCAGCAGGGCCCGCAGGCCAGGCGTGCCAGCGGCAGCAAACACCACCCCCTGGCCGGCCCGCCCCCCCAGGGGCTTGAGCACCACCTCGCCGTGGGCGGCGGTGAAGGCGGCCAGCTCCTCCACCCGGCTGGCCACCAGGGTGGGGGCCATCAGGTGGCTCCAGCGCAGGGCACTGAGCTTCTCATTCCAGGCCCGCAGGGCCGCCGGCCGGTTGATCACCTGCACGCCGTGGCGCTCGGCCAGCTCCAGCAGGTGGGTGGCGTAGAGGTAGGCCTCATCCACCGGCGGATCCTTGCGCATCCACACGTGGGCGAAGGCCTCCAGCGGCAACCGCTGGGGCTCGCCCACGCTGTACCAGGGCTCGCAGGTCACGGGGGTGGCCAGCACCCAGGCGCCATGGCCCCGCCCAGGCGCCGGCCCCGGCCGCTCGGCGGCGCTGAGGTCGGCGAGGGTGCACACCCACACCGGCCGGCCGGCCCGCTCGGCCGCCTGCATCAGGGCCACGCTGGAATCCTTGGAGGGGTTGAGCCGCGCGATCGGGTCGATCACGAACAGCTGGGCACCGTCGCCCAGCGCAGGGGTGGCCATCACTCAGGCCGCCAGCAGGGGATCGAGCCGGCCGCCGCGCTCCAGGGCGTGCAGCTCGTCACAGCCGCCGATGCCGGCGTCATTGATGAAGATCTGGGGCAGGCTGCTGCGCCCATCGGCCCGCTCGGTCATGGCGGCGCGGGCTCCCTGGTCGCCGTCGATGGCGTACTCGGTGTAGGCCACGCCCTTGCGGTCGAGCAGCGCCTTCGCCCGGATGCAGAAGGGGCAGAAGCGCCAGGTGTAGATCTCAACCTTCGCCGCCATACGGAGCCTCGGAGCAGGTGGGCGGATCCTAGAAGTGGCTCTTCATTGAGTACGGTCAAGCCAGACCTGCCCGTCGCCCCGCCGTGACCGCCACCAGCACCAGCGGCCTCGCCAGCGCTCCCGCTGCCGCGCCGCTCGACCTCACCGACTTCAAGCGCGACCTCTCCGAGCTCACCGACCGCCTGGGCCAAGCCCAGGACTGTCTTTGACGAAGCTGCCCTGAAAGCACGGCAGCAGGATCTGGAGCAGCTGGCCTCCCAGAGCGACTTCTGGGACGACCAGAAGGCGGCCCAGGCCAAGATGCGCCAGCTCGATGAGGTGAAGGGCCAGCTCGAGCAGCTCGCCCGCTGGCAGGCGACGGTGGCCGACGCCGAGGCCACCGTGGAGCTTTACGGCCTCGAACCCGACGCCGACCTGCTGGCCGAATCCAACGCCGCCCTGCAGCAGCTGCGCGCCGACCTCGATCGCTGGGAGCTGGAGCGCCTGCTAAGCGGCCCCTACGACAAGGAGGGCGCCGTGATCTCGATCAACGCCGGCGCCGGCGGCACCGACGCCCAGGACTGGGCGCTGATGCTGATGCGCATGTACACGCGCTGGGCCGAAGACCACGGCATGAAGGTGAGCGTGGACGAACTCAGCGAAGGGGAAGAAGCAGGCATCAAGAGCTGCACGATCGAGATCGAGGGCCGCTACGCCTACGGCTACCTGCGCAACGAGAAGGGCACCCACCGGCTGGTGCGCATCTCGCCGTTCAACGCCAACGACAAGCGCCAGACGAGCTTTGCCGGCGTGGAGGTGATGCCCAAGATCGAGGAGGAGGTGAAGCTCGACATCCCCGAGAAAGACCTGGAGATCACCACCTCCCGTTCGGGCGGTGCCGGCGGCCAGAACGTGAACAAGGTGGAAACGGCCGTGCGCATCCTGCACATCCCCACCGGCCTGGCCGTGCGCTGCACCCAGGAACGCTCCCAGCTCCAGAACAAGGAAAAGGCGATGGCCCTGCTGATGGCCAAGCTGCTGGTGATCGCCCAGGAGCAGCGCGCCGCCGAGATCGCCGACATCCGCGGCGACATCGTGGAGGCGGCCTGGGGCAACCAGATCCGCAACTACGTGTTCCACCCGTACCAGATGGTCAAAGACCTGCGCACCCAGCACGAAACCACCGACGTGCAGGGCGTGATGGACGGCGACCTGGATCCCTTCATCCAGAGCCTGCTGCATGCCGGCGTGGAGGTGGGCGGAGGTGCGTCCGATGACTGAGCCTCAAGCCAACCCCGAACCCCAGCCCCCTGCCAGCCCCGAGAGCGGCGAGAACCCCAGCTTCGTGAAACTGGCGATGCGCAACATGGTGCGCAAGGGGCGCCAGAGCCTCTTCCACTTCGGCCTCACCGCCGTGGGCTTCCTGGGCTTCATCACCCTGATCGCCTGGCTGGGCCGGCCCCAGATTCCCGGTGGCTGAGCCGATGCCGGATCCGATCGAGGATCAGATGGCCGACTCCAGCTCCACGGCCGCACACCAGGCCGCCCTGGTCGACCTCGACCTGGCCTTCTCAGCCGATCCGGAGCTGGCACCCGAGCTGCTGCAGGCCGGCGGCGCCTGGCTCGATCCCCTGGAGGGCGCCGATCCCTGGCACGCGCTCCTGGGCAGCTGGTTGGGCCAGCTGGCCGGCGAGCTGCCCAGGGAGCTGCAGGCCCCCGCCTACAGCCTGGGGCTGAGCCTGATGGGTGACGCGGAGATCGCCACCCTCAACGCCGACTGGCGCAGCAAGGCAGGCCCCACGGACGTCCTGGCCTTCGCCGCCCAGGACGACGACCTCGACGGGGCCCCGCCGCTGCCACTGCCGCCAGGCCTGATGGACGACGCGGGCGAGGCTGAAATCCAAGGGGCTGAGCCCCTGGAGCTGGGCGACATCGTGATCTCAGTGGACACCGCCGCCCGTCAGGCCCCGGAGCACGGCCACAGCCTGGAGCAGGAGCTGCTGTTCCTGGCCAGCCATGGCCTGTTGCACCTGCTGGGCTGGGACCATCCGGACGAGTCCACCCTGGCGGCGATGCTGGCGCGCCAGCACATGCTGCTGGCAAGCGCTGTGGAGCCGGGAGAACGGCGGTAGGGTGCGGCTGTTGCCAAGTGGATTGTGCTGCCGCTGCCGCGACCTGAATCCGACTCCGAACCGCTCTCCAGCCTGCCGGCCGTGGCTGCCGGGCGCGGGCGATCCTCTCGCCTGGGGGCCTGGACGGTGGCCGGAGACCTGCCCGCCAGCTTCCGCTACGCCGCCCAGGGCCTGAGTTACGGCTTCCGCAGCCAGCGCAACTTCCGCATCCACGTGTTCACCGGCCTGGTGGTGTTCCTGATGGGGCTGGCGCTGGGGCTGCCGCCGGCGCAGCTGGCGGTGCTGGTGCTCACGGTGGCGGCGGTGCTGGTGCTGGAACTGATCAACACCGCCACCGAGGCGGTGGTGGACCTGGCCATCGGCCGCAAGTTCCACCCGCTGGCCCGGATCGCCAAGGACTGCGCCGCAGCAGCCGTGCTGGTGGCTGCTGCGGCCTCCGTGCTGGTGGCCCTACTGCTGCTGGTGCCGCCGCTGCTGGAGAAGCTCGGCCTCTGATCGAGGGGGCGCCGCACCGAGGCCTTGAATGGACCACCCCCTTTGACAGCGATGCTGCTCGTTCTCGACAATTACGACAGCTTCACCTTCAACCTGGTGCAGTACCTGGGGGAGCTGGCCGCCGAGCATCCCCTGGCCGCGGAGCTGCGGGTGGAGCGCAATGACGCCCTCAACCTGGAGCAGATCCGCGCCCTCAAGCCGGCGGCGATCCTGATCTCCCCCGGCCCCGGCGACCCCGACCAGTCGGGGGTGTGCCTGGAGGTGCTGCGGGAGCTGAGCCCCACCACCCCCACCCTGGGGGTGTGCCTGGGGCACCAGTCGATCGCCCAGGTGTTCGGCGGCAAGGTGGTGCGTGCCAGGGAACTGATGCACGGCAAGACCTCGCCGGTGTTCCACGGCGGCTCCGGGGTGTTCGCCGGCCTGCCCAGTCCGCTCACCGCCACCCGCTACCACAGCCTGATCGCCGAACGGGAGAGCCTGCCGGACTGCCTGGAGATCACCGCCTGGCTGGAGGACGGCACGATCATGGGCCTGCGCCACCGCGACCACCCCCTGATCGAAGGCGTGCAGTTCCATCCGGAGAGCGTGCTCACCCAGGACGGCCACCGTCTGCTGGCCAACTTCCTGCGCCAGGCCTCCGGCTAGCGTCCTGGTCTCTCCCAGCTCAGCCATGCGCCTCCTGCCCTTGCCTGGCCCGGCTGTGGCCCTGAGCGCTGCCCTGAGCACTGCCCTCGGCGCCAGCCTGATCACCGCCGCTCCTGCCCTGGCCGCCGGCGGGGTGACGATCACCAGCTACGGCCACAGCGCGCTGCTGATCCAGGGCGGCGGCCAGAGCGTGCTGCTGAATCCCTTCCGCGCCGTGGGCTGCGCCGCTGGCCTGGCCGAACCGCGGGTGGGGGCCAGCGCGATCCTGGCCAGCAGCCGCCTGCTCGATGAGGGGGCCCCCGGCGTGGCCAGCGGCCGCTTCCTGGTGGATCCGGGCACCTACCAGGTGGGCAGCCTGCGCTTCGAGGGGATCGGCGGACCCCACGACCGGGTGGGCGGCCGCCGCTTCGGCCAGGCCACGATCTGGCGCTGGCGCCAGGGAGGCCTGAACTTCGCCCACCTGGGCGGCACCGCCGCCCCCATCAGCCCGGCCGACAAGGTGCTGCTCGGCCGCCCGGATGTGCTGATCATCGGTGTGGGCGGCGGCGCCAAGGTGTACGACGGCCGCGAGGCGGCCGAGCTGGTTCGCGAGCTGCAGCCCCGGGTGGTGATCCCGGTGCAGTACGTGAGTGGCTCCACCCCGGCCAACTGCGACCAGGGCAGCGTGCAGCCCTTCCTGGACGCCATGGCCGGCACACCGGTGCAGCGCGCCGGCAGCCGCATCAACCTGCCCGGCAGCCTCGCCGAGGGCCCGGTGATCAAGGTGATGCGCTGAGGCCGCCACGCACCCAGGATCAGGGTGGGGCAGCCATAACCTCCCGGCAGGCCTGCCAGAAGCGCTCCATCTGCTCTGAGGTGCCGATGCTCACCCGCAGCGAACCATCGATCAGCGGCTTGCTCGCCATCGAACGCACGAGAATGCCGGCCGCTCGGAGACGCCCCTCCATCTCCGCCACAGGACACTCAGGCCAGATCAGCAGGTAGTTGCCGCCGCCGGCATGGTGGCGCACACCGGCCGCCTGCAACTGCTGCACAAGCCAGTGGCGGGCCCGCCGCACCTCGGCCACATAGGCATCGGTGTAGGCCTGATCCGCCAGGGCTGCATGGGCGGCGGTCACCGCAAAGCTGTTGATGTCGTAAGGGCCGGTGACCCGGCTGATGCGATCAACCACCGGCGCCGCGCCTATGGCGAAGCCGATGCGCAGCCCCGCGAGCCCGGCGGTCTTGGCCAGGGAGCGCAGCACTACCAGGTTGGCAGTGGCACTGAAATCGGCCATGGGCAACACGCTGTCGCCGGTGAAGGCCTCATACAGCTCATCCACCACCACCAGGGTTTGGGGCGCCGCAGCCGCCAGCTCGAGGATGGGCTCGGGCGCCAGGCGAGTGCCGGTGGGGTTGTTGGGATTGCAGATCAACAGAAGGCGCGGCCGGCCCTGGAGAGCAGCGCGGATCTCCTCGAGCGGAAAGGCGAAATCCGGCAACCGGTAGGGAATCGCCTCGATCGCCATGCCCTGCATCTGGGCACAGGGGGTGTAATAGCCGAAGGTGGGGCAGGTGGTGAGCAGGGTGTCGCCCCGGTCGCCATAGGCATGAAAGATGGCGTGGATGGCCGCATCCACGCCGTTGAACAGGCCGATCTGGTCTGGCTGCAGGGGCTGGCGCAGGCCTGCGGCGCTGAGGTTGGCCACCACCGCCTCGCGCAAGCCGTCGTACTCCGGGTAGATGGCGATCTGCTCGGCGGGAATCGCCCGCAGCGCCTTCAGCACCCGGGGGCTCGGACCCACTGTGTTCTCGTTGAAGTCGAGGCGGAGCAGGCCGCGCCGGCCCTCCAGCGGCGCGCTGTAGGCCTGCAGGCTCTCCACCTCGGGGCGGGCTTCAGGCACGGTCACGCGGCGGGCCGGCACGGCCGGGAGCATTCCGCTGCAGCGTAGGCAGCAGCGGATCGCCCCGTTTCAGGCGGCGGTTTCCACCCACACCGAAAGCGAACCGGCCGGACAGCGGAACTCGGCCCAGCCGTGCTCGTTGGTGCGGATCACCTCGCTGCGGTGCTCGGTGATGTCGGTAAAGCTGGCGTTGGCCTTGCCGGTGGCCATCCACTTCGACCCCTCGTCGCCATTGCTCATCAGCACTGCCAGGCCGCTGGGATGGGCCGGGCTGCCGGCGCGGGTCCAGCCGATGCAGTTGGGGTGATCGAGCCAGTCGCGCTGCTCGCCGTAGGCGTGGTCGCGGCGGGCAGCCAGCAGGCGATCGAGGATCCAGCGGTGGCTCACCAGGTTCACATCGTGCTGCTGGCCGTCGCGGCCCCGGTCGCGGTATTGGGCCCCCTCGTAGTCGGGCAGGAACACACAGGGGTAGCCCTCACGCCGCAGCAGGATGAAGGCATAGGCCAGGGGTTTGAACCAGGGTTCCACCACTGACTCCAGAGCCTGCAGGGGCTGGGTGTCGTGGTTCTCCACCAGCGTCACCGCCAGCTGGGGCAGGTGGCGCATCAGGGTGCCGTCCAGCAGGCGGCCCAGGTCGTAGCTCGAGCCGGCCCGGCTGGCCAGGTGGAAGTTGTGGTGCAGCGGCGCGTCGAACAGATGCACGTGCCCGTTCGTGCGGGAGGCGTACCAGAGCAGGGTGTCGAGGTTGTAGGTCCAGTACTCACCCACCACGAACAGTTCCCGGCCAGCGTGGCTCTCCACGTGGGCGATCCAGTCGGGGAAGAAGTCGCCACTGATGTGCTTGATGGCGTCGAGCCGGAAGCCGTCCACGGCCACCGTGTCGAGCATCCAGGTGCCCCAGTGCTTGAGGGCATCGCGCACCTCGGGGTGGTCGATGTCCAGATCGCAACCCATCAGGTAGTCGTAGTTGCCGCGCTCCAGGTCCACGTCGTCGTCGAAGGCCTTGCCCTCGATCCGCCACACCGCCTGCAGGCCGGGCTCGAGGCTGTTGTAATCCACGGCGTCGAAGTGCCACCAGTGCCACTGCATCGCCGAGTGGGCGCCGGCGCGGGCGGGGTAGCTGTAGTGGGTCCAGCCGCGGATCCGCCGCTGCTCGCCCATGGCGTGGAAGCGGTTGTGGGGGTCGTGGGGGGTGGCGTTGAAGTCCTCCTCGGCGTCGGCACCCATCAGGTGGTTGAACACCGCATCGGCGATCACCTGGATGCCCGCGGCGCGGCAGGCGCCCGTGGCGGCCAGGTATTCCGCCCTGGTGCCGTACTTGGTGGCCACCGTGCCGCGCTGATCGAACTCGCCCAGGTCAAAGGGGTCGTAGATGCCGTAGCCCACGTCCTGACTGCCGGCCAGGCCCTTACCGGCCGGCGGCAGCCACAGGGCCGTGATGCCGGCCTGGGCCAGGGCGGGAGCCTGCTGCTCCAGGCGCCGCCAATGGCCGCCATCCGCCGGGATGTACCAGTGGAAGGCCTGCATCAGCACGCCGTTGATCTCGGCCGGCGCGGGGCTGTCTGAGGGGGTCATGCGGGGGTTGGGGC
>Ga0079299_1000103_pt1 | contig 19255 bp, 18 predicted proteins | sample Wag4_2014_7_11_2_FD_76334 | JGI IMG/M metagenome (GOLD analysis project Ga0079299, IMG submission 76334) | Lake water microbial communities from Ohio, USA - Utica-2 Time Series LW 2014_7_11 | ecosystem: Environmental > Aquatic > Freshwater > Lake | place: USA: Ohio | collected 2014-07-11
ACAAAGTCTGGAGTCTGGGTCGCTTTGCCACTTGATTACCAGTTGGAAATCGTTAACAAGAAAATGCCAGTGATTGAAGATAACGGCAGACATGTTGAGTTAAGCCCATCGGGGTTTTCAATCGATGGCCAACTCTTGGATATCGATTGCGTTTTCCCTGTTTTGCATGGTGAATTTGGCGAAGATGGAAAGATCCAACACCTGTTAGATGAAGCAGAGCTTGCTTATGTTGGCAGCGGTGTGAGTGCTTCTGCCCAAGCCATGGATAAGGTGATTGCAAAACAGCTATTCGCAGCCAGTGGAATGAGGATTGCCTCAGGGGTTGATGTCACGCACGATGATTGGCGAAGCAAAACTGAATCTCTAAATTTTCCAGTCTTTGTAAAGCCAGCTAGTGGCGGTTCCAGCAGAGGAACGCATAAAGTAAAAAATGCTGCCCAATTAGAGCCTGCGATTTTGGATGCTTTGCTTTACGACACCAAAGTTTTGGTTGAAACCGCGATTAATGGTCGCGAAATCGAGTGCGCCGTATTGGAGCGAGACGGAAAAGTTGAAGCCTCAATTGTTGGTGAAATAATCGTTAACCCGAAGTTTGAATTTTATGATTTTGAGGCAAAGTACCTAGATGATGCAACAACTGTGAAAATTCCAGCAGATATTTCAGATATTGATGCCGATGAAATTCGGCGATTAGCTGTTGCAGCTTTTCATGTATTGGGTTGCTCTGGACTTGCCCGTTGTGACTTCTTTTACTCAACTACCGGCGAGATAATCATTAATGAAGTAAATACAATGCCCGGTTTTACAGGTACGTCGGTATATCCAAAGTTATGGCAGGCTTCTGGTGTTTCTTATCGAGATTTGATTTCAGCGCTCATTGATACTGCGCTCTCCTCGTAAAGAACTTAACTTAGGTGAATTACTGGACAGGTAAGAGTGCTTGTAATTCCAGGCACACTCTGAACCTTTGACAGTACTAGACGACCAAAATCTTCCATGCTCGATGCCTCAGCGCGCATGATTACATCGTAAGGACCTGTAACGCCTTCGGCCAAAGTTACTCCAGGGATTTTTGCAACAGCATCTGCGACTCCAGATGCTTTTCCAACTGCAGTTTGAATCAAGATGAAGGCTTGTACTGACATGTGAGCTCCTTGCCGATTGAGGTTCAAACGCTACCGCAGAGCCAACCTTACTTACTAGTCGATTAGGCTAAGCGGTATGAACTTTGACGAGGCCGGGGTAATTGCCGCCTTAGCGCGCATCTTTGGAGTAACCCATCGCGGGGTAACCATTGGAATTGGCGATGACGCTGCGGTGGTTGCAACAGGTAATCAAACCGTCATCACGACTGACATGGCCGTTGAAGGGACACACTTTTCAACAAAGTGGAGCAGCGCATTTGATATCGGACGCAAAATAACGGCGGCAAATTTGGCAGATGTCTATGCCATGGGGGGATCACCCAGGTACTTAGTTGCCGCAGTAACTTTGACTGGCAATGAAAGCTTGGAATGGATTGAAGAGCTTGCAGAAGGCATCGCCCATGAAGCAGCAAGTTGTGGAGCCTCTGTTGTAGGTGGAGATTTAGCCAAAGGCCCTTGCATCGTCATTTCTATAACAGCAGTTGGAGAAGTTGATGCTCCGATAACTCGTTCTGGAGCACAAGTGGGGGACTCGGTTTTTATTTCCTCTTTGCCCGGATGGTCTGCCGCTGGACTAATGCTCATTGAAAAAGATCCAGAAGATGATCTTGCACTTCACGCTATCTCAGAATTTTGCGCTCCAACTGTCGATTATGTATCGGCAGTTCAGTTTTCTAATAATCGCGTACACTCGATGTGCGATGTTAGTGATGCGCTAATTACTCAAGCACATCAAATGGCACAGGCATCAAATGTTTGCTTTGCATTTGATCAAAAACTGATCAGCCAGCATCCCGAGTTTGATACTTTGAAAGAGTTGGCTGATTCAAATGGAATAGATGTCTGGCAGTGGATTTTTGCTGGAGGCGAAGATCATGTATTTCTTGCCACCGGGATTGACCTTGACGGTTTTCGTATCGGAACCGTTGTGCCAGGTAGCGGTGTAACTGGTGCTGAAATGAAAAAAGCGCCAGATACCTGGCGCCATTTCAATTAAAAGTTATGCACAATTAACGAGTAACTTTTCCAGCCTTTAGGCATGAAGTACAAACGTTCTGACGCTTTGGTGTTCCACCAACAAGGGTGCGAACGCGCTGGATATTTGGATTCCAACGACGACGGGTTTTCACCTGTGAGTGAGAAACATTGTTTCCGAAGCTGGGCCCTTTGCCACAGATATCGCATGTTGATGCCACAGCGGTACTCCTTTTAACTTTTCTATAGATTTCGTTCCAATGGGAACAGGCCGTAAGGGTACCCCGTAGGCGGGGTTCAATGCCAATTCAGGCGTATTACCCAACAATTGCCGGATTTAGAGAGAGAATGCCCGTGTGGCACATCTGGAAAACAAGGTCTCAGCGGTCGTAGGGGACCGCACAGCAAAAGTTCTAGAGACCACTTTTGGAATCAAAACAGTAGGCGATCTAATGCGTCACTACCCAAGACGCTACATGGTGCGCGGGGAACTCTCCGACATCTCGGCCTTGCATGAAGGCGATGAGACCACAATTCTGGCTCAGGTTTATTCAGCGACTAATCGGCCGATGCGCGGTCGCAAAGGGAGCATGCTCGAAGTTGTTGTTACCGATGGGACAGACAAACTTTCATTAACATTTTTTAATCAAGCATGGCGCGAAAAGGATCTTAAGGTTGGCCGCCAAGGATTATTTGCTGGCAAAGTTGGCGTTTTCAATAACAAAAAGCAGTTGGCACATCCGGATTACGAAATGATTCCAGATGGGTCAGATGTGGACAGCGCAGTTGAAGGTTTTGCCGGCAAATACCTACCGGTCTATCCCGCTTCGGCGAAATTGCCATCTTGGAAAATTTCCCAGTGTGTTCAGCTTGCAATCGCATCGCTCGAAGAAATTGTGGACTTTTTACCTTCTTCAATTCAGGATAAGCATTCTTATCCATCACTTCACCAAGCGCTAGTACAACTACATCAACCTGCAGACCTTGAGCATGCCGAGTTATCTCGCGAGCGATTAACCTTTGATGAAGCGTTTTTATTGCAATCGTTATTGGTAATGCGCCGAATCGAATTAAAGAAACTTAATTCAACGTCAAGAAAGCGAACCACTGGTGGTTTGCTAGATGCTTTTGATAAAACTTTGCCTTTTGAATTAACTGCTGGACAGATTGCGGTATGTAAAGAAATAGAATCCGATTTGGCCCAGCCTCATCCGATGCATCGCTTGTTACAAGGCGAGGTAGGTTCGGGTAAGACAATTGTGGCGTTACGTGCGATGTTAGCTGTTGTTGATAGCGGTGGACAGGCAGCTTTGCTTGCCCCAACTGAGGTTTTAGCTGCGCAACATCTGCGAACAATTCAAAAACTATTAGGCGATCTCGGCCAGGCTGGAATGTTAGGCGGCTCTTCTCTTGCTACCCAAGTAACTTTGATTACAGGTTCGCAAAATGCTGCAGCCCGAAAACAAGCCCTTGCCTTAGCTGCAAGTGGAAGTGCTGGCATTGTTATAGGCACTCATGCATTGCTTGGGGAAAAAGTAGAGTTTAAAGATTTGGGTCTAATCGTTGTTGATGAGCAACACCGGTTTGGTGTCGAACAACGTGATGCACTCAAAGAAAAGGCTGTTCTTCCGCCTCATTTACTTGTTATGACTGCAACTCCAATTCCACGAACAGTTGCAATGACTGTTTTTGGGGATCTGGATGTTTCGACCTTGCGCGAACTGCCATTAGGTCGCCAACCAATCACTACACATGTAATTCCAGTCAAAGAAAAGCCAACCTTCTTAGAGCGCGCGTGGCAGCGCATCAATGAGGAGGTAGCTCAGGGTCACCAGGCCTACATTGTTGCCCCACGCATTAGTGCAGATTCGGAAGCTAATTCCAACGCGGACATGGATTTCTTATTTGGGGAGGAGTCTTCAGAAATTTCTTCTGTAGAAGAGTTAGCACCGACATTGCATGCAGGCGCACTCAAAGGTTTGAGGATAGCTATTTTGCATGGTCGCCTACCTGCCGAGGAAAAAGAAGCAACAATGCAGGCATTTTCAAAGGGCGATATCGATGTTTTAGTTTCTACAACCGTCATCGAAGTCGGCGTGGATGTTCCCAATGCAACAATTATGGTAATCATGGATTCAGATCGTTTTGGAGTTTCACAACTTCACCAGTTGCGAGGTCGAGTAGGTCGCGGTACTTCTTCAGGGTTGTGTCTACTTGTTACAAATTGCGCAGATCAAACTCCTGCTCGCGATCGATTAAATGCAGTAGCTGGGACCCTGGATGGTTTCGAACTCTCTCGCATTGACCTAGAACAACGACGAGAAGGCGATGTCTTGGGTGCCAATCAATCCGGTACTCAATCTCATCTGCGCTTGTTGCGTGTTTTGCGTGATGAGTCATTAATTGAGCAGGCTCGAGAAGATGCCGAAACCCTCATTGCTACTGATAATGATTTATCGCACTATCCTGCTCTTAAGGCAGAACTTGCGCAGTTACAACGCGATCAAGCCGTTGACTATTTGGATAAGGGTTAATTAATTGAGAATCATTGCAGGAGTTGCCAAAGGTCGAACACTCGGCGCTGTAGCAGGTGCAACTCGTCCAACATCTGATCGTGCCCGCGAAGGGCTGTTTTCATCTTTGTTATCAGAGTTTGGAAGTTTTGAGGGACTTCGAGTTTTAGATCTCTTCGGGGGATCGGGCGCAATTGGTTTGGAGTCACTCTCACGTGGAGCAACCTCAGTTCATGTTGTTGAAAAAGATGAAGAGGCGCAACGTACGATCGAAGTGAATTATGAGTTAGTGAAAAAATCTAATCCATCGGGAAATTTTCATTTGTATGGCATGAGCGCTGAAAGATTTTTAAAGGATCCGCCGAAAGAAAAGTATCATCTTGTGTACATCGATCCTCCATATGATTTTACAAATCAAGAGGTTGAAGATGTGTTGGGGAGTTTGCACGATAATGAATTCTTAAATAGCGATGCCTTTATTGCAGTTGAGCGTACAGCTCGTGGCGCATCCTTCATTTGGCCTGATGCATTTTCCCCTGCGCGCGAGCGAAACTACGGCCAAGCCACTATTTATTATGCTCATTACCTGCCTTAAGAATGGATAACTGGCCCCACTATTGCTAGCGTTTGGTACATGAAGCGCGCGGTATGCCCTGGATCCTTTGATCCCATTACATATGGCCATCTCGACATCATCGAACGCGCAGCCCAGCAATTTGATCATGTAGTAGTTGCAGTGCTTGAAAATCGCACAAAATCTAGTTTGTTTTCCGTTGCAGAACGGATTGAGATGATTTCAAAGGTGACATCCAAGTTCCCAAATGTATCCGTTGATTCTTGGAGCGGACTTTTGGTTGATTACTGCAAAAGCAACGATATCCAGGCAATCGTAAAGGGATTACGAGCCGTAACTGACTTTGATTACGAGCTTCAGATGGCGCAAGTGAATCTACAAGGTTCAGGCGTCGAAACAATGTTTATGGCGACATCTCCGACTCATTCATTTTTGTCATCATCTCTTGTGAAAGAGCTCGCTCATTACAACGGGGATGTTTCAACAATGGTTCCACCATCAATTAATGAAGCTCTCAAAGATCGAATAGCGGGGAAGTAAAAATGGATTCAGTAGACAAGTTAACTTCTGCAATAACCATGGTCGAAGAGGCTCGCGGCGTGCCGTTGTCTGCAAGCTGTGTGGTTCACCGCGCCGAGATGCTTGAGCTTTTAGATGAAGCGCGCGAAGCACTTCCAGTTGATTTTGATACAGCACGCAAAATTATCGAGACACGAGATGCAATTATTGAAGAGTCTCGAGTGAGCGCAGAACAAATGATTGCAATTGCTCGTGAAGATGTTGCAGAGATGGTCGAGCAAACATCTATTGTAAAAAATGCCCGAGAAGAAGCACGCAAAATTCTAAAGGATGCTCGTGAGACCGCCGAACTCGAAAAACAAGAAGTTGAACAATATATCGATGGTCGACTTGCAACCCTTGAAGTAATTCTCAATAAAACTATGGATGCTGTATCTCGTGGTCGAGATCGCTTAGCTGGAGCAAATGACAAGGATGTCTTGTCTCAACTAGCCGATGACTAAAGCCTTAGATTCATTCAAGCTCAATACATACGAGCTTCCTCGTCGCGCAGGTGAGATGAAGGAGTACGAGCTCGATATTGTGGTTAAGGAAAAATTTGGAGTCGATCTAATTTCTGTTCCTGCCGGTGAAGTAATTGAAGTTGATGCGCGCCTTGAATCGGTAACAGAAGGTGTCCTGCTCAGCGCAGAAGTTTTTGCAGTGGCAAAAGGTGAATGCATTCGTTGCTTAGATCCCGTAGAGATCGTTATTGATCGCAAAATTCAAGAGCTCTATAACTATGAGCCAACAAATGAGCGGGGCAAAAAGAAGAAAAGAGCAACGGAAGACTTAACGACTGAGGATTTAGATGTTGCAGATGAGTTCATGATGGAAGGGGACATCCTTGATCTGGAAACCCCGATCAGAGATGCGGTTGTTTTGTCTTTGCCGGTAAACCCCGTCTGTAGCCCCGATTGCCTTGGGCTCTGCCAAGAGTGTGGCGGCAAGTGGGCAGATCTGCCTGAAGATCACGCCCATGAAGTAATCGATGCTCGCTGGGCATCCCTAGATGGCCTGAATCTGATCGGGCCCGATAACCCCGATTTCAAGATTTAGCCTTTTTGAGGGATACTTACCCTCTGCGGCCCAGTGGCTGCTAAGTATTGAGAAGAGGTTTTAAAAAGTGCCAGTACCAAAGCGAAAAATGTCGCGTTCAAAGACGCGCTCTCGTCGTAGCCAGTGGAAAACAACTGCAGCTTCTCTATCAACTTGTGGACAATGCCAGCAACCTAAGTTGCAGCACACAGCTTGCCCAACGTGCGGTACTTACAACCGTCGCCAGGTATTAGAGGTCTGATCTGAGTTCAATGCTCAGTGAGCAGCTGGGAGTCACACTCGATCCAGCTTTGCTTGAGTTGGCCTTTACCCATCGTTCATATGCATATGAAACTGGGAGCAAAGAAACTAATGAGCGCTTGGAATTTCTTGGTGATTCAGTTCTTGGTTTAATTGTTACCGAAGAACTCTATAAGCGATATCCAGATTTTGATGAGAGTCGATTGTCTCCCTTGCGTTCTGGTGTTGTAAACATGCGTGCGCTCGCAGAAATTGCGCGAGGCTTGCAATTAGGTCAGTACATCCGTCTTGGAAAAGGCGAAGAAGTAACAAATGGTCGAGATAAAAACTCACTTCTGGCCGATGCATTAGAGGCGTTAATCGGTGCTATTTATTTACAATTTGGTTTTGAGAAGTGCACTGAGATAGTTCGACAGTTAATTACTGCAACGATGGATTCTGCGGTTGCACGAGGCGCTGGTCTCGATGGTAAAACTGCACTTCAAGAACTAGCCGCTTCCCTTGGAAAAGGCGCACCTGAATACGTTGTAAGCGAAGAGGGACCAGATCACGATAAAAATTTCACCGCCGTTGCAATGTTAAGCGGACAAGTTATGAGCCAGGGCACTGGAAAAAGCAAGCGAGAAGCTGAGCAAGTAGCCGCACGCGCGGCATATGAAGCGTTAAAAACCGCCTTTCCTCAAGCCTAAATTCGCTAAAAACACGCTCCAGAGACGATAGGTTTGCCGCGTGTATTTGAAGAGTATGACGCTGAAGGGCTTTAAGTCCTTTGCTTCGGCAACCACTCTTCGCCTGGAACCTGGAATCACATGCGTAGTTGGTCCTAACGGTTCAGGTAAATCAAATGTGGTTGATGCCCTTACTTGGGTTATGGGTGAGCAAGGCGCAAAATCACTTCGTGGCGGAAAGATGGAAGATGTCATCTTCGCCGGAACTAGCGGTCGCGCACCACTTGGTCGTGCTGAAGTTTCATTAACAATTGATAACTCTGATGGCGCTCTGCCAATTGATTACACAGAAGTAACAATTTCTAGAATTTTATTTCGCAATGGGCAAAGTGAGTATCAAATCAACGGAGAGGCATCTCGTTTATTAGATATTCAGGAATTGCTGAGCGATTCAGGTATTGGTCGCGAGATGCATGTGATCGTTGGACAAGGTCAACTCGATGCAATTTTGATGGCAACGCCCGAAGAGCGTCGTGGATTTATTGAAGAAGCAGCAGGCGTACTCAAGCACCGCAAGCGCAAAGAAAAAGCATTACGTAAATTAGATTCAATGCAAGCCAACCTTGCTCGTGTTCAGGATTTAACAGTTGAACTTCGTCGCCAGCTACGTCCACTTGGAAAGCAAGCAGAGGTAGCAAAAAAGGCGGCAACGATTCAAGCGGATTTGCGAGATGCAAAACTTCGTTTGTTAGCCGATGATTTTATTTCGATGTCAAAGACGCTCGAACTAGAAGTTGCAGATGAAACAGCTTTGCGCGAACGTCGTTCAGCTGTTGAAACAGAACTCGACGCTGTTCGCCGCCGCGAAGAAGTACTTGATTCGCAATCGGCGGTCGAAGGCCCACTCTTGGTTGCAGCGCAAGAGACGTATTACAACCTCAACTCATTACGAGAAAAATTCCGTGGAACTCAGAGCCTTGCTCAAGAGCGCTCTCGCTTCCTCAATGAAGAAGCTGAAGAAGCGCGTACATCGGGCAGAGATCCTGAAAGCTTAGATCTTGAAGCAGCAGCGCTTCGAGTAGAAGAAAATGAACTTCGCGCCAATGTTGTCTTAGCTGAAAGCGCTTTACTTCAAGCAACATCACAACTAGTTGCCGCAGAGGCTGCACTAAAAAGCGATGAAGACACTATTGCTGCAGCAATGCGAGCTATTGCAGATGCCCGCGAAGGCACTGCTCGCCAAGAAGGACACATCAAATCTCTCAATGCCCGCCTTGAAGCTATTGCCGAAGAAATTGAACGCTTAATTAAATCTAGAAATGATGCGCAAGAACGGGTTGATAAGGCCCAACGCGAATACTCATCATATGAACTTGAAATTGCTAGCGCAGATTCGGGTGAGTTAGGTCTTGATTCGCAGTTTGAAAACACGAAAACATCTCTAGAAGGTGCCAAATCAAAGTTAAATGAATTAGTTGAAGCCGAGCGTGCTGCAGATCGTGAGAGAAACGCGGTCGAGTCAAAGCTTGAAGCTATAAAGCTGACCTCACAAAATCGCGATGGAGCATCTGCTCTACTTCGTGATTCTCGCGGAGTATCTATTCTTGGAAGTATTGCAGGGTTAATCGAAATTGATAATGGATGGGAATCGGCCGCTGCTGCAGCCCTTGGAAACTTAGCTGATGCGGTAGTAGTGAAGGATCTTTCATCTGCCGTTACTGCGCTAACAACTTTGCGTAGCGAGAACCTAGGACAGGCAGATGTACTGGTCTATGAACCTGGCCAAGCTGGAAATACCAATATTCCATCTGGACTGACTCCGCTAACCGCCCATATTCGATCACATTCAATTGGCGACCTAGTCTCATCCCTTCTTGCTTCAACAGTTGTCGCTGAAAATGCAAATGCAGCAGAAGCTATTTTGCGTTCACATCCTTCGGTAACCGTAGTAACACGAGATGGCGATGTAATTTCAAGAAGCCGAGCACGCGGTGGATCTAAATCATCATCTTCATTAATTGAAATCAAAGCCCTGATTGAAGGACTTGAAAGTAAATTGCGAGAGATAACGCACGATTGTGATCGACTAAAGTTTGAAATCTCAACCGCTACATCTGAAGTTGCTTCACGCCAAAGTGATTACGATCTCGCACTTTCAAAGCTCAATGAGTCAGATGCTCGCATAGGCGCTTTGACTGAACAATTGGCAGTTTCTGGGCAGAACATGAAATCTGCAATGGCTGAGGTTGAGCGTCTCAATAATTCAATTAATGAAGCAACAGCTGCAAAGTCTCGCGATGAAGGCGAGATAATAATTGCGCAGAATCAGTTACAGCAACGAGGCGTAGTTGCAGAGCCCGATCATTCAAAGACAGAAGAGCTACGAAATAATGTTTCGATTGCACGCACGCAAGAAGTTGAAGCAAGACTTGCGGTTAGAACAATTGAAGAACGAGTGGTTTCAGTTGGCGCTCGTGCATTGGCTTTAGAGCAATCCGCCCAGTCAGAACGAGATGCATCAGAGCGTGCAATTATTCGTCGCAGTGCTCGCGCACGCGCCGCGGTAATTTCACAAGCGGTAGCCGAAGCAGCATACGAGGCGCTTATTCATATCGAGCGCTCTATTGCAAAGGCAGCGACAGAGCGTGGTCGCTTGGAAGAATCTCGCGCTGCGCGAGAAGGTGAAACTCTTACCGTTCGCACACGTGGTCGCGAGCTAACCTCAGAGCTTGAGCAACTAACTACCAGCGTCCATAAGGATGAAATTGCTCGCGCAGAACAGCGCCTGCGTATTGAAACTCTTGAAACAAAAACAGTTGAAGAGTTCGGAATTGATACAGCCACCTTGGTCAATGAATATGGCCCAGATAAGGATGTTCCTACTTTCCACGAAACCGAAGAGGGCGAAATCATTGCAACTGAAATGATTCCTTATCGCCGCGATCAACAAGAAAAGCGTCTTGCATCAGCGGAAAGATCTTTGAACTTGCTTGGAAAAATTAACCCTCTAGCTCTGGAGGAGTACACCTCTCTTGAAGAGAGATTGAAGTTCTTGGCAGAACAACTAGAAGATCTGAAGAACACTAAGAAGGATTTGTTGGACATCGTTAAAGAGGTTGATGACCGAGTCCAGTCGATCTTCATGGAAGCATATGAAGAGACCGCTAAACATTTTGAAGATATTTTCTCTCGACTCTTCCCTGGTGGAGATGGGCGCTTGATCCTGACAGATCCAGATAATCCATTAACAACCGGAGTTGATGTAGAAGCGCGTCCACCAGGAAAGCGTATTAAGCGTCTTTCATTGCTTTCTGGTGGAGAGAAGTCTCTAACCGCTGTCGCGATGTTGGTGGCTATCTTCAAGTCAAGACCGAGCCCGTTCTATGTTCTGGATGAAGTTGAAGCAGCACTTGATGATGTCAACCTTGGTCGTCTTCTAGTTGTCCTAGAAGAGCTTCGTGAGAGTTCACAGTTAATCATCATCACTCACCAAAAACGCACAATGGAAATTGCGGATGCGCTCTATGGCGTGACAATGCGCGGCGATGGCGTCACCGAAGTTATTTCACAGCGCCTGCGCGAATCTGACGCTAGTTAGGTCTTACAACGATGGGTCTTTTTAGTAAGTTCATCGCCAAAATAAAAGGCACAAATGATTTCTCTCCTTCAGATTGGGCAGAGCTAGAACAAGAACTCTTGTCATCTGATCTTGGTCCAACTTTGACGAAAAGTTTTTTAGATGAGGCTAAAAAAGTAAAAAGCGAGGATGCCGAACAGGCATTGATCGAAATCCTCACAAACAAACTTTCAAGCAATTCACGACAACCAATAATTGTTCCGGGAACAACAACAATTATGGTTGTTGGCGTTAACGGCACTGGAAAAACCACTTCGGTTGCAAAACTTGCTTCCTTTTATAAGAAGAGTGGGAAAAGCGTAATTTTGGCGGCAGGAGATACCTTTCGAGCAGCAGCTGTTGATCAATTAAAAACCTGGGGCGATCGAATCGGCGTGCAAGTTATTGCAGGTAAAGAAAATGGAGATCCGGCATCCGTGGCCTTTGATGGCGCAAAATCAGCGCAGGAGTCGGCAAGTGAAGTTTTCATCATCGATACTGCTGGACGACTACACAATAAAAATGATTTGATGGCAGAACTTGGCAAAGTAAAACGAGTTGTAGAAAAGGTTTCACCCATTAATGAAGTCTTGTTGGTAATAGATGCAACAACTGGTCAGAATGGTTTACAGCAGGCCAAAATCTTTACTGAGAGTGTCTCGGTCACGGGAATTATTTTGACCAAACTAGATGGAAGTGCAAAAGGTGGGGTAGCCCTGGCGATCGAGGCCGATCTGGGTATTCCCATTAAGTGGGTCGGAACGGGTGAATCCGAGGCGGATTTCGCTCCGTTTGATGCTCACAGCTATGTAAAAGGGTTGCTCTCGTAACCCAGATTTAACACAAGGCGCTTTTTTGTCATACCCCTGAAATCCTAAATGTTCTTCTTTGTAACTGCCGTATTAGATGGTTTGGCCATCTCAAAGGCGAGTATTTATAGTGATTGAGGAAGCAGATAAGACTATGGAAGAGATTGTTTTAAATTCTGGCGATACAGCATGGATGCTGGCAAGTACCGCTCTCGTTTTACTGATGACACCTGGTCTCGCCTTTTTCTACGGTGGCATGGTTCGTACCAAGAGTGTGTTGAACATGATGATGATGTCTTTTATTTCGATGGGCATCGTAAGTGTCTTATGGGTTATTTATGGATTTGAGTTAGCTTTTGGATACAAAGCCGATTCGCCTTGGTATGGCAATTTCTCGTTCTCTGGTCTTGGTGGAGTGGTCAATGAGTTCACTAATAACGGTGGCACCTATCCAATTCCAGTGTTGGTATTTGCAGCATTTCAATTGATGTTTGCAATCATTACGCCGGCACTGATTTCAGGTGCTGTTGCAGATCGCGCAAAATTTTCAGCATGGGCAATCTTCGTCGCTATTTGGTCAACGATTGTGTATTTCCCGGTTGCGCATTGGGTTTTCGCTTTTGGAAACAAGGTTGGTGACACAGTAACCGGTGCAGGATTTTTGGCCAGCAAAGGCCTGGAAGATTTCGCAGGTGGAACAGCGATCCATATCAACGCTGGCGCAGCTGCATTAGCTTTAGCAATAGTGCTTGGTAAGCGCATCGGATGGCGTAAAGAGGCGATGCGACCTCACTCTTTGCCGCTAGTTCTGTTGGGAGCGGCCTTGTTGTGGTTTGGATGGTTTGGATTTAACGCAGGGTCAGCACTTGCTGCCAATGGAGTAGCTGCACTTGCTTTAATCAATACACAGGTTGCAACCGCCGGAGCAGTGTGTGGATGGCTATTCATTGAAAAAGTTCGCAACGGCCATGCAACATCTTTGGGCGCTGCATCAGGAGCTGTTGCCGGACTTGTGGCGATTACTCCTGGATGTGCGTTTGTGGCCCCATGGGCTGCAGTTGTCATTGGATTTTTCGCAGGTATTTTCTGTGCGCTTTCAGTGGGCCTCAAGTACAAATTTGGATTTGATGATTCACTAGATGTTGTTGGCGTTCACCTTGTGGGCGGAATCTGGGGCTCACTTGCAGTTGGATTATTTGGATCACAGCTAGTCAACAGCATTGGCGTCGATGGATTCTTCTATGGTGGGGGAATGACTCTTCTTGTGAAGCAAGCATTAGGTGTCGCACTTGTCGCCGGTTATTCATTTGTCGTTACCTTGATCTTAGGATTTATCATTGAAAAGACAATAGGATTTCGTATCAAAGCTGAAGATGAAGTCGACGGTATTGATCTTGTTGAGCATGCCGAAAGTGCTTACGAATTGAGTAGTTCTTCCCGTGGAGGTGCGTTCTAATGAAATTAATCACTGCAATCTTGAAGCCATTTAAATTAGAGGATGTAAAAAACGCCTTGCAAGCAGCGGGCGTAACAGGAATGACAGTTTCCGAAGCAAGTGGCTTTGGTCGACAACTTGGACACACCGAGGTATACCGCGGCGCTGAATACACAGTTGACCTGATCCCTAAAGTCAGATTAGAACTACTTGTTGATGACAATGATGCCGAAGCATTTGTCGATGTGATCGTTAAGGCAGCATCAACAGGATCAATCGGTGATGGAAAAGTTTGGACTACCCCGGTAGACCAGGTTATTCGTGTGCGTACAGGCGAGCGGGGCTCTGAAGCAATTTAGTCTGCTTTCAAGTACCCTTCAGCTCTTATGTTCGATTCACTAACATCGCGATTTAGTGGCGCTTTTGCATCACTACGATCTCGCGGCAAGATTTCATCTTCGGATATTGAATCTACATGCGTGGATATTCGACAAGCGTTGTTGGAATCTGATGTGGCTCTCTCGGTTGTTGAAGATTTCATCGCCGATATTCGTCAGAAATCTCTAGACGCTCTTCCTACTTTGCAATCAGGAAGCAATCAGGCCAATGCGATCTTTGAGATCGTTAACGCTTCTTTAATTGAAATCCTTGGGGGACAGGCACGCAGAGTTCGCTTTGCTAAGAATCCTCCAACTGTCATCATGCTTGCAGGTCTTCAAGGCGCGGGTAAAACTACTTTGGCTGGAAAGCTTGCAAAGTTTTACGCAGAGCAGGGAAATACGCCGCTCTTGGTTGCATCAGATTTGCAACGCCCTAATGCTGTAACACAACTGCAAGTTGTTGGTGACTCAGTAAATGTTCCTGTCTTTGCTCCAGAACCAGGTAACGGGCGCGGAGATCCAGTAAAGGTTGCAAAAGCTGGAATTGAGTATGCACAATCAAAGCAGTACAACATGGTCATTGTTGATACCGCAGGACGATTAGGTGTTGATGAAGATTTAATGAAGCAAGCATCTGATATTCGAGATGCTGTAAATCCTGATGAGATTTTGTTTGTTGTTGACGCGATGATGGGCCAAGACGCAGTTAGAACTTCGCAAGCATTCTTAGATGGCGTGGGTTTTGATGGCGTAGTTCTGACAAAGTTAGATGGTGATGCTCGCGGCGGTGCGGCTCTTTCTATTGCTTCTCTTACCAAGCGTCCCATTATGTTTGCATCAACGGGTGAAAAACTGCACGAGTTTGATATTTTCTATCCAGAACGCATGGCATCGCGCATCTTGGGATTGGGCGATGTTGCAACTTTGGCCGAACAAGCCAAGAAAGCTTTTGATACAGATACATCAGCTAAGTTGGAAGCAAAGTTTGCTAGCGGTGAAGATTTCACCCTAGAAGATTTCCTAGAACAACTGCAGGCCATGTCCAAGATGGGCAACATGTCTAAGATATTAGGAATGCTTCCCGGAGCAGGCCAGATGAAGAAACAGATTGAAAACTTTGATGAGGGCGAAATTGTGCGCACCAAAGCGATTGTTCAGTCGATGACGCCAACTGAACGTCGCGATCCCAAGGTATTAAATGGTTCAAGACGTGCTCGAATCGCATTAGGTTCAGGTCGCAAGGTTTCAGATGTGAATAATCTTGTAGATCGCTTCTCAGCTGCTCAAAAGATGATGAAGCAGGTGCGCAATGGTGCAATGCCTGCGGGGATGCCACCAAACATGGGTATGGGCATGGGAATGCCCGCCCTTCCCAAGGTAAATACGCCTGTAAATAAGAAGAAGAAGTCCAAATCAGGCAATCCAGCCAAGCGTGCCCAAGAAGAGAGTCTGTAAAGCCTCGATTTCGCATCTGGCGGCTTGAATGGCAGAATTAGCAACCTGTTGAAGGGGCCCTCTACCCCCAGCAACATCCACAATTCGATAGTCATATGAATTGATCGCGCACCCCGCTGCGGTTGATCTGCATGACACACATTTACAGGAGTACAACTTTCTTGGCTACAAAAATTCGTTTAATGCGCATGGGCAAAATCCGCACACCATTTTTCCGCGTTGTGGTTACAGACTCACGCAAGGCACGTAATGGTCTTTCAATTGAAGAGATTGGTCGCTACGTACCAGGACAAGATCCATCAATCATCGAGATTAACTCAGAGCGCGCTCTGTACTGGTTGGGCGTTGGAGCGCAACCATCTGAAGCTGTAGAGGCTTTGCTTAAGGTCACAGGTGATTGGCAGAAGTTCAAGGGTCTTCCAGGAACTGAAGGAACTCTTCGCGTTGCAGCACCTAAGCCATCAAAGGTTGTTGCTTACGAAGCAGCGATGAAGGCTGCTGCTGATGAACCAGCAGAGGGTGCAACAACATTGAAGAAGAAGGCACAAGAGAAGCTTGCAGCTAAGGCAAACCCTGTTGTGTCCGAGCCAGAAGCTATCGCCGAGGTGGCAGAGGTTCCAGCTGAAGATGTGACTCCAGAAGTCGTGTCTGAAGTTGTTGAAGCACCAGCAGAGGCTGTTGTTGAAACACCAACTGAAGAAGCGGCTGCAGAATAAAAATGATGGATGAAGCCCTAGAGCATTTGGTCAAGGGAATCGTTGATAACCCAGATGATGTTGTTGTCTCTGAAAAGAGCGGACGTCGCGGTACAACTTTAGAGGTTCGTGTTAACCCTGAAGATATCGGCAAAGTCATTGGTCGCAATGGTCGTACTGCAAAGGCACTTCGTACAGTTGTCGGTGCGCTCGCAGGACGCACAGTTCGCGTCGATCTCATCGAGACCGACGAAGCTCGATAACAATGCGCTTACTCGTGGGGCGAATTGGTCGCGCTCACGGAATTCTTGGTGAAGCGACGATAGAGGTTCGTACTGATGAACCTGATCGTCGCTTTGCCATTGGTGCCACAGTTCAAACAGATTCCAATGGCGAATTAAAGATTATTTCAGGGCGAGTTCACAACGGTATTTTGTTGCTTGGCTTTGAGGGAATATCCGATCGAAATGGAATCGAAAAGCTGCGTAATATCTTGCTGTATGCAGAGGTAGACATTAATGAAACAAATGAAGATGAAGATGAGTATCACGTTATGCAGTTAATTGGCTGCGCTGCAGTCCTTGAATCAGGCGAAGTTTTTGGCGAGGTAACTGATGTGGTCAATCTGCCTGGACAGGATTTACTGGCTATCAAGACAGCCCATGGCGAGCAGTTAATTCCCTTCGTTCATCAATTAGTGCCAACTGTCGATATAGCAAGTAAGAAAATAGTTGTTATTCCACCAACAATCACTGGGGCTATGGAATGAAAATAGATGCAATAACAATCTTTCCGGATTACTTTGCACCCCTGCAGCTTTCTTTGTTGGGTAAGGCGCAGGAGCAATCAATTGTTGAAATTGCGGTACATGATCTTCGCTCGTTTACAACAGATAATCACAATACGGTAGATGACACACCTTATGGTGGTGGCGCAGGGATGGTTATGTTGCCAGAAATTTGGGGCAAGGCGTTAGACGCTTTGGTAACACCAGAAACTGATTTAATCATTTTGACACCTGCCGGCAAGAAGTTTGATCAGCCAATGGCCCAGAAATTTTCGCAATCCAAACATCTAATATTTGCTTGTGGTCGTTACGAGGGAATAGATGATCGAGTGCGCCAACATTATGAATCAAAAAATATTCGAGTGCATGAAGTCTCTATTGGGGACTATGTATTAGGCGGCGGGGAAGTTGCATCCTTAGTGATGATTGAAGCAATCACGCGATTAATCCCTGGCGTTTTAGGCAATCCTGAATCTTTGGTCGAAGAATCACATAATGAAGAGGGGTATTTGGAGTACCCAAACTTTACAAAGCCTTCTAATTGGCGAGAGTTAGAAGTTCCTGCAATTTTGCTCAGCGGTAATCACGGCGAGATCGCCAAGTGGCGCGCGGCTGCAGCACAAGAGCGCGCAAAGAAGAATCGCTAGGCTTCAAGTAGAGTTGTCCCCATGTGCAGACTTCTGGGATTTACTTCAACCCAACACAAGAGCTTCTACGAGGCCGTTGGATCTGGTTTTGATTCATTTGTTGGTTTATCTGCCGAACACAAAGATGGTTGGGGCATTGCATTTGATGGGCAGATCCAAAAGGATTTAAAGCCCGCACATGAAAGTCCAGAATTAACTGATACGGCAACTACAAGACCAAGTAATGGTGGCATGCTGCATTTGCGTCAAGCTTCTAAGGGAATAAGTGTTGGCATCGATAACAACCATCCATTTACACACAACGCCATCACATTCATGCACAACGGCACTATCCGTCCAGCCGAAACCATCGAGCAATTTGTTGATGAAAAGTACAAGGGCTTAATTAAAGGAACAACTGATAGCGAGCGTTATTTTTACGCACTCATTTCAAAGGTAGATGAGCTTGGATTAGTTGAGGGTGTGCGCAAGAGCGTTAATCTGATTCGAGCTACCGCCGAATACTCATCGCTTAACATTATGGTCCAAACTCCAGAGTTCCTTATTGCAGTGTGCGAGTTTAATCCTGAGAACAAGACCGAATGGAGTTCTGAGGATCATTATGAACTTCGATTAAAAAAAGAGGGCGAAGATGTAGTTATCGCATCTACAGGTTGGGGTAACTCGGATTGGCAACATCTAGATAATCATCAGATGTTGGTTGTCGATCGCTCTTCTTTAGAGTGCTCAATTTCTGCTCTATGATCCGCACCTATACAGTCGAAACGTACGGCTGTCAGATGAATGTTCATGACTCCGAGCGCATTGCGGGGTTACTGGATGAGGCGGGATACATTCCTGTCATAACCGGAGAACAAGCCGACATAGTTGTTTTTAACACCTGCGCAGTTCGCGAAAATGCCGATAACAAACTGTATGGAAATCTAAGCTTTTTGGCCCCACTGAAAAAACTGAACCCCAATATGCAGATTGCGGTGGGTGGATGTTTAGCTCAAAAAGATCAAGCTACGATTCTGAAAAAAGCACCTTATGTGGATGTAGTTTTCGGAACGCATAATGTCGGTTCCTTACCGGTATTGCTTGAACGGGCAAGAATTGAAGAAGAATCACAAATTGAAATTCTAGAATCCCTGGAGCATTTTCCATCAACGTTGCCTGCAAGAAGGCTTTCGGCATTTTCTTCGTGGGTTTCAGTCTCAGTAGGCTGTAACAACACCTGTACATTTTGTATTGTTCCCACACTTCGAGGAATTGAAAAAGATCGAAGTGCATCAGATATTTTGACCGAAGTGAAGACCTTAGTTGATCAGGGTGTTATCGAAGTGACGCTACTTGGTCAAAATGTAAACGCCTATGGTGTTGATTTTGGGGATCGTCATGCCTTTGCAAATCTGCTCCGCCAATGTGGTGAAATTGAAGGTTTAGAGCGAGTTCGCTTTATGTCCCCACACCCACGAGATTTCACAGATGATGTCATCGATGCAATGGCGTCAACGCCAAATGTCATGCCTCACCTGCACATGCCTTTGCAATCTGGTTCTGACCGTATCTTGCAGCAGATGCGACGTTCATATCGGACAGATAGATATCTTGGAATCCTTGATCGAGTGCGTACTGCAATTCCACATGCGGGAATTACTACCGACATTATCGTTGGCTTTCCGGGTGAAACTGAAGAAGATTTTCAAGCAACTCTAGA
>Ga0079299_1000111_pt1 | contig 18695 bp, 14 predicted proteins | sample Wag4_2014_7_11_2_FD_76334 | JGI IMG/M metagenome (GOLD analysis project Ga0079299, IMG submission 76334) | Lake water microbial communities from Ohio, USA - Utica-2 Time Series LW 2014_7_11 | ecosystem: Environmental > Aquatic > Freshwater > Lake | place: USA: Ohio | collected 2014-07-11
AGCTGCCGAAGACCAACGTCGGAAAAATTCTCCGACGCGCACTTCGAGAGTGATTAGTAATTAAGGTTGAGCTGAATCACCGCAGTCGAACCGCTCACCTCGTTGCCGACCAGCAGCAGGGGCCTTCCATTGGGCGAGTCCTTCGCAGCAATGAAGTGCAATCCCTCCGGACCGAGGTCGCCCACCTTGGAGAGGTTGGTTTCAGGATCGAGGACCCAGTCGGTGCGCGTATTCAAATAGTCCACGCGCTTGGGTGCAGCCGGATTGGTGATGTCATAGACCAGCACCCCGCCCATCCGCTCCAGTCCGACAAAGGCGAAGGTTTTTGCCCCGATCTGGCCGACAGCAAGCCCCTCGGGTTCAGGGCCCTTTGCATCGCTGCGGCTATCGAAGGCGTTGCCCTCATCGTGACCTTGATTGAAATAGTCCTTACAGGCAATGGTGCGCGTAGGTCCCGCTTTACACTCATCGCTGGCGAGAAACTTCTCAATCTCTGAACCGGAGTCCCAGACGAGCTGGCCCTGATCACTCCAAATAGTGAACGAACGGGCACCATAGGAGTAAAGCTTGTCAAACATCAAACGATCGCCTGCAGGATCCTCGACCCCTGACGCGTTAAAGAGCACCGGCTGGCCCTGAGCGTTCGTCCTATAGCCTTGAGTCCAGGTGATGTTGAGTCGACCCAGGCTAGCATCATCGCGGCACTTACCGGGATCCCCCGCTTTTGCACCACAGTATGCGAAGACTTCGGGGTTCAGCAGGCCACCCTTAGCAATTGCAGCAAGCTGAGGGGGGAGGTCATCACCGGCGCGGCCCGACCAGCCCTTCTTGTCAATCACATACTTGACCCGAAACTCCTCGACAAAACCCTTTGTGGTGTCGCCGGACCAATATGCACTGGTGTCCTCACCCCAAGCACGAGCATCTCCTTCGTTCGCTGTCACCAGGTAGGTCTTGCCACCAACAGAGTAAGCCGCAATGGTGTCGGGCTGGTACATGCCAAACACCCCAGGCCACGCCTGAATGTTGATCTTGGAGTCACGATCACTCGCATCGATCTCATTACCCACGCGGCCATAGTCCTTGTAGCCGAGGGCAATAATGTCCGTCACAGTCGCGGTCGCAATGTCGATCTTCGCGAGCGCGTTATTTTCTTGCAGTGTGACGAAAGCCGTCTTGCTGTCTGGTGTGACTGCGATGTATTCGGGCTCTAGGTCCTTGGCTACGGTTGCGTTCGGACCATAGATTCGGACCCCTTTCGTTTTGAGCGCAGCAGCCTGGCTGTTAAACGCACCAAAGCCCGCTGTCCTGGCAACCGGCTTGGCTGGGTCCGATACATCGACCACACTCACAGAACCCTCTGGATCAATCTGGTAGTCATCTGAGGGCTCCCCTTCATTCGCGACCAATACGGTCTTTCCATCTGGGGAGAACGTTACGTTGTCGGGTACTGCGCCAATTGCGACGCTTGACAATAGAGCGAGGTCACTGGCACGGTAGAGCGCCAGCACACCAGGATCAGTCTTCACAGGCGCCTGAATGGCTGCCGCTACGATCCCGTTGGCTACGGCCACACTGTTGATCTCTCCGCCAGCAATCAAGGCAGAGGCTTTTATCTCGCCAACCTTGGCAGGCTTGGTGGGATCGACCAGGTTCAAGACATCGACTGTCCCAGCCTTCGCGTTGACCACAAATGCACGGGCGCTCGCAGGGTCGAAGGAGGTGATCTCTGCACCGCCCTCGGCGAACACGTTGGTGGAGTAACCCCCCACCTTGGCGAGGCTCAGGCTGCTGGGCGTGGGTTCGAGGTTTGTCGCATTGAAGGAGCTGAGGTCAACCTTGTTGTTGCCGTCGCCCCCACAGGCAGAGAGAGTCGCACTCAGGACTGCGACGGTGATCAAGCGGAGGGTTGGTTGCTGGAGTTTTGCTTTCATCGTGGTCTCTTGTTCTGGTTTGTGTCAAAGACATGACCGTACCCACGCAAGATGACATTTGAATGAAAGCCAAGGGCCCCGCCCGCTAGGGCGCCAGATCGAAGAACAGCACTTCCGCCCCCATGCCGCCTGCTACGGTGAGTTCTGACTCGTCGACCAGTTTTATTGCATCGCCAGCGTTCAGAGCACACCCATTTACGGTCGCCTGACCCCGTGCCATGTGCACATAGCCCAGTCGACCCGGTACTAATGAGACTTTTGTCGCCTCTTCACCATCGAAGAGCCCTGCAAAGATTCGGGCGTCCGCGGAAAAAGTAACGGAGCCCTCTGCTCCATCCGGCGATGCAACCAATCGGAGCCGTCCACGCTTTTCGTCATCGGAGAACTGCCTCTGCTCATAGCCAGGCGAAATTGCCCGCTCAGCGGGATGAATCCAGATCTGAAGCAAGTGGGTAGTCTGGGTCTGGCTGTGGTTGTACTCACTATGCGCAATACCCGTGCCTGCGCTCATGCGCTGCACATCGCCCGGGAGGATCGCCGCTCCATTGCCAAGCGAGTCCTTGTGAGCGAGTGCCCCCTCGAGAACATAGGTCACAATCTCCATATCGCGATGCGGATGGGTGCCAAAACCCTTGCCGGGTGCAATCCAATCCTCGTTGATGACGCGGAGGTTTCCAAACTGGGTGTGCCGAGGATCGTAGTAGTCTGCAAATGAAAAACTATGGAACGACCTCAACCAGCCATGCTCCGCAAATCCTCGCTCCTCTGACCGCCGAATCTCAATCATCTTGACTCCCTTTTCCCTTCCTCACCTCGCACTTGTCATGAATGCCGGGCTGTGGGGTTTGTCTTGGATACCCTACAAGGCCATGGAGGCACATGGTCTCTCTATTTTATGGGCGACGGCGCTCGCATATGCTGCGCTCACACTAGGACTATTCCTGATGCATCGGGAGACCATACGCACGCAGCTTCACTGGAGCAATCCGCTCTGGACGATGGCTCTGTGCTATGGCTTGACGAATACTTGCTTTAACTGGGCCCTGGCGCTGGGCGACGTCGTGCGGGTGGTGCTTTTGTTCTACCTGATGCCCGTCTGGTCGGCATGCTTTGCGAGATGGCTCCTGCATGAGCGACTTGGGCTAGAGGGTGCAGCACGCCTGCTGCTTGCGCTTGGGGGGGCCGTGATTGTGTTGGGCGGCGTGGGAAGCACAGGCGGGGCAGCAGATCTGCTCGCCATCGCCGGCGGACTCTTTTTTGGGTTGGCTAACGTACTGCTGCGCAAAGCGGAGCATCAGAGCCAAGCGGCGAGGCTCTGGATGATGTTTGCTGGCTCAGGTCTCGTACCCCTCCTCGTTTTGTTGGCTATGGCTGGCCTGACCGGCTTGCAGCTCTGGCCGGGCCAGAGCCTGGGGTCCCTTAGCCCTCCTTGGACGGCAAGCTCACATGCATTCCTGTGGCTACCCGTGGTCATCATCGGGCTTGCGCTCGCAAACTTTGCACTTCAGTTTGGCGCGAGCCGACTGCCAGCGCAGGTCACCAGTCTGCTTATGCTCTCCGAGATTGTCTTCGCAGCGGTCTCCGCTGCGCTGATCCTTAGGACGACACCGCCGCCACACGAATGGATCGGCGGTTTGCTCATTGTTGCCGCGGCAGCCTGGGCAAGCCTGCGCCCCCCCAAATGACCGAACTCGGTATTCAAGGCTTTTGGCAGTTTGTGCTGGGTACCGTCATCGTGGTCCTGCTGCCGGGTCCTAACTCACTTTTTGTGCTCACCACAGCCGCGCGCGAGGGGCCCGAACGAGGCTGGCGCGCTGCTTGGGGCATCTTCACCGGAGACACTCTGCTCATGGTGGCCACGGCCTATGGCGCGGCGTCTCTGATGGTGCTCTTCCCTCTCGCCTTTGAAGCTGTGAAGTCTCTGGGTGCGATCTATCTTGGCTGGATTGGGGTTGGCTTACTCCGCGCGGGGTTACTCCAATGGCGGCATGCACCACAGCAATCGAACACAACCCAGGCAGAGGTCCACACTCACTCAGGTGCCTTGGAACGGGCACCCTATTGGAAGGCACTTGGCCTCTCGCTCACAAACCCAAAAGCAATTCTTTTTTTTCTCGCGTTTTTCACACAATTTGTGCGGGTTGATGCTCCATCTCCGGCATTGGCTTATGCACTGCTCGGGCTTGTCGTGCAGACCTGCAGCCTTGCCTACCTCTGGATGCTCATTAAAGCGGGTGTCCACCTCAAGTCAATTTTCATACGGCACCCGAAGTTATCGGCGGTTGGCATTGTTGCGGTGAGCCTCTGCTTTATCGGGTTCGCAGCCCACATGATGGGCTAAAAAAAACCCCGGCTCACAGGCCGGGGTCAGATCTGCGGGGTGAACCGCGGCTGCTTAGAACTGGTACTTCGCTGTAACGCGCAAGGCCCACTGCGACTCGTTTTTAGACTGCTGCAGAGCAAGGCTCTCAGGCGTACCCACCGCATAGATGTAACGTCCATCTGCGGTCATACCGGCATAAGACACAAACTCGCGAGCCTCAAAATTAGACTGAATGGTCCGACCCCACTTGCTATTCAAGAGGTTGCCTAGGTTAAAGATATCGAACGTCACCGAGGCTCGGTGCTGAGCGTTGAAGGCAGGAATATCTTGGCTCATGCGGAAGTCGATCACATTCACCCGGGGGGCCGTGCTGCTGTTGCGGGGCACGACACGACCCTTGTAGCTGCTGAGGCCTTTCTCGCTATTGACCACATTCCAGAAGGCCAGCTCAGACTCTGCGGGAGATTTATTGCCCACAGCGGCGAATACCACTTCACCAGACCCTGGTGCGCTGGGGATATAGAGCAGGTCGTTTCCAGCCTGGCTGTCCCCGTTGGCGTCGTTGTAGAAGGTCCAGCTGTAAGGGTAGCCTGTGCGATGCTCAGCAAAGATGCCGAAGCTGGTGCTCAGGTTTCCGAAGAGCTTGGTCTTGTAGGTCGCTCCGAGGTTCACCCGATTGCGAATTTCATAGCGCGAACGAGCAAGCTCCTCCTCGTTGGCCTGAAGGCGGGGGAAGTAGCGCCAGTTCGAGAAAGCAATCGATGAACTGCCGTCATGAACGGATTTGACATCACTGTAGGTGTAAGACGCGTTCCAGCCAAACCCGGCACCGGCCGCGGGTTTCGCAAGCGCAACCGTTACTGTATTGCCATTGCCCTTGTCGGTCTTCTTGGTCAGCATGACGTTATCGAAAGACCGGTTGCGCAGGAATTTATCTTGAACGCCCGCAGTCGATACACGACTTACCGCTCCGTTGGAGGCCACCGTGTAGCTTGATGCGTTGTAGCCAGCCGTGTTAAAGAACATCTGACGACCGTCAGGTCCAACGCGGGTCGCAGGGCCCAAGTTCAGGTGCTCAAAGTAGATGTCGGCGTTGGTGTCCGTTCGGATGTACTCTGCAGACACCACGTAGCCGTCTTTGAGGGTCGCTTCATAGGCGAGGTTGCCCTTCCAAATCGAGGGCAGTTCAAGTCCGCCATCATTGAAGTCGATCGCAGGAACGGGGGGTGAACCAGCCAAGCTGGGCTGCTTCGTGGGGTCCATCGAGACTGCCAAACCATCAACGGGGCATGTTCCAGAGCACGTCGTGAGTGCAGTCTGTACACCCGTGTTTGAGTAGGGGTTAGAGAACCAGACCGTGGGCGCACCGCCCTTGAACAGGCCGTAGCCACCGCGCACCCGGCTCTGCATGGCATCGCGCAGGTTCCAAGTAAAGGCAAACCGGGGCTGGACGAGGGTCATCTCGTCGTTGATCGCGGAGTTATCACGACCAAATCCGCCCGACTGAGCGGTGTTGGTGGCAGGGGTGCCCGGCACCAGGGCTGCCGCGCCCGCCACGCTCTTCAAGGGGCGGTCGTCGGTGGTCTGGGTGTCCATGCGGACGCCTGCGAGCAGTGTGAGGTCACGGCTCACACGCCACGTGTCTTGCACGAAGAGGCCCGTGTTCTGATAAGAGAACTCTGCCGCGCCCTGGTCGAGCGTGAGGCCAGCCTGAGGCACGCGAATATTGAAATAGCTCGGGCGGCCCTTTTCGAAGTTCTCGAGGGCGGCCAGCGCTGCCTGCTCGCCATTCGAGCAGTTCACGGCGCCACTGATACTGGTGTAGCTAAAGCGGTTGTCACACTCAAACCGATAGACCCCATTCGACTGAGGCAGGAATGCGTTGAAGACGTCGTTGGTCTCCTGGGTGCCACCGAACTTCAGCTCGTGTGCGCCCATCAGGTAGGTGCCTGCGAGGAAGAGTTCCTGGGTGTCGGTCTTCAGGATGTTGTAGTGGCGGTACTGCTCGGTTCCGAGGTAAACGGAGCGATTTGCAGACGATGTGAGCCCCGATCCAGCAGGCGCAGACCCTTCAAACTGGATCTGAACTGTCGGAGCCGCGGAGTTATTTGCAAAGACCTTGTCGTAGGTTCTGTTACCGAGCTTGATCTCTGTTGAAAAGTTGTCAGACCAGTCGGAATAGACCTGCACGGTATTGGTCTTGAACTTCTTGGACTCAGCCGTCCAGTAAGACGACAAACTCAGCGAACTCGACCCCATGCCGTAATACAAGGGCTCACTCGACTCGGTGTCGCTGTAGGTTAGCGTGAGGCGATGGTCTTGAGTGATATTCCAGTCGATCTTGCCCATCATGGAGTCAGAGGTGAGCTCGCCCTGGGAGGGAACAAGGTTGCCGGCCTCGAAGCCATAGGTGGACTTGGCAATAGACTGAATCTTTTCAATGTCACTCTGAGTCACACCAATGTTTATTAGGTTGCTCCCCACGGGGCCATACTGAGGCGCACCTGCGCGGGAGTCCTTGTACTTTTCTGCATTCACGAAGAAAAAGAGCTTGTCCTTGATGATCGGGCCGCCCAGGGTGAAGCCGGTGTTTGTCACCTTGAAATCTGACTGCTTGGCCGTGGCGTTGGTATCTACGCTCGTAACACGATCGCCCGCCATGCGCTCGTCCTGCTGGGCGTAATAGACGCTGCCCGAGAGCTTGTTGGTACCCGACTTCGTCACGGCGTTGATATTCGCCCCGGAGTAGCCGAACTGTGTCACATCGAAGTTGGAAACGTTCACCTGCACCGAGTCAATGGCATCGAAGGGAATGGGCTGCTTGAGGGTGGGCAGGCCGTTCGAGCTCAGCCCGAAAGGATCGGACACGCCCACACCGTCAATCGTCACCGTGTTGTAGCGGAAGTTCTGGCCCAGGGCCGAGACCATATCCGAAGCCTTGTTCACCTGAGTCACGCGTGGGTCGAGTCGAGCGACCTCCTGGAGGTCACGACCGAAGCCAGGCAAGTTATCGAGATCGGCCTGGCTAAAACTCGTACCGGCGCCAAACCGGTTCGAGCGGGGGTCGGTGAAGCCTTTCTGGCCGAGCACTGTCACGGTCTGGACCGGCGCTCCGATGGTGAGTGACACCTCAAGGGGCTCGGCGAGTTTTAGATCGAGGTTATCTTCCTTGGCAGTCTGGCCGCCTTTTGTGGCGGTTACCGTGTAGGGGCCGCCCACGCGCAGGCCGGTCGCCAGGAAGCGACCGGTCGCATCGGTCATGGCAACGCTGCGCGTGCCGGACGGCATGTGGGTGACCACCACGGACGCTCCGGCAACGGGCTTACCAGAGCCATCTTGCACGAGTCCGCCCATGGAGGAGGACGTATTTTGCGCGACGGCAAGGGGGGTCAGGCTGGATGCGACGGCAAGCGCCAGCGCGGATCGAACGAATAGGGGGGACTGTGACATGGACATCCTCTTTCTGTCGTGGGGGGCGTTAACTCCCGTACTGTCTATCAGACAGATGACAGAATTGTGTCTATGTTGCAAAAATGCTGCAAATCGACTGCCGAACCTCTCCTAGAGCTTTATTTTCAGGCGGTGGGCCAGTTCACCAACCACCCCCCTTCGGAAGGCCAGTACGCAAATCACAAAGATGGCTCCGGTGGCGATGGTGCTCCACCCGCCCAAGTTGGCCAGATAATTCTGAAGATTCACGATGATGGCTGCTCCGGCAATGGGACCCCAAAGCGTTCCAATGCCACCGAGAATGGTCATGAGCACCGCCTCACCAGACATATGCCAGAAGACATCACCCAATGAAGCCAACTGCAACACCAAACTCTTGAGCGCTCCCCCGAGGCCCGCCAAGCCAGCCGATAGCGTGAAGGCGATAAGCTTGTAGCGGTCCACGTCGTAGCCCAAGGAGATCGCCCTCGGCTCATTCTCCCGAATGGACTTCAGCACCTGACCGAAAGGTGAGTTCACGATGCGAATGATCAACAAGAAGGCAATTGCAAAGACCCCCAAGCTAAACAGGTACATGGCAGTCGAACTGCTCAGATCGATGAAGCCGAGCAATTGCCCTCTCGGGACCCCCTGAATGCCGTCCTCTCCATTCGTAAAGGGCAGCTGGGTCGCTAGAAAGTAAATGACCTGAGCGAGCGCTAACGTGATCATTGCGAAATAAATGCCTTGGCGACGGATGGCGAGCGCACCGAATACGTAGCCAATCGCTGCCGAGGTGGCCACACCCAGCAAAAGCCCAATCTCTGGCGTTACACCCCACTCTTTCATGGCGTGGGCTGTGACATACGCGGCGGACCCAAAGAATGCGGCGTGTCCAAAGGAGAGCAGCCCGACATAGCCCAACAACAGATTGAGTGAGGCCGCGAAAATGGCAAAACAAAAGACCTTCATCATGAACAGGTCGTAGACCACATTCTGAAAAGGCACCAAGAGCAACAGAGCGAAGATGCCAATCGAGATTTTTTGGAAAAGTGAGAGGTTCACGCGGTCTTCCTTACCTAACTTTTCCGAAGAGACCGGCTGGCTTGATGAGCAGCACGATAATCATGATCACGAAGATCGAGACCGATGAGGCCTGTGGGTAAAAGACCTTGGTAAGGCCCTCGACCACGCCCAGCCCGAGCCCAGTCAGAATAGAGCCTGCAATAGAGCCCATACCCCCAATCACCACCACGGCGAACACCACAATGATGAGGTTGGATCCCATGACCGCCGTCACTTGGTAAATCGGCGCGGCCATTACTCCCGCAAAGGCTGCCAGGGCGCAACCCGCACCATAGGTGAGCGTAATGATGAGTGGAACATTCACACCCAAAGCCTGCAGAAGGCGGGGGTTCTCCGTTCCCGCACGCAACAGACTTCCCAGTTTCGTGCGCTCAATGAAATACCAGGTCGCAAAGCAAACAATCAGGGCCAGGGCCACGACCCAGAGCCGGTAATAGGGGAGGTAGATTCCTGCCGCACGGAGTCCGCCCGTGAGGACCTCAGGCACCTCATAACTATTGCCCAACGCGCCATACCAGTGCCGAAACAAACCCTCAATGACAAGGGCCAACCCAAATGTCAACAAAAGACCATAGAGGTGATCCAGGTGGTAGAGCCGCTTGAGCATGGTCTTTTCAATGACGATACTCATCGCTCCAACCAACAATGGAGCCAGGATCAGCGCCACAAAATAATTCAACTGAAACTCGGGCATGCCGATCCAGCCGCCGAGCTGGGTGAGCCCAATCCAAGCAAACATGGCGCCCAGCATGTACTGAGCGCCATGGGTGAAGTTGATGACGTTGAGCAGCCCAAAAATCACCGCCAAGCCCAAACTGAGTAGGGCATAAAAAGACCCGTTGATCAGCCCAATCAAGAGCTGTGCCGTAAGGGCTTGAGGGGTGATGCCGAGCAACTCAAACATGAGTTACTTCACCAGCTTGCACTTGGACTGAGAGAGCGGAAGCGTTGCGTCCTTCGCTGCAATCACCTTCGCGACCTTTGCCACATCGTTGGGGCCCTTAGACTCGTTCGGCGCCTTCACTTGCAGCAGGTACATGTCGTGCTCGAATTTTCCGTCCGCTCGGATCTTACCCTTGAACAGCCCGTCGTTGATTTCGATCGACTTTAGTCGCTTCATCACGGCGTCTGCGTTGTCGGTCTTGGTGGTTTCCACGGCCTTGAGGTACTGCATGGTGGAGGAATAGACACCGGCTTGGACCGACGTGGGGGCCTTACCCTTGAACTCTTTCATGAACCGCTCGGCAAACTTGCGGTTACTGTCGTTGTAGTCCCAGTACCAGCCCACTGTGAAGTTCATGCCAGCTGTCTGCTTCAAACCCAGGGCTTGCACATCGGAGATGAACATGAGCAGGGGAACAACCGTCTGCTTAGAACCCATGATGCCCAGCTCTGCAGCCTGCTTGACAGATCCAATGGTGTCGCCGCCTGCGTTTGCGAGGCCGATGACATCAGCCTTGGAAGCCTGAGCCTGAGCCAAGAACGAAGAGAAGTCAGTCGTATTGATGGGGTGCTTGACCGAACCCATGACCTTGCCGCCGGACGCGTTCACCACCTCGGAGGTGTCGCGCTCGAGGGTATGACCGAAGGCATAGTCAGCCGTTACGAAAAACCAGTTCTTCTTGCCCGTGTCGACCACGGCTTTGCCGGTGCCGCGTGACAGCGCGTAAGTATCGTAGACGTAATGGATGCTGTAGGGCGTGCACTTCTCGTTAGTGATCGGAAGGGAGGCCGCACCAGTCACAATAGCGACGCGCTTAAACTGCTCGGACACTTCCATGGCAGCCAAGGCGGATGCTGTGGACACATTGCCCACAATCATGTCGACCTTGTCTTTCTCGAACATTTCGCGGGCTTTCGAGCTGGAGAGATCGGCCTTGGACTGGGTGTCAGCAGAAGTCACCACAATGTTCTTGCCAAGGACCTTACCGCCGAAATCCTTCACAGCCATTTGCGCAGCGAGCAAAGCACCTGGACCTTCAATGGCTGAATAGATGCCAGAGAGGTCAGTGAGCACGCCAATGCGCACTTCGTTATCAGACACAGTCTGTGCCTGAGCGGCAACACCCGCCGCGGCCATCAGGCCAGCAACGAGCGCAGCGATCGGGGTCTTACGGTTCATAGCAGTCTCCAATTTTTGAGGGGTTGTTCACACCTAAACACCAAGCAAAGACTTCAGTTCCTCTTGGTTCGCCTCGAGTTCATCTCTCGCGACGGTCTTCACGACCTGCCCATGCTCGATGACGTAATTGCGGTCAGCGAGCTTTGAGGCAAATCGAAAGTTCTGTTCCACCAACACAATGGTGAAGCCCTTGTCCCGAAGGGTCTGAACCACCTGTCCAAGCTTTTGGACAATGACCGGCGCAAGGCCCTCTGTGATTTCATCGAGCAGGAGCAGATTGGCACCGGTGCGCAAAATGCGAGCGATCGCAAGCATTTGCTGCTCACCGCCTGACAAACGCCCGCCCGGACTGTTTCGACGCTCGAGCAGGTTGGGGAACATGCTGTAAATCTCATCGAGTGTGAGCGCAACGCCAGCGCCAACCTTCGGCGGAAGCATGAGATTCTGCTCACAGGTGAGGCTTGCGAAAATGCCACGTTCTTCAGGGCAATATCCAATGCCGAGTTGCGCGACCTCATGTGTAGGCATTCCAATCACCTCACGGCCATTCACTCGAATGCTGCCCGTGCGTGCGCCGGTTAACCCCAGAATAGACCGTAGGGTAGAGGTCCTACCTGCGCCATTGCGGCCCAGCAGACACACCACCTCACCCTGCTGAACGGAGAGGTTGATGCCATGAAGCACGTGGGATTCGCCGTACCACGCATTCAGATTTTCAATGGCGAGAACAGGAAGGCTCATCGTCAGCTAGTGTCCTTGGAGCTCAGTATCGCTGGCACCCATATAGGCCTCCATGACCTGCGGGTTGGAGGAGACGGTCGCGTAATTCCCCTCCGCAATCAACTCCCCACGCTGCAATACCGAGATGGTGTGGGCGATGTTGGAGACCACCCGCATATTGTGTTCCACCATGATGACTGTGCGACCCTGCGCAACCTTCGCGATTAGCGCGGTCACGCGATCCACATCTTCGTGCCCCATGCCCTGAGTGGGCTCATCGAGCAACATCACCTCTGGGTTCATGGCCACCGTGGTTGCAATCTCAAGTGCACGTTTGCGTCCATAAGGAAGATTGACCGCCAGCTCGTCGGCATAGTCCTGTAAACCCACCTGCTCGAGCGCTTCCATGGCTCGGTCATTGAGGACCTGAAGGGTCTTATCGCTTTTCCAGAAATGGAAGGTGGTTCCGAGCGTTCGCTGTAGCCCAATCCGAACGTTCTCAAGGGCTGTAAGGTGGGGAAAGACCGCGGAAATTTGGAACGACCGCACGACGCCTTCGCGGGCAATTTGAGAGGGCGAGTGCCCCGTGATGTCTTGCCCGTTGAAAATGATCTGGCCGGCAGTCGGTGGATGAAATTTGGTGATCAGGTTAAAGCAGGTGCTCTTACCCGCACCATTGGGCCCGATGATGGCGTGAATGGTATGACGGTGCACCTTGAGGTTCACATTGTTCACGGCAACGAACCCAAGGAACTCCTTGGTCAATCCGCGTGTCTCAATAACAAGGTCGTGGGCTTGCGTCATAAGCACGAGTTATAACCCACGCTCATGGCGAATCATGGACCTGGTGCGTCAGGGGAAACCCCGAAACCCCCAAATTGCGAGGTCTTGAGCCAACTCAAGCTCCACGGGATTTCCCTCGGGGTGATCTCTTTTGGCCGAGGTGAGCAGCAGATGGTTATATGCGAGCCGTATGGCGTTTGAGGCCATGAGGCTCCCGTAGCGCGCGCGCGAACTCATGTCGGTTGGCATCTGAGTGCGCAAGTGGTGTGAAGCCGCCTGGAGCAAGTCTCGTGCGTGGCCCCATTGCGCTTGAAACTCAGGCATTGGCTGAGGTGTTACCCGGTGTCCCAAGTAGTGCTCAACAACGGGCTGCGCAAGGCTTGCCGCCATCGCCCCAGTCACCCGCAGCTCCAGCGTCTCGGGCTCCCCAGGGACCGCCCGCTCCCCTTGCTGGGCCGCAATGAGGGCCCAACGCATCTGCGCGAACCGCTGCCAATAGGGAAGTTCATCAACTGGAAGCGCTGCCCCGGGATCAGCGCACTGGTAGCCCTCGAGCAGCGCACTCAGCGGACCGATGCCGCTCACCTCGGCCTCGCCCCCGAAACGCCAACACGGCGCTGTCAGCCAGCCAATATCCGCCATGGGGTCAGACCAGAATGCGAACTCCCAGTCGAGGACCGCAGAGAGAAACGAGGCAGGGGCTGCGTCGGGGGACTGCGGTAGGTGAAGCATCAGATTTCCAAGTCGAAAATCGTTATGGCAGAGCACTGCTGGCACGACACTTGGACGCGCGGGGCGATCTGCAATGAGCTGGTCTACGCCAAAGCGCAGATAACTCGCAGGCGCATGAAGCAGACCTATGCTCGCCCGAAGCCCTGTAAGTGCTGCATCGAGGCCACTCTGGGGCCGAGGTCCGAGCAATGCTTCCAGCTCTTTCAATCCCTGCGGTTGAAGACTGGCAGAGTGAAGTCGGCCGAGCTGCTCTCCAAACGCACGCACAGCGCCGTGGCCAAACCGATCTGCCGCAGCAGGGTCTCGCTCCCGGAGCGTCTTGAGCCAAGCCATAACGCTGCGCGGATCGGCTTCGCCTTGCGCTCTGCTAAAGGCGCTAACCGATTGACCAGGTACCTCTAACAAACCCAAAGGCTGCGGCACACAGAGCCCAGCGCGGTGCGCGAAATCGAACAGCCTGAACTCGGTTGCTCTGTCGTGTGTACCAGGGACGGGCTTCGCCTGACCGCGCCTCAACACCCATTGCTGCGTCTGGCCACTTGCAGATGAGAGCTCGACCAGAAAGTTCTGATTGATGGCCCCGCCCGCCATGCGTGCAGCCCCTGTAAGAGTGAGGTCTTGTTCCTCGAGAGGACGTTGCTTGAGAATTGCCGCCACGACTGGGCGTAACTCCTCGAGCAGCTCGCTAGTCTGCACCCGGCCCCCAGGTAAAAAAGGATGGTCCCTGAGACTGAACCGCACGACTAATCACCATTTGATGCACCTCGCTCGCCCCATCGACGAGACGCGCCTGACGCGCATACCGATAGATCCACTCGAGCGGAGTGTCTTTGCTGTAGCCCCGAGCGCCACAGAGCTGAATCGCCGTGTCGGCTGCGAGGTGTAGCGTGTCAGCGACTTGAATCTTGGCCATGGAAATATCGGGGCGGGCCTTGCCGCCTTGCTCAAGTCGCCAGGCTGCGCGCATGGTCAGAAGTCGCCCCGTATCGATGGCCATGGCTACCTTGCCCAGCTGCATCTGTACGCTCTCCCGGTCGGCCAGGCGGATGCCAAAGCCTTCTCTCATGGCCACGTAATCGGTCGCAATCTGAAGGCATCGCTGGGCCAAACCCAGCCAGCGCATGCAATGGGTCAGGCGTGCAAGGCCAAGACGGATCTGGGTCAGCTTGAGGCCTTGCCCAACACCCATGAGTCGATGTTCATCTGGAATCTCTAGGCCATCAAACCTCAGCTCACAGTGCCCACCATGCTCTTCGGGCCCCATGATGGGAATGCGCCGAACAATCTCCCAACCAGGATCGTCTCGATGGAAGGCAAATGCGGTTAAACCATCCCGGCTGCCCTCACCTGTTTTGGCGATCAGAATGAAGTGACTCGCCACGCCCGCACCCGTAATAAACCACTTGTGCCCGTGAACACGCCAGACATCTCCAACACGCTCTGCGCGCGTGCGGATCATGGAGGGGTCTGATCCCCCTCCCGGGTGCGGCTCTGTCATCACAAAGGCCGATCGCACACGCCCGTCAATGAGGGGCTGCAGCCAGCGGTCCTGTTGCGCCGGGGTGGCCACTTTAGAGAGCACCGTGAGGTTGCCATCATCAGGCGCAGCGCAATTGAAGCAAACGGGCCCAAAGATGGATCGGTTCATGCGCTCGTAGAGCAATGCCTGGCCGACGGGCGTGAGCCCCATCCCGCCACGTTCCCGCGGTGCTTGGGGAGAGAAGAGGCCCATCGCCTTGACCTCAGATCGGAGGACCTCAAGCAAGTCCTCGCGCACATTGTCGTGCGCATCAAAGCTCTCGGGGTTCTGCTCAAGTGGAATCAATCGATCCTGCACGAAGTGATCGATTTTCTGCATCAAGTGCTGATGCTCGGCTGAGATCTGAAAATCCATAACCTTATAACCCTGCGCTCATACCACCGTCCACAACCAAAACCGCCCCCGTCATGTAGGTGTTCGAGGGGTCCAAAAGAAAGAAAAGGGGCGCCTCCAATTCATCGGGCCTCGCGAAACGCCGCAGAGGGGTCATCTTCTTTAAGGACTCCCCCGCGGGGCCATCCAATACATCCCCATTGAGTTCGGTTCTCACATAGCCTGGGGCTAAAGCATTCACCCGAATATGATCACGGGCCAACTCAATCGCCGCTGAGCGCGTCATTTGAATAATTGCGGCCTTGGTTGCTGCATAGGTCGCCACCTGTTTGACCGGAAGAATACCCAGCACCGAGGCCATATTGACGATGAGCCCGCCCCCCTGCGCGCGGAGGTAGGGCACCAGCGTGCGCGTCATGTTGGTCACGCCTGAGATGTTGGTTGCCAGCACACGCGCCTCTGCCTCTGGGGAGGTCTGCTCCAACGTCGCAGTGACTGCGATGCCCGCATTGTTGATGACGCCATCAATTCGCCTGGCCGCGCCCGGTAACCCGATCGCATGCACAACCGCCGCCTCAAGTGCAGCCGCATCTGAGATGTCCGCCACAATGGAGAGGTCTACGCCGGGTTGGCCAGAACAGTCTCTACGCGCCAAACCGATCACGCTAGCCCCCTGAGCCTTGAGCGCTGCACAGAAGTGCGCGCCCAGACCCGAGGTCGCCCCCGTGACCAGAAATGTCTGACCTAAAAAACTGCGCTCAGTTTGCATGTTGTGAATCTACTCCTAACCGCACTTACTCGTTCAAACGGACCATGCGCCCGTAGTCGGAGTTGCTAGTGTGGCATCACTATAAGGAGACTCAGCATGCCCCACATTCCACGCCACGCCACACCTTGTGCCCGCAAGCACCTCGCAGTTGCGATTTCGGCGGCGCTCGCTTCGATCGCACCGAGCGCTGCATTTGCACAAAACGTTCAAGAAATTACGGTCACGGCACAAAAGCGCGCACAACCATTGCAAGAAGTTCCGATCGCCGTCACCGCCCTGACAGCACAGGACATCCAGAATCGTGAGCTCGAGGATGTTTCAGACCTCTCCGGCCTTGCGCCAAACCTGATGGTCTCCAAAACGCCCGGAAACTCAACGGCATCTCAGATCGCCATCCGAGGCGGTGTCACTACAAATCCCGCCCTCTTCTGGGACACCGCCGTGGGCATTTATGTAGACGGCGTCTACATTGGAAAAACCCAAGGCTCAATCTTCAAGCTCCTTGACCTCGAACGTATTGAGGCCCTCCGTGGTCCGCAGGGAACCCTTTACGGTCGAAACACACTCGCAGGCGCGATTAATTTTGTAACCCGAAAGCCGCTGGGCGAATATGCGGCCGAAGCCTCTGTAGCCGTCGGAACAGACTCCGAACGCATCGTGAAAGCATCGGTGGATCTTCCCGCTACGGGTGCGCTCAAGCTCGGGATCGGGTTCCGTCAAGAAAAACGTGATGGATGGGTCAAGACGGAAAAAGGCAGCAGCGTGTCTGACCTCAATGGCGCTGACGAAACCAGCTTTAGGCTTGCCGCCACACTCGCTGCCAGCAAAGACTTGTCTCTGGACTATCGATTCGATTATTCAAAAGTAGACCAAACACCAACCCACTCGCAGTTGGTTCGCTCGGACCTTCCGTTCCTCACGGACTATGTCTTCACAACCCGACAAAAGACCGCCTCCGTCGATGGTGAACTATTCGAGCTCTCAAAAGTGCAAGGGCACACCGTGACGGCCGACTTGGCCGCGAGCTCAACAGACCGCGTAAAGCTCATCCTCTCCAGTCGGAGCATGACTTGGGAGGATGCACTCGACCTGGATGGCTCTCCCCTCTTAGTGGCCCATACGCAGCGCCTCTCCGACTACGACCAATCCTCGGCTGAGCTCCAATGGACGGGCTCTCGGGCCGGCGTAAATTATGTCGCAGGGCTCTATCGCTTCGAGGATGAGGGTTTCACCAACAATCCGCAGAAGTATTTCTTCGGTACGTTTAACTTTGATTCACGCTATGGCTTTACCACTGAATCGAATGCGATATATGGCCAGGCAGACGTTGAAATCCAGCCTAACTTGACGCTCACGGCCGGATTGCGCTCGACGGAAGAAAAGAAGTCGATCACCCGCACATTGGGCTTTAACACCGCACTTGGTGATCCGTTCATTCCCCTGGTACCTGCAGGGACCACCGCAGAAGAGACGTTTAGCGCAACCACGCCTATGGTCTCCCTAGGCTACAAGCTCAATGCGAACCAAACGATCTATGCGCGATACGCTGAAGGCTTCAAGAGTGGGGGTTTTAATGGTGAATACGGCGTCGTAAACCCCACCCCAGAGGGCGTCGCGAGCAACGTGAAGGAAGTAAAGACTGCCTTCAAACCAGAAACCCAACAAAGTGTTGAAGTGGGCCTTAAGTCGAGAATCCTAAATGGTAAGGGGCTACTGAATCTCACCGGGTTCAGCAATAAGATTGACGATATGCAGCTCGCCATTTTTACAGCCGAGGGCGCTGCGGCCTCCGTCATCCGAAATGCTGGAAAGGCAAAGGTTGATGGCGTTGAGGTTGATGGTGTGCTCCAGCTCTCGTCAGCCACCAAGCTCCAGTTCTCTTATGGGTATCTCAATGGTCGCTACGATGAGTTCATCGATAAAGGCGCGAACGTTGCGAATAACCGTGCCTTCATTCACGCACCAAAGCACAACGCGAATCTGGCGCTCGATAGCCGCCTAGCTCATACTGGATTTGGCGCACTCTTCGGGCAGCTTGAGGTGGGATTCAAGAGCAGCTACTACCTCTACCCATTCCAACTCGCCGAGTCTGGCCCCGGGTTTGATCCCATGGCTGCGGTCGCCAAGAACACTCGAGTTGGTTCACATGCATTAATCAATGCACGCCTGAGCCTGCGTGAGATTTCATTTGGAAAAGGAGTAGACGGCGTGGTGTCTTTGTCAGTCAAGAACCTCACCGACAAAGAGCATCAGACAAATCGAATCGACTTTGGTCCTGGATTCGGAAACCTGACTCAGGGCTATTACACGCCCCCACGTCAAGTCACACTTCAAACCACACTGAAGTGGTAGGTTGAAGCTGCCAAGGCCCTCAGTATGAGGGCCTTGGCAGGCCCAGTGCCCGTTGGGCAATGAGGTTCAATTGAATCTCGTTTGTTCCTGCATAGATAGTGTCTGCCTTCGAGGTGAGCCAGAGGGATTTTAGGTGGCTCACTACTTGGGCCTCTTTCTCAGAAATCACTGGGACACGGGCCAGACAGCGCGCAGCAAAATCACCCACATCACGACGCCAATTCGACCAGAGGTACTTGGCAGCAGCGGCGGCGCGCTTACCCTCCTCAGAGACTCCGCTCGATGCCACGCGAAGCGCATGAAATCGCAGCGTACGAAGTCTGGCCTGATGTCGAGCCCACTCCTCCTGTACGGCTGAATCCTCATCAAGACCAGTTCGACTGAGAAAGCCCGTAAGTCGATCGAATTCCTTCACAAACTGGGCTTGTTGTCCAAGCGTGGAGGCACCGCGCTCGTGAGCCAGAAGCCCCATCGCTACGCGCCAGCCATCCCCGGGCTGCCCAATGGCGGCGTCAGCCTCCGCAATCGCATCGTCGAGGAAAAGCTCATTAAACTCGGAAGCACCCGAGATC
>Ga0079299_1000113_pt1 | contig 18662 bp, 21 predicted proteins | sample Wag4_2014_7_11_2_FD_76334 | JGI IMG/M metagenome (GOLD analysis project Ga0079299, IMG submission 76334) | Lake water microbial communities from Ohio, USA - Utica-2 Time Series LW 2014_7_11 | ecosystem: Environmental > Aquatic > Freshwater > Lake | place: USA: Ohio | collected 2014-07-11
CCCTGGCCGCCATACTGGCCCGCCGGCCCCCGGTTCTGACCGACGCCGAGCGTGACAGGCACGCCGGCGGTCAACGTCACATCGCCGCCTGCGAAGGCACCCGCGCCGATGGCTCCGAACCCATAGGCGCTTCCGCCCTCGCCCCACGCTTTGACGCTGGTGGTCAAAGTGAAAAGCGGCGTGATCGTCCAGGCCCCCTGGGCCGAAAGATTGAGGGGGCCGTCCGCGTCCAGGTCCCAGGTGGTCTTGCCGCTGACCGCCGGGGAGATGTTGAAGCTGCGACTGACCGACACGTAGCTGAACGCCGCCGCCAGGGTTGCACTCCCGGCCGGATTGGTCACGACCACATTCTTGGCGGCCCCGCTCCCAGCCGGGGTGACACAGGTCACAGTGTTCGAGTTGACCACGGTCACGCTGGTGGCCGCCACGCCGCCGACCGTCACGCTGGTCGTCCCGCCCAGCTGGGTCCCGGAGATGGTGATGGTCGTCCCCCCGGCCGGCGGGCCAGAGCTGGGCGAGACGCTGAAGGGGTTCGGAGGCTGGGCCGGGGGCGTCGTCGGAATCGTCTCGGCCGCCACGATCGGGGCCAGGACGGCGAAGACGGTCGGCAGGAGCTTAGCGTCGACCGCCGCCTCGGAGGGGTGCAGGCCGTCGGGGGTGTCGGTGTAGTTGGGCGTTCCCCAGACCGGGCGGATATCGATCAGGCCGCAGCCATTGGCCGCGGCGAAGACCCGATCGTTCTCGTAATAGTTTTCCAGGTTGGGCCGCAGGGTCAGGTCCGGGCACCCGTTCATGGTCATGAGGTAGATCAGGACGTTCGCGTTGACCGCCCTCAGGGCGTTGACGATCGACTGCAGGTTTGCGGTCGCCTGGGCGATCGAGATCCCGTTCGCCGTGACCGCGTCATTGATCGAGAACTCGATCAGGCAGACGTCCGGCCGGTGATTGCGGGGCCGGTCGATATTGGCCACGCCCCAGCTGGAGGTCTGGCTCCCCTGGCCGACGTCGTAGCAGATCACCCGCCGGCGGGAGACGCCGTTCAGCTTGTTCTGGAGCTTGATGGGCCAGCCCCCGGAAAGCCGCCCCGTGGTCAGGGACGTCCCGAAGCAGGCGATGCCGATCGGCCGGGGGATCACTGATACTGACCCCGGTCGTCGGTCCAGCCGTAGATTCCGAGGGCCAGGGTGTCGCTGGCGTTGTCCGAGTGCGTGTAGACTTGGCCGTTGCTATCGCACCAGACGTCGCCGTCGAAGATCCCGTATGCGCCATAAGATCCGTCGCTCTGGAGGTAGATCGTCCTCCGGACTTGGGCCCGCTTCAGGGTGGTGAGCTGGGGCACGCCCAAGGCGGGATCAAAGATGCCTGAGACGGTCACCAGTTGGCTGCCGCCGGTGCTCTGGTAGAAGACCCGCAGCTTCAGGGGGATGCCCTTCGGGCAGACCAGCTGGCGAAGATAGGGGCCCGCGCCGTTCGCCACGCCGGCGAACTCGGCCGAGCGATAGTACAGCTCGAAATAGTCGCCGTGCTGGGTGAACTTGCGGATGTAGCCGCTGGCGTCGGTCAGGACCGCCCCCAGCCGGCGGAAGGCGCCGTAGCCGCTCGGCAAGGTCGGGTTGGTGGCCGAAGTGGACATCAGGACGTCCAGGGTCCCGTCCGAGGTCTTCCGGATCAGGTGGATCCAGTAGCCGGTGTTGGCGGCGACCGACCCGGTGTCCAGGGCGCCGTTCCCCGTCCCGACCGCCCAGGCCTGGTCGAGGCGCTTCACCAGGCCGGTCGTCAGGCGCAGGTCGAAGCTGTCGGTGCTGTCCCGGGCCTGGCCGGTTGCGATCGTGACGTGGGTGTTGGGATAGGTCGCGTCGTTCGCCAGGGTCAGGCCAGACAGGGAGCCCCGGGCGATCTGGGGCGGGCCGTCCAGCTTCGCCTTGTCGGCGGCGCTCATCACGCCGGAAAGGCTCGAGGTCGCCGCCGGCAGGACCGCGTCGGTCCCGGTGTCGGACAGGACCGTCAGCGTGGTCGCGTTCCGGGAGAAGGTCAGGTTGGTCGCGCCGCCGGCCGGGATCGCGTCCAGCTTGGTCTTGTCGTCGGCGGTCATGATACCGGCGCTGTCGACGTTCGCGGTCGGCAGGACCGCGTCGGTCCCGGTGTCCGAAACGATCGTGACCGTCGTCGACGTCCGGGTGAACGACAGGTTGGTCGCGCCGCCGCCCCCGCCGCCGCCGGCCGGGATCCCGTCCAGCTTGGCCTTGTCGGCGGCCGTCATCACGCCGGCCTCGGTCGCGCTGGCGGCCGCCAGGACGGCGTCGGTCCCGGTGTCCGAAAGGACCGTCACCGAGGTCGCATTCCGCGAGGCGGTCAGGTTGGTCGTCCCGCTTCCGGCGCCCGGCGTGATCCCGTCCAGCTTGGCCTTGTCGGCGGCCGTCATCACGCCGGCCTCGGTCGAGCTGGCGGCGGGAAGGACCGCGTCGGTCCCGGTGTCGGCGACGACCGTGACGCTGGTCGAGTTCCGCGTCGTGGTCAGGTTGGTCACGCCTGCGGCGGCCGACAGGATCGCCAGGGTCTTGGCCAGGCAGGGGAAGAGGAAGGTCGAGCCGTCCGGGGCCGTGGCCACGTAGTAGCCATTGCTGCTCGGGCCGCCGGTCACCGTCCCGGTAAGCCAGTCCAGCCGCGAGGCCGTCTCGGCGTTGATCCGGTTCAGGGCGTCGGTCAGGCGGTAGGCCAGGTCTGCTGGAATGGCGTCGCCGCCGCCCAGCCAGTCGGTCAGCTGTCCCGCGAAGGTCGCCTTGAAGGCCGTGGCGTTCGACAGGCTCACGCCCTGGGCGACCAGGGCGTTGACGTAGTCGTTCGCGAACTGGGTCGTGGTGAGGCTCATAAGATTCCCGCTTGGCGAAGGGCCAGGTCAATGAAGGCCAGGCCGAGGTCCGGCGCCCGCGGTTCCGCGCCGCCGGCCCGGACGGCCGCGTCGAAATCGGCCAGAGGGGTCGAGACCAGGGCCAGGAAGGGCGTCGTCGCGAAGGGCGAGGCGTCGAGGTCGCGCAGGATCGGGCCCGTCCCGTCGGCCGCGAAGGTCGCCGCCAGGCTGGTCGCGTCGCCCTCGACCACAGCGGCCAGATGTCCGGCCCGGAAGATCGCCAGCCTCATCGCTTCAGCTCCGTCAGCATCAGCTCGTTGACGTTGGAGGTCAGGGTCCCGGGCGTCGCCGACGGCCGGTCCAGCTCGATCGTGTAGACGTGGAAGCCGGCCACGGGGGTGTCGCGCAGCAGCCCGGTCAGGTTGTCCAGGTAGGGGCCGACCATGTTCGACCTGGCGGTCTCACGAAGCAGGTACCCGTCCCGGTAGATCCGGGCCCGGCAGCCGCCGGTGAAGCCAGAGCCGAGGCCCAGCTGGCAGTCGTAGGCGACCTGGACGGGCGCGCCGGTCGTGACGATCGAGAGGCTGATCACCTGTAGCGGGGTCGTGGTGATCGTTGACCCTGGGGCGTTGCCCGCGCCGACCTGGGTCGTGACTGCGCCGCCGAGGATTGAGGCCGTGACGATGGAGTCGGCGACGACCTTGTCGACGCGGAAGTTCGTGGCGCGGACCTCTCCGTCCACGATCGACAGGGGGAAAATGTCCGTGGCCCCGTTCGAGAACGCGATCTGGTCGGCCTGGAAGGCCAGGGTCGAGACGCTCGGACCGACCGCCGCCTTGATGCCGGCGACCCGCCCGGAGGCGTTGAGGGCCAGGACCCACTGAGCCGAGATCCCGTTCACGGACGACTGCAGGGTCGTGATCGAGGCGGTGTGGCCGTCGACCGTGGTCGAGACCGTCGAAAGGCTCGAGGCCAGGGCGCTGTCGGCGTTGGTGCGGGCGGTGACCTCGGTCGCGATCGCGGCCGTGTTGGTGTTGGTCTGGGCGATGACCGCGCTGACGTCCGAGGCGATCGCGCTGTCGGCGTTCGCCCGGGCCGTCGCCTCCGAGAGGATCGCCGCGGCGTTCGCCGCCTGCGCCGCCAGGACGGCCGTCTTGTACTGGCCCAGGGTCTCGGTCGCGCTGACCTTGACCGTGGTCTCGTCCAGGACAAAGGCTCCGCCGCCCGGCGTGACCGCCCCCAGCAGGTTGAACCGGCCGAAGACCGAGACGTCGCCGTCGGTCCAGTCCGTGTCCTCGTCGATCAGGATCTTCTTGACCGGCTGGCCCTTGTGCAGGGTCGCCTGGTAGGTCCGCAGGCGCTCGTCCTGCAGGCGGTTGAAGGTCTCCAGGGCCGCCTGGTTCAGCTGGCGGCCTTGCTCGGTCACGTAGGCCAGGTCCGCCGTCAGCTGGGCGGCGGTGATCCCGTTGATGGTCGAGACCGGCACCGCCAGGGCGCCCGTCGTGTGGACGCCCAGGTCCAGGCCGGTCAGGCCCTCGGCCTTCAGGGCGGTCCGGTAGCGGATCCGGCAGTGATAGTCGCTGGCGGGCAGCAGGCCCCGGGCCTCGATCCGCTGGATCTGCGGCGAATGCTCCGACGACATCCAGTCGCCGTAGGTCCCGCCGCCCAGGCTCAGCCGCCACTCGGCGATCACGTGGGTGACGTTCGGGTCCTCGCACTCGCCCTCGAAGACCAGGGCCGGCTGGGTCGAGCCGTCCGGGCCGGTCAGGGCGGTCCCGGTCACCGTCCAGGAGCCGCTGGCCACGACCGTCGAGGCGTTCGGATCGTAGGCGGTCAGGCCGGGCGTCGCGGGCGGGTCCAGGGTCTCGCCCAGGGCGTAGCCGTGCTTGCCGTCCGTCTCGGACACCAGGGTCAGGGTCGTGATCAGGGTCGCCGGGTCGCGCTGGCGGCGGACGATCAGCATCTTCTGGGCGGTCAGACCGAACTCGGGCTCGTCGACCGTGATGCAGTCGCCCGGCTTGTAGGCCATCCAGGCCGGCTTGCAGGGCAGGACGACCGGCTGGAACTCGCGGCTGTTCTCGATGTCGTAGCGGGCCAGCTGGGCCGCCTGGACGGAGTTCTGGACCAGGCCGTACTCGATCTCGCGCGAGCGCACCTTGCCGCCGTCCTCGGTCACGTGGGCGGCGACCTGGACGGGCTCGTCCGTGGCGACGATCTCCCAGCCCTGGGCTTCCTCGCGGTACTTCGGCCAGACCGTGTTGATCCGGGTCCGCCGGCTGGGCGTGCCGGTGATCTGGGCCTCGCCGACCACGTCCTTGCCGGTCAGGGTCGCAAGGCTGGTCCGGGGGGTCGAGACCAGGCAGCTGATCTTGGCGCCCAGGCGCATGGGCCGGCCGCCGCCGGCCTGCAGCATGGCCTTCAGGACTTCCCACTTGTCGTCCGTCGAATAGACGACCCCGCCCAGGGTCCAGTCGTTCGCGTCCGCGACGTTCGCGCCCTCGACAAAGGCGGCCACGTCAATGGCCGACAGGGGCGCGCCCAGGCCCATGACCCGAACGCCGTTCACGTGGCGGCCGATGCACCAGGTCAGGGCGTGGACGAAGGGGTTCTCCGACCAGGCCCAGGTGCTTTCGTCGTTCGCCCGCTGCGGGCCCGAGCCGCCGGCGTAGGTCGAGTCCAGGCGGGGGTCGTAGACCTTCACCCACTTGGCGACGGCCAGCTTCCGGGGCGGGCCCGAGGAATAGACGGTCGTGTTGTACTGCAGGCACCAGAGGTCGGCCGCCAGGCCGCTCAGCTTGTGGGCCGAGGTCCACTCGGAGGGCAGGCCGTAGTGGTCCGCCGGCGTGTCCTTGGTGCCCGTCGCCGTCCAGTGCAGGTACCCGGTCTCGGGCCGCGCGCCCAGCTGGCTGCGCCGCCACATCCGGTTCTGGTAGAAGCCCGAGGCCCCCTCGCCGCTGTCGGTCCCGAAGGTGACGGGCGTATCATTGACCAGGAAGGCCTCGTAACTGTCGATCGGCCCGGCGGCCGAGTAGACCGTGGCGTAATTCAGGTACTTGTTCTTCTCGCCGGCGGTCTGGGCGAAGACCATGTTGCCGGCCGTGCCCGTCCGGCCGAGGGCGTAGGGGATCGGCCCCCGCGGATCGGCCTTGAAATCGACCTGAGAGCCGAAGTCTCCGCCCACTTTTGGCGCCAGGGCGCCGTTGAGGGCCGCGCTGACCCCCGCCGTGATCGCCACCTCGGCGACGACCTTGGCCACGGTCATGATCTTGACCGCCGTGTCCGCGCTGATCCCGGCGGCGACGGCGGCCTGGAAGACCTTCACGGCCACCCATTTGGCGGCGATCACTACGGCTTCGGCCAAGGGTCCACCCTCCAGCACGCGAGAATGTCTTCGGCGTCGGGCTGCAGCACGCCGCCCAGGTTGTCGTGGGGGCTGAAAGCCAGCACCCGGCCATTGCCCAGGCAGACGCCCAGGGACAGGTCCCAGCCCTCGCTCGAGGGCAGGCCCACCAGGTCGCCGACCAGGTGGAAGGCGAAGGGGATGCGGTCCAGCCCCTGCCCGTCCACGGCCTCGCCCAGGCCGGAATAGCCGAGGCGCTTCAGGGCCCGGCGGGCCTTCAGGGCCGAGTCCCACTGGCCGGCGCGGTTGAGGTCGCTCGGGCGGCCGTGGTGCGCCAGCACGCTCGCCGCCAGCCGCACGCAGTCCGCCTCGCCCCAGGCGAAGGGCTGGCCGAGGAAGGCGTCCAGGGCGGCCTGGGCCGCGTCGCGCCGGGCGATCAGGGGCGGGGTCAAACGACAACCCCCCGGAAGGTCCCGGAGGTCTGGGCCGCGCCCGTGTCGACCAGGACGTTCTTCGGCGCGTCGGCGCCCCAGATCGGCTGGTTCCGAACGAAGCTCACGAACTCCAGGCCCTTCTCCCCCGGCCAGATCGACTGGTGGAATCCGGTGTTGAGGCGCTCGCCCTCGTCGGTCTCGAGGAAGCGGTCGAAGATCGAGATCACGGTCAGGTCCAGCTCGCGCTGGCCTTCGCTGACCTTCTGGGTCGGGACGTCCGTCTCGCCCACGAAGACCAGGTCGGGGTCGGCGATCACCTGGCCGGTCACCGCGTCCAGGGCCCCGACCCAGAGGGAGACCGCCGAGCCCTGGGCCGTGGCGGCGGCCAGGGCGGCCATGGCGGAATTGTCGGGGGGCAGCAGGGTCAGGGTCAGGCTGGGGGCCTGGTCCTCGAGGCCGTCGGCGAACTCCGACACGCCGCCCAGGACGCCGAAGGTCGCGTCGCGGCCCACGAAGGTCCGGCCGCCGAAGGTCACGGTCCCCGCTCCGTCCAGCAGGCGAACGTAGGTCGGCCCGGGCAGGACGATCTCGACCGCCCCGAACAGGATCAGGGCGGGCTTCGCCAGCTCGGCCGTGAAGGCTGAGGTCAGGGACGACACGTCAGGCGTTCTCCGACAGGGTGAAGGCCGTCGAGGTCCAGCGCAGGCGCTCCAGGGTCCACTCGACGTTTCCGGTCAGCAGGCCCTCGACGACCGGGGCCGAGAAGTTCAGGGCCGCGCCGTGCGCCGGCGAGGCGCGCAGCAGGGGGGCCACGTGCAGCTGGACCTGGCCGGACGGGCTGGCGGTCACCGCTTGGGTCGTCACGTGCAGGTAGTGCCGGCCGCCGGCCTCGAAACTGAAGAACCGGCCGGCGGGCACGGTCTGGCCGGAGGTCAGGCCCGCAATGTTCAGCCGGGCGCCCGCCTGGCCGGCCCCGTTCACGACCGGAGATCCGGCGATCACGGACCAGACCTCGGCCTGGGGCCAGGCCAGGGTCAGGGTCTCGTTCTCCGCCCGGGCCTTCATGCGGGCGGCCAGGAAGCTGGCGGCGTCCACGGGCTCGAGGGGCGGAAGGCTCACGTCCACGGCGAACCGCGCGCCCAGCCGCTGGATGGTCTGGACCGGCCCGCCGAGGATCGGGGTCAGGACCGACTGGAAGTCCACCAGGCGGGCCGAGACCTGCGCCAGGTCGGGCAGGGAAGGAAGGGAAACGCTCATCGGCCCAGCCTGTTCCTCGCGCGCGTGTAGATCCGGGCCTGGGCCTCGGCCGAGCCGCGGGCCGCGCCCTCGGCGGCGGCGCGGGCCCCGACCTGGTCGGCGTAGGCCTGGAAGGAGGCCATCAGCTCTTCGGTCACGACCGCGCCGGTGAAGTCGGCGTGAATGACGACCGGCCCGGCCGAGGCGCGGGGTCGGATGTCGGCGAGGCCGTGCGGCGTGACGGTCGAGCCCCGGGGCAGGTTGACCAGCTCGGGCCCGCGCTCGCCGACCATGGCCAGGCCGCCCGGGGCGTAGTTGGTCCCGGTCGCGAAGCTGCCGGTCAGGACGGCCATCACGGCGGTCTTGACCCAGCTGCCCGAGCCCGAAGATCCGGATCCGGAGTCCGCCCCGACCTCGGCCAGGGTCTTGGCCAGGCTGTCCAGGACGGCCCGCATCAGCTGGGCCTTCAGGTAGTCGACCACGCCGGGCACGCCGCCGTAGAAGCCGGCCTCGAGGCCCGTGCGGACCCCGTCGTACAGGGACTGGTAGGTCGCATCCCGCGCGCCCTGCAGCTGCTCGTCCAGGGTCGCCACGAAGTCGCCCGAGACGTCCAGGGTCGGCCGCAGCTCGTTCCCGCGCTTCTCGACCGACTGCCAGTAGTCGAGGGCGGCCAGGATCTCCATGATCTCGGGGTCGAAGACCTCGACGGCCTTCAGGGGCTGGGCGGCCCGGCCGGCGGCGCGGCGCGTACGCCCTGAGGCGGAACCGCCGCCCGAGAGCCGGTCAATCATGGCCTCGTTCGAGGTCGGGATCGTCGGCGCCAGGGCCGGGGCGCTGGCGATCGCCGAAGGACCCGACAGTTGCCGGACCAGGCTGCGGACCAGCGACACCCCCAGACCGTTAGATCCGCCGGGGAGGAAGTTGGAGGCCAGCCGGATTGCGCCCTCACCCACGCCGACCGAAAGCGCCTGGCCAGCCGCCTGGCTCTTGAGCCCGGAGGCAAGCTCGCCAAACATCTTTGACAGCTGGGCGGCGAACTCCATCAGCCGGATCAGGACCGGCGCGAGGCCGACCAGTGAGCTTTTGAGCTGGACGTCGATGATCTGGGAGAGGGTCTCGAACTGGTCGTTCAGCTCGGCCCCACGCTGGACCAGCTCCTCGTCCATCACCACGCCGACGGCGCGGGCCTCGGCGCGCAGGCGTTCCATTTCCTCGACGCCGCCCTGGATCAGGGGCTTCATGCTGTCCAGACCCAGCAGGGAGATCAGGGCGTCCCGCCGGGGATTGCTCTCAATCTCGGCCAGCTTCTCCATGACGGCCCTCAGGGCCTCGTCACTGGTGCGGAAGGCGGCGATCTGTTCCTGGCTGAAGCCCAGCAGCAGGAAGGCCCGCTGCGCCTTGGTCAGCCCCTCCTGGGCCTTGCCGAGGGTGACGCTGAACGCCTCAAGGGCCTGGTCGGCCCCCTTCTCTTCCCCGCCCGCCAGGCGCAGGGCGTAGCGGTATTCCTGCAGGGCGGTCGTGGTGATGTGAATCTTGTTGGCCGTGTCGGCCAGCTCGTCGGCGTACTGGGCCGCCGCTAGGGCGCCCATCAGGGCCGCGCTGAAGACCCCGATCCCTGCCCCCGCCGCCAGGCCCGCCGGGCCGAGGGCCTCGAGGGCCCCGCCGAAGACGCCCAGCCGGTTGGCGCCAGCGTCGAGCGCCCGCTGGCGGGCATCGCTGACAATGTTGTCCAGGCCCCGGCCGATGTTGGGATTGCCGAGGGCGTTCTCCATCCGCCCGCCGGACTTTTCCATGTCGGCGGCGGCGGCCCGGACCCGGGCCTCGGCCTTCTTCAGGGTCGTCTCCAGCGACTTGATGTTCGCGTCGATGGAAAGCAGCAGGGCGTGTTCGTCGCTTCTGGCCATCGGCCGTCACCCCCTGGGGAACATTTCTCGGATCAGCTTCCGGGCAGGGCGGAGGATGCGGGCGCGGAGACCTCGCCGGCGGGATCGATAGGTCGGCCAGAAGAAGGGCTGGGCGGCGACCCGCCGGCCATCCTCGGTGTTGTGGCCGAACTCGACATAGCTGCCGTAGTACCGGCCCTTCTTGTCCTGGGCCTTGACGATGATCCGCCAGGCCGCGGGGCGACCCTGGACGGGATAGGCCGAGACGCTGTCGCGCAGCTCGCCGGGGCGGGCCTCAAAGTCCGAAACGGGCGCGGCCCGCTGGATGGCCGCGACCATGTCGTCGACCTCTTTCTTCAGCTCGGTCTCGACTGCGTCGCGGATCTCGGCGGAAAAGCTGTTCCACCGCGCCATGCGCTTTTCGAGGTTGGTCATCTTGGCCATCAGCTAACCCCCCGTTCGACCGCTTGGCGGAACTCGTCGTCGCTGGGAGCATCTGGGCCCTTGGCCGGGAGATTGGCCGCCTGCCAGCCCTTCCAGGCGGCGGCGAACTGGTAGGGCTCCCAGGTGTCGATGTCGGCGGGCGAGTAGCCCATGGCCCCGGCCGCACGGTACAGATCCGTGAAGCGGGTCTTGCCGTTCGGCAGCGGCGGCGGACCCTTTAGGTCCCCGCCGCCTCGGCCTCCCCCGGGGTTTCGGGCTCCAGCTCGTCTGGCAGGCCGGTGATCGCCTGCAGGACAATTCCCAGGGCAAGCGGGGCGAAGACCAGCAGCGGGCCCTCCCCGGCGGCGATCGCCTCGTCAAAGACCAGCTTGACCAGGGCGCCGGCCTCGGTCGAGGTCCGGCCGCCGCCGATCAGGCCGTAGAGGATCGGGGCCCGGACGTCGTCCAGGCGGGCCCGGCCGAGGGCGCCCCGCGAAATGGCGGCCAGGAGCCCGCCCGCCTGCGCCGCCGCCCCCGCCTCGACCAGGGACGCCAGGGGCGCGATCCGGGCGGCGATCTCGCCCAGGCCGGCGTCGCAGGCCTTCTCGACGTCGCGCCACTCGCCGACACGAAGCCGGAAGGCCTGTTCCTCGGTTCCGAACTGGTGACGGATCACGGCGTGGCCGCGGCCCAGGTGAAGGTCCCGGCGGGCACCAGGGTCAGGGTGACCTCCTGGTAATCGCCGCGGTCGCCGGTGATGGCGAAGTCCTTCAGCAGCAGCTTGCCGGTGCCGGTCCAGCCGCCGTTCACGGCCGTTTCCGACTGGGTGATCTTGGCGTTCTTGGCGACCGCCGCGTTCAGCCACTGGATGTACGCCAGGACCGAGGTCTTATCGACCTTGCCGGCCCCGGTGACGCTGAAGTCGATCGACTTGGCCTTCCGGACAATCTTCGCCGGGGTCGAGGGCGAGGCGCAGTCCGGGACTTCGGTCTCGGTCATGTTGGTGACAAAGGTGATCCCGCGCGTGGTGTTGATCAGGCAGGGGTGCGTGAAGACTTCGGGCGAGGCGCCGTCCCCGATCAGGATCAGCAGCTTTTCGCCTTCGATGATGCCGACGTCGGCCATAAGAGTTTCTCCAGGGTCAGGGATTGGCCACGGGGGCCAGGCGGTAACGGAAGGTCACGACCGAGTGGCTGGTCAGGCCGTCGGGGTCGGTCAGGTGCTGGGGGCCGGTCTCGACCTCGTGGCCGATCACGCCGAACCCGGCGACGGTCAGCTTGACGTCCAGGGCCAGGCAGACGGCCGCCATGATCGTCTTCGCCTCGACCTTGCCGACCTTCCGGCTCCAGACGTGGACCGTCACGAAGATCGAGCTGGCGTCGTGGCAGGCGTCGGCCTCTGAGGTGACCTGGTCCTCGCCGATCGCGAGGTAGGGAAAGGCGGCAGTCACCCGGCCGGCGGCGTCAACAGGCACCCGGTCGTAGATTCGGGGCTCGGCCCCGAAGGCAGTCGCCAGGGCGGCGGATCCGGTCAGGGCGGCGAAGACCGCCGCCTGGACAGGAAGGCTGGGGTCCTTCATTCGGCGGACCCTTCCTCGAGCTGCATCAGGACCCAGCGGCGGTCGCCGTCCAGGTCGCCGGTCCAGCGGATATTCCAGACCCGCTCAGGGTCGCGGACGTCGACCACGCGGTCGTCGGGGCCGACGCTGCGGGTCAGGGCCGAGGACTGGACCCAGAGGTCCCAGCTGGCCTTGCCCTGCAGCCGGCCGGCGATCACGGTCTCGCCGCCCCGGGTCGGCCTCAGGTCGGCCCGGGTCTCGCCCAGGGCCCGCCAGTCGCCCTCGAAATTGCCGAAGCCGTCGGCCAGGTCCTGGCGGCGCTCAAACCGGACGCGGTCGCGCAGGTCGAAGCTCTTCACCTCAGGCGGTCCAGTAGGGGTCCGCCGCCAGCTGGTCGGCCTCGGCCCGCGACGGGGCGCGGATCACCTGGCCGGCCTCGGCAGCGATTGCCGCAGCGCCCGCCTCGGCGGTCACGTTGCAGCGCATCCCGGCCTTGTAGGCCACCAGCCAGGTCGCACCCGGGGGCGACCAGTCGAAGTCGGCGGTGAAGGCGATCCACATGGGGCGCTATCCGATCAGGAAGGGGGACTTGCGGGCGAGGATGGCGGCGACCCCCAGCGGGATCTCCGGGACCTGGCCGGGGGCCGTGGCGGAAGGGTTGGCGTACCAGTGCGCGGCCAGCATCAGGACCGCGCGTTTCAGGCCCGGATCCGGGGTCGCCGGGCCCGCCGTGAAGGTCACCTTGACCGCCCCGACCAGGTCGGCCGTGTCGGGCCAGTCCTTGTCCAGGGCGGGGGTGATCCGGGCCGGCCGGGAGTCCAGGTCCACCCGGACGTTCGTCAGGTTCAGGGTCTGGGTCGCGCCGGCCGTGTCCAGGTAGGTGATCCCGGTCACGGCCGTGACGGGCCCCAGCGGGATCGAGATCACCTGGTCGTCGGGAAAGGCGTCCAGGCTGAGAAGCCAGGTCGAGGGACCGAGGGCGAGGCCGATGCCCTCCGGGCCCTCGATGTGGCCCTGGCCCGCGCTGATCAGGGCGCCGAAGAGGTCGTCGTCGTCGTCGAAGTCCACCCGCAGGTGCGACTTCAGCTCGGCGACGGTGACAATCGCCGCAGACGGCGCGGTCCAGGTGAGCCGGGTCCAGGAGGGGGTCATTCGGGGGTCTTCGCCTTGCGGGTCTTGGCCGCAGCGGCGGGGGCGGTCTCGAGGCGCTCGGCCTCGCCGGCGGCGACCAGCTGCAGGGCGCGGGCCTCCGGAAGGTCGCAGACCTCGCCACAGACCAGGTCGGACGGCCCAGGCGGTACCCAGAGGATACGGACTTGCATGGCGGTCGCCTATCAGAAGGGGGGGAAGAAACGGGGACGGGCGAACCCGCCCCCGCCATTCGGCTGGGCGCAAGGCCCTGCCCTTAGGTCGCCGAGTTGGCGTAGTGCTTCACGGCGCCGCCGACATCGACGAACTGGCCGCCAGAACGCATCCAGGCGAGGAAGCCCACCTGGCCGAGCTTGGTGTAGGCGCTGTCCGTAAAGCGGAAGAGGCTCACGTTCATGACGTCGCGGATCTTGTAGAACGAGAAGTCGCCAAACAGGATGGACTTGGCGTTCGCGGCCATCACAGGAACGTCCTGGTTGATCACAACCGGGCTTCCGAGAAGGGTGTCGGGAGCGCCAGAGCCGGCGACATCGTAGCCCGGGACGAAGATCGGGCGCCCGGCGGTATCCTTGATCTTGCGGATGACCCGGATGGACGCGTCGTTCAGCATGAACTTCGCCCGCCCACTGGCGCGGTAGGCCGGGTCCACGGAGTGCTGCAGGTCGACCAGGTCGTCGTAGGTGACGGTCAGGGTCTGGCCCGTGGTTCCGGTCTTGCCGGCCGTGGAGGCGGTCACGATGCCGTTCGGCTGACCCGAGCCGGTTCCCGTCGTGAAGTGGAGGTTCGTCACCCGGGCAAGACGCTCGGCCAGTTGCAGACGGACGTAGGCTTCGACGTCGATGCTGGAGTCCTGCAGCAGCTCAAAGGGGACGGTCACGATCTTCGAGCTGTACTTGTAGGTACTCAGGGTCTTCACGCCGAAGACAATGTCCTGCGACGTCGCCGTCGTGTTTTCGCCGATCAGCTCGCCCATGACGGAGGTGCCATCGGTCGTCGGGAAGTTGATGGGCCCTCCCTGCGAGGTCTGGATGACCTCCGCGACGTCCCGCATCCCGCCGAAGGCCTTCATGGCCGAAAGCAGGGAGGTCGCCACCTCGGTCGGGACCGTGAAGCCGCCTTCCGAGGCGGTCGTGGTCGACATGGTGTTGCGGATGCCCCAGTCGGCGGCGTTCATGGCGTTGTCGCCGCCTTTGAGCCACCTCTGGTAGAGCTCGCGATAGTCTCCGCCGCTGTTGTGAACGGCGCGGTAGGTCGCGTCGCGGACCTGGTCGCCGAGGGCGTCAGAGGCGACGCGCTCGTTCAGGGCCGAGATCCGGCCGATCTGGGCGTCGATCGCGTCAATCTGCGCGATGTTGGCGTCGTAGACGGTCTGGTCCTCAGGGGTCCAGGCCTTGCCCGACTCCATGCGGGCGTTGAGCTCTTTGGCAAGGGCGCCCCGCTGTTCGCGGAGGTCCTGAATCGATCGGGTCATTAGGGGGTCCTTCGGGTGATAGCCGGGTATCTCCCGGCGGGATGTCTGCTCGCGCGGGGGGCGCTTAGGCAGGGGTGTAAAGCAGCCGGACCGCCAGGCGGCGCTTCCGGTGCTCGATCTCGATCTGGGGGTCGGCCTCGGCCTGGACAGGCTCGGGCGCGGGGGCGAGCTGGGCCGCGACGGGCGCAGGCGCAGGGGCGTTGTCGTAGACGCCGAGATCCCAAGCGGCCTGGGCGGCGGAGGGCTGGGCCTCGGCGACCCGGTCGGCCAGGCCGGCGGCCACGGCCTCGGCGGGGGTGTACCAGGTTTCTGCAGCCATGGCGGCGGCCCAGGCCTCGGTCTCGCCGCCGGCCTTCGCCTGGTAGGTCTCGACGATCGAGGCGTCGATCTTCTCCAGCAGGGCGGCGGTCGAAAGGAAGTCGCCCTTGTTGCCGAGGGCGATCGTCCAGGCCTCATGGATCATCATCATCGAACCGGGGGCCATGACGGTCTCGGCTGCGCTCACGGCCAGCAGGCTGGCGGCCGAGGCGGCCACGCCGTCGACATAGGCCGTCACCTTGCCGGGGTGCTCGCGCATGGCCTGCGCCATGGCCCGGGCGGCGAAGACGTCGCCGCCGGGGCTGTTGATCCGCAGCTCCACGTCGCCGGTCATGGCGCGCAGCTCCCGGGCGAAGGCCTCGGCGGAGACGCCGCCCAGCCAGGCCGCGTCCGCGTCCGAGGACACGATCACGTCGTAAACCGCGAGGCGGTTGCCCTCCGCACGGAAGGACCCCCGGCCGCGGTTCGCCTGGATCAGTCGGTGAAGCTGGCGCATTTCAGGCGGCTCCGTCAGTTTCAGGATCCGGCGCGGATGCCGGCGAAGGTTCGGGATCGGCCGGCGGGGGCGCGGCCAGGGCGGGGAAGGGTGTCGCCGGCTGGCGCTGCAGGCTCAGGCGCTCGCGCACCTCTTCGACCGTCATGATCGGGGACTCCCCGGCCCGCCCCAGGGCAATCCGGAAGCCTTCCAGGAGGGTCTTGAAGTCGGCCCGCTCCAGCTCGGTCGTGTCGAAGGCCAGGACCTTTCGCGAGGACCGGATCAGCTTCCGGTTCAGCTCGGTCTCGATCTTGTTGAGGTGCTGGCGCAGGGTGTAGCGGACGAAGCCGACGCCCATGGCCTCGACGCCCGAGCCCCAGCTGGTGGTCTTTTCGTTGTGCCCGATCATGAAGGGCGGGACCCCGAAGATCCGGGCAATTTCCTCGACCGCGAACTTCCGGGACTCCAGCAGCTGCATTTCGTCGGCCGGGATCGACAGGGGCGCGGTCTTCAGCCCGTTCGTCAGCAACATCGGCTTGCGGCTGTTCTCGACCCCGCCGTGGCGCTCGTTGATCTGCTCCCGCAGCTGGGCGATCGCCTCGGGGCTCAGCCCCTGGTCGGTCGTCAGCACATAGTCCGGGCGCGCCCCGTTGCTGAAGAACCGGGCGCTATATTCCTGCATGGCCGAGGCGACCGGGGCCGCCAGGCGCAGGGCCGTCCGCAGCGGACTCAGGCCCGTCAGGCCGTCGAACCCGAACCCGGGGACGTGGATCACGTCGTCCTGGTCGAGGACTTCCCGGCCGCCCGCGGTCGGGGCCGGCAGGGCGGGGTCGGCCTCGACCACATAGACCAGGCGCGCGCCGCCAGGCATGGCGACGGGCGTCACCCGGTCATAGGCCAGGGGCTCCAGGCCGGTGACCTCGCCCACCCGGTTGCGCCGGATCCGCAGGAAGGCGTCGCCCCGCAGCAGCAGGGACAGGCCCAGGTGCTCCCACCCGGCCGCCGCATTCCAGCGCGGGGTCATTTCCTCATTGAGGATCCACCAGAAGTTATCGCTCGGCAGGCGCTCGCGCTCGCCGTCCGACGACCGCGAATAGACCTGGACCGGCAGGGACGCGATCGTCCCGGAGATCAGGTTCGCGGCCGCATAGACCGCCGAGACCGCCAGGGCACCGCGCTCGGTCAGGGGCGGCAGGCCGCCCAGGTTGAGGGTCTCCCCGAAGATCGAGGGGCTGAATAGATAGCCCTGGTTCCGCACGGGGGGCGGGGCAAACCAGGCCTTCAGGGTTTCGATCAGGCTGGCCATCAGAGGAAATGAATCTCCGGGGCCCGCTGGGCCTGTGGGTTTCGGCTCATCAGGATGACCGCGTTGAACGCCGCCATCAGCGGGTCGATCTTGGCCTTGCCGGCCGCTTGTTTCGTGATCAGGATCGCGTTCCCGCGTTGCTCGACCTTGGCGTTGCCGACCGCCCAGGCCATGAGCCCCTGGCCGCAATGGCGCAGGGTTCCGTCGGCCAGCTTGCGTTCGGCCCCCCAGATCGCCGCGGACAGGCGATAGCCCTGGGGCACGGCGACGACCTGGTCGCCGTCCACGCCCCGGGCCGCCAGGGCGTCCACCAGGGCCGAGACCCCTTGCGGGTCCAGGCCGACACCTGCCGCGGGGGGCAGGAGGCCGGCCTTCGCCACCCGCTCGACCAGGTTGGCCACGTCCTCGAGATCCTGGGTCGGGGCCTGGCAGATGGTGAGGTCGCCCTCATCCGCCAGTTGCTCCAGAAGGGGGACGATCTCTTTTCGGCGCTCGAGCACGGCCGGGTGGGCCCAGGCGTGCGACCACAGAAGCCAGTCGTCCGTCTCCCGGTCCCGGCCAAGAATGGCCAGGCCCAGGAGGTCGTCCAGGCCGCCGCCGTCGATCCCGACGACCGCCACGTCCGACCGCTTCATGAGGTCGTCGAGGCCGGTCAGGTTCGGGTCCGTCGCCGCCAGCCAATAATCGGCCCCGGCCCAGCGGTCGGTCTTCAGGGCCAGGCCGACTTCGACGTTGAAGTGTTGGCTGGCCAGGAGGGCCAGCTCTTGCCGGCCCGTCCGCTCGGCGGCGATCAGGGCGTTCTGCAGAAACTGAATATCGACGCTGCGGCCGAGGTTCGGATTGACCCGACCCCAGACCTCAGGGCGCCGCCAGCCGTCGTTGGCCTGTTCCGCCTCGGGCAGCTCGTACAGGACCGCCAGGCGGGGCAGGTCCAGCAGGCCGTCCCGCACCTCCCGGGCGATCGTCAGCTCGGACCGGAAGACCCCGCTCGGCGGCGTCTTGGATTGGGTGGTGATCTGGATCAGGAAGCCGTCGGGCCTCGCCGCCAGGGCGCCCCGGATTTCCACGAAAATGTCGGCGGCATTGCTGCGGGTGGCGAAGACGTGGGTCTCGTCGATCAGGATCCCCGTCGACTTCGACCCGGTGATGACGTCGGTATCGGCCGCCTTGATCTTCAGCTCGGCCCCGGTCGCCCGGTGCACAATGGTCTTCACGTGCCCGCGCAGGTGGAAGAGCTTCAGCAGCTCGGGGTCGGCCTCGATGATCCCCTCGGCCTGGCTATAGCTGATCCCGGCGATTTCCTTGGTCGGGGCAATCAGCAGGTATTCGGCGTTCGGCCGGCGGTTGACGATCATCGCCGTGACCATGATCGCGGCGGCGTAGGACGACTTTCCGTTCTTCTTGGGGACCAGGAGGAAAAGCTCCTGGACCATGCGGCGGTTCACCTCGGCGTCGTAGGACCCGAAGAGGGTCGCCACGATCTGACGGATCCAGTCGCCGGCCGCCTCGGCCATGGGTGGCTGGCCGATCACGTCGGGCAGTCTCAGCCGGTCGAAGACCCGCAGGGCCTTGTCGCGCTCGGCCGGGAAGAGGGGAAGGTCCGGGACCAGGCTGGCCCCGGACATGATCCGGGCCTCCCAGTCGGGGACCGCAGTCCGCCAGGCGTTCACTGGATGGTCGCGGCCGGGGCTTCAGGGGCCAGGAGGTCATTGCCCCAGTCCGTCCCGTGCCCGGCCGTGGTCGCCGCCAGCTGGGCCGCTTCCTTCTTGCCGGTCGGGGCTGGCCTGGACGACTGCGCCGGGCGGCTGGAATTGACGAAGGCCTCGGCGTCGCCCCGGGCCATTTCCTGGCGGATATAGTTCGCCGCCGAGACGTTGCCGGCCAGGGCCTTTTTCCACATGGCCTCGATCAGGACCTGGCGGGCCAGGTCGGAACCCGAGCGAAGCTCCCGAAAATAATACTTGCGGAGGGTCGGCTCCGACAGGCCCAGCCGGGACGCGATCGCCTCGACCGTCGCCCCCGTCGCCCGAAGAACTCCAACCTTTTCCGCCACTTGCGGCAGTCGCCGGTGACGCTTCCGCCCCCCGCGCCCCGGGGCCTCCACCCAGGGATCGCCCAGCAGGTCGACCGGGTCCGGATTGTCGCTCATCGGGAAAAAAACCTGCGAATGGGGGGAGGGCCGGTCTCCAAGGCGGGGGGCCTCAGAGTTTCGACACCCCCC
>Ga0079299_1000115_pt1 | contig 18506 bp, 14 predicted proteins | sample Wag4_2014_7_11_2_FD_76334 | JGI IMG/M metagenome (GOLD analysis project Ga0079299, IMG submission 76334) | Lake water microbial communities from Ohio, USA - Utica-2 Time Series LW 2014_7_11 | ecosystem: Environmental > Aquatic > Freshwater > Lake | place: USA: Ohio | collected 2014-07-11
AGCAACCAGCTGTCCGCTGGCTTGCCCATGTACGCAAGCATGCGCTGGGCATCGGGACCAACCTCAGCGAGCACGCTTTGACGCAGACGGGGGGTCCACTGAGGCGAGGCAACCAGTTCGCGCCCCTTATCGCCTGCTTCATTCACCCTGGGAAGAGTGCCATTATCCAGCAGCAGATCGAGATGCTGATCATCTGTCGAGGCGCCAAGGAAATGCAGCAATCGAGCCAGAGTGGCACGGGGATCGCTGATCAGATCTTCAAACGTGAGGCAATGGATCTGGCTATCGGGGAAAAACGCTCGAAAAGCCTGGATACGCTCGTAGTAGAGAGAACATCCCACCACCAACTTACGCAGGTGCCGCGAATCCATCAACCCATCAAAAGAACGGGTGCGGCTCTGGCGACCTCGCCGATGGCGCCAGTGAGACACAATTCTTTCCAGGGGATCACGCACCACATAAACCAGCTTCAGATCCGGCAGGTAGCGATGCATCAGTTCCGGGGTGTGCCGATAGCTGCTGAGCGCGCTCGCATACATGGTGCTGCCCTCGCCTCGCAGGCGGAATGAGCGCCCTTCCCGGAACAGGCGCCCGTACCAACTCCAACCGTTGTCATACCGACGCCCAAAAAATTTGGGCTCCTTCGGCCGGCAGATGAAGAAATCAGGATGCCTTGGCAGAATCGTGGTGAGTGTGGTTGTAGCCGATTTGGCGGCACCGATGATGATGAAATTGGGCAACCGGCGGCCCAGCTGATCCACCTCGGCGCGGTGATCCCCTCTCAGCCCCGCATCGATGGCTTTGCGCAGTTGGCGGTTGAGGCCCAAGGGCAGCTCCTGAGGAATGAATCGGTGGCAAATGCTACGCCAGCTTGCCAAGGTTGTGCTCACGGTTGCATCGCCTGGAAATGGCTCTCCAGCGGCGGCGAAAATGAACTGAGCTCACCGGCAGCCAAACGCTCCAGATTCTGATCCCCGTAGAAGAGTTCCACATCCTGCCGGTAGCGCCGCAGGACCAGATCAACCCGATGAGGATGGCTGAAATGGCTACTCAGATCGCTGTGATCACTCCGGCGCACGTTCTTGGTCGGCAACTTGCCAAGGGCGGGCAATCCAGCCTGTCGCATGCGCCGGCGCAACAGCTGCCAGTGGTCTGCCATCGCTTCCATCCGCCCAACGAAGCGTGGAACACACACGCCCTCCAGGCACAGAATCGCAGATTGCGGGAGAAGATGCACGTCAAGATCGGCATCATCGGTATCAACAAGAACCTCCAGAAACCGCTCAAACGGCATGTGCCGCTCCAAGCCCATCTTTTGCATGGCAGTAGAGAGATGATCATTCTCCACCAGCTTGTTGTTGTATGCCGAAACCAAGCGATCAAAAGGATTGCGTACGAAGCTGAAGATGAAATGACTGCTGCGCCGCTCCCGTGCAGCCTGGGCATCGATCATCCGGGTTTCACCGTGGGTGCCCCGACGCCACATCGCATCGGCCGTGGTGCGGTAGCCCTCCTCCGGCGGTTGCTCCAGCAAGCGGGTGAGGGCGGCTTTGACGGATGAATTAGCGACCTTGGGCACCCGTGCATAGATCAGCGGGATCCGTTCAAACAGAATGTAATGCTCCGACGCAGTCGCCTGAGGGTTGCTGTTCAGGGCAATCATGCGGCGAGAAGGGTACGCCCCTCCAGCGAGAGCTGGTGCTGCTCCAAGCGCTCCAGGGCCAGCCAGGCCCCTTCACCATTGTTTTTATGGCCTTGCCAGATCTCAGGGATGAACGAGGCTTCAGGCGCAAGCTGGGCGAGGAGCTGAAACACGTCCGGCCAGTCCACACCGCCCTCGTCGATCTGCAGACCCTCCCCATCCACACCCTCGGCGTCGGCCAGATGAAGATGGGCTGTATAGGGCAGGATCCGCTTGAGAAAGGTGGAAAAGGGTGTCTGCAGATGATTACAGGCCAGCTTGGAGTGTGAAACATCCAGGCATACACGCATGCCCTGCTCGCGGCAGAAGCATTCAATGCTCTCAGCATCAACGAACAGATTGTGATAGCGCTGGCCACCAAAATGCCAGGGGTAAGGAGGCATGGTCTGAGGAATCAGCTCAACCCCTTCACAACGCAGGTCAGCCAGGCTCTGCTGCAACCGCTCCAGCAGGGGCTCCCGTTCCGCGGGGGTGAGATGACGGTTGGCCGAAAACCCACCCACATTGGTGACCAGCAACACATCTGCACTGCCAGCGAATCGCCCGGCCAGACGGGCGGACAGATCAATCACACGCTGCAACTCAACCACCGAGTGACGGCGGTAGTCGCCATCAAGACTGCAGAGATCAAGGGTGTGGTCGCCGGCAAACAGTTCGGGCGCATGCACCACCAGGCCCAAAGGCACGTGCTCGGGCAACACTGCATCGACATCCACCTCCACATCCTTGTAGCTGAGGTGAATCTCCACCAGATCAAGATTGCTGACCGTACGGAATGCATCCAGATCGTGATACCGCACAGGCACTCCGAATCGGTTGCGGAAGTTGTAGGGACGTGGCCTGGCCGCTGGCTGTTTCAGATCGGACTCAAAGAACACGTCCCCCTCGGCCTTGGCACAGCTGAGGCTGCGGCCGATCAGGTCATCGAGCCGGTATGGCTGCAGCCCCTGGCCCGGACTCTGGATGCGCACCATCTCGCGACTGATCGTGGTGCCAGCGGGGATCGGGCAGGCGGCGACCAGGCTCTTGGCCAGCACCTCGCGGTTCATCAACTCGCCCTGGCTGAGGCTGCGGGCTGCCTCGGAACCCATCGATTCCTGCACCGCCCGGATACCGGCCACCATGGCGGCGAATTCATCGGGGAGCAGGCTCACCTTGTGGTCGTTGCCCTCCATGCCGCGATCGAGGGTGATGTGCTTCTCGATCACACTGGCGCCCAGGGCCACAGCGGCGATCGGCACGGCTGTGCCCCGCTCATGGCCGGAATAGCCCACCGGCGCCTCCGCCAGCTCCGCCAGCCGCCGCAGGTAGCGCAGGTTCACATCCTTGAAAGGGGTGGGATAGGTGGAGTTGCAGTGGAGCAGGGCAAAGGCGGCTCCCAGCTGGCGCAGGTGGCGGATCCCGGCGCTGATCTCCTGCTCGGTGGCCATGCCGGTGGAAGCGATCAGCGGCTTGCCGGTAGCGGCGATGGCACTGAGCAGATCGTGGTTGGTGAAATCGGCTGAGGCCACCTTGAACCCAGCCATCCCCCAGCGATCCAGCTTGGCCAGGCTGGTTTCGTCCCAAGGGGTGCACAGCGGGATCAGACCGCAACGATCGGTGTGCTCGAAACAGCGGTAAAGGTCGTCGTCGCTGAGCTGGAAACGCTCCAGCAAATCGAGGGTGTACTGGGTACCGAGATCAGAGGCCATGTCGTTGCTGTCGCCCGCGTTGACATACAACTGGCCCAGATCGCGCATCTGGAACTTGGCGCAATCCGCGCCGGCGGCAGCGGCCGCATCGATCAGGCGCAGGGCCAGCTCCAGGCTGCCGTTGTGGTTGTTGCCGATCTCCGCGATCACGAAAGCCGGCTCACCTGCAGCGATCAAGCGGCTGCCCAGCTGCAGGCGAGGCTGCCCGGCCCGTGCCACCGCCACCACCCGGCCATGGTCATCGAGCAGGGGAATCACCTGCACCTTCTGGGAGAACAGGCCAGCCAGATCAGCCGCAGCAGCGGACTCCGGTGCCGCGACGCAATCAGGATTCATCGCGCAGGTGACCGGCTGCTCCAGTTCGATCACACTGCTGGCCGCGATCCAGCGCCGGAAGTCGCCATCGCTGAGCACACCCTGCAGGATGCCCCCTTCAGACACCACAAAGATCAGCCGCGATTTGTTGGCGGTGATCTTGTTGAGAGCCGTCAGGATCGAATCCTCGGCGAAGACCACGAACTGAGTGAAGTTCCGCTCGATCTGCAGTGCGTGCCCCGATTGCAGCCCCGATTGCACGTCGATCGCCCACCCGTTCCAGGCCGGGACTCTAGGCCCGCAGGCCAGGGGTCACCAGCAGGGCCAGCCGCCGCAGCAGCCGGTTGCGCTGCCGGACCGCAGCCAGCCTCCTGCCGATGTTGCGATTGTCGGGGCGATGGAGCTGGGCGATCTCCAGCAGCCGGGCCGCCTCGTCGTAGTCCCGGCAGCGGATCGCCGCCTCCGCGCCGCGCCGCAGCTGGTTGGTGGACAGATCGGCGGCATTCACCACATAGCCCGGATGGCTGAGCTGCAGCGGCGCCGAATCGTGCACACCACCCGCCAGGTCCGTGAGCGCCCTGAGCAGGTTGGCGGCGCTGAACTCGGGGTGATATCCAACCCAGTGGAGCCAGGCGGGATCGGCATCACTGCCCTGCTCCAGGGCATCGAGATCCTCGCTCGCATCCAGAGAGCGCAGCAGACCGGAAGCGGCGAAGAAAGGGGTACCCAGATCCTGCCGCAGGCCGAAATCGGCCACCACCACGGGGCGACAGCCGAAATCGAGGGCATCGAACAGCGCCGTGGACGACACCGTGGCCAGCAGCCGGCTGCGCTGCAGCAGCTGTGGCAGCGGCTCATAGCTGAGCTGCAGATTGGCCGGCGGGCTGCCGAGGGCCTCGCGCAGCGTGGCGCTGATGTGGGTGTCCACCGCATGAAAGGTGGTCTCATGGGCGGCGACGCGCGGCTTGATCAGCACCTGCCAGTCGGGCGAGCGCCGGGCCAGCCGGGCCAGCATCTGCACGAGCCGGCGGCGCTCATGGGGAGCGGCCGGCATCACCACCTGCTCGGCGAACACCAGAATCCGTTCACGCGCCTTGCTGCTGGCCGGCGCTGGCCGGTTCCGCGCCAGACCGGTGATGACGCTGCGCTGCGCCTGGAATGGGGTATGACGCAGCAGCAGATCAAGCCGCGCCTGATCGCGAGGACCGTTCAGACAGATCAGGTCGTAGCCCAGCCGCCAGGCGATCGCCTCCTCGAACCGCTCCAGCACCACCCCGTTGAAGCCGCAGAACAGCGGTCGCAGGGGCTGCCGCTGGCGCTGGCGGCTCAGCCGATAGGTGCTGCGGAATTCGGCCAGCTTGCTGCCGGTGAGATAGACGCCGATGGCATCGAACCCCTCCAGCCGGGGGTCCGCCAGCAGCCGGGTGGTGGACATCGCCCACAGCGGACCGCTCCGCTCCAGGGCGCCCAACACCCCCGCCGGGGTCCCTGGCTTGGGGATCGCGTTCACCGTCACCGCACCGCCCAGCGCCCGAACCGCATCCGCCAGGGCCTGACAGGCCAGCAGCTGGCTGTCGCTGTCAGCCACCAGCAGGAGTTTGAGGGTCATCCGATCAGGGCCTCCAGCCGTCGCAGCAGGCGCTGGGGACCATCGACGATCGACCAGCCGCGCCAGGCGAGCCAGGTGGGATCGGGGCGGCTGCTGTTCAGCAGAGCATCGAGCGGCAGGCAATCCATGAGGCGGCGCATCACCCCGGAACCGAAGAACAGCGGTCCGTTGAACGCCGTGCGGATGCCGTAGTCGCCGAGCACCACCGTCGGTTTGCCCCACACCATCGGCGGCAGCAGCCAATCGGAGCCGATTCCCATGCACACTCGTGCCTGGATCAGCCCCGGCAGGGGGTCGGCGTGATCACCCAGCTGCAGGTTGGCCGGTGGGCGGCTGCTCTGCAGATGATGCCAGCCCAGACTGGTCTGGGGCCATTGCTGGGGATCCGGGGGCAGGGGCTGATCGCACTGCAGCCGCACCTGCCAATGGGGCGAGGCCCGCGCAACGGCGCAGAGCCGCTCGTACAGCACCCCATTGGCAAAGGGCGAGGGGGGAATCTCCGGTTGATCCAGCACCACCAGCAACGGCTCCTGGCTGATGCTGTGGCCGATCGGAGCCGTGGGCAGACACCACAGCCCGATGGCTTCGCAAGCCTGCTGCGCCTGAGGCGTGCCCTGCACCAGCCAGTTCAGCTCCGCCAGCTGGGCCTCGCCCTGCAGGCAGAGCAGATCAACGCCAAGACGCGGCAGCAGATCTGCCGCCAGCGCATCCCCGTAGAGCGGCCGGAACGGACCGGAGAACAGCGGCCTGGGCGACCGGCCCCGCAGCGCCGCCGCCTGTCCGTGGATCCGCCGGAACTGGCGCAGGCTCTCACCGTCGAGAAACACGCCCACGGCATCGACATGATCGAGCAGCTCGCTGGCGGCCAGCTGTGGCAGCGGCAGGGGCAGCCAGTCCGGTTCAGCCGCTGCCTCGTCAGGGGCCGGACCGATCAGCGTCACGGTGGAGCCGCAGCGATGCAGTGCCTCGCTGAGCAGGCGACAGGCCCGCCGCCCGGCAACGCACCCAGCGATCAGCGCCAGCTTCATCGGCCCTTCAGCAGACGCTCCAGCAGCCAGAAGCCAACCACGCCCTGCCGCAAGCGGCGCAGCAGGTCAAGGCTGCGGTGGCTGGCCTTGAGCTTGGAGCGGGAACCGGCCGAAGCCAACATGCCTCGTCCCCCTTTGGCCAGGGCATAGGACTGCCAGGCGCTGCTGCCCCAGCCGCGGGGACCGCAACGGCTGACATCCAGACCGCCCGGGGGACGCTCCAGCCGCTGGGTCAGGGCAGCCAGGAACAGCGCCCGGCCGTCAGGGCGCAGGCCGTGGCTCTCAAGCCAGGGCTGGCGGTGACGGGGAGTGAACGGATCGGCGATGATCGATTCGAAGTCAGCCAGGGCACCGGAGGCCACGAAATAGTGGTTCCCCAGGCTTTCATTCACGCCCAGATCAGCCACGATGCGGGTGCTCACCCCCAGGGCCATCGCTTCCATCGCAGCGGTGGAGGACACGGTGATCGCGCAGCCGCACTGCTTGAGCAGCGTCAGGCTGGGTTTGTAACTGATGCGCAGATTGGGTAGCCGGCGCCCCAGCTTGGCAATGCGACTGGCCATGGCTCCGTGGTGGCGGTGCAGGGTCGCTTCCACGCTGGAGGTGCGGGGCTTGAAGATCACCGGATGATCAGGCCAGGCCTTGGCCAGCTCCGCCAGCCGCCGGCAGAGATATTTGCGCTGAATGGGATTGTCCGGCACCGAAGGTTGCTCGAAAAACACGATCGATGCCCGCTCCGGCACCTGCAGGCGGGGCTCAAGCGGCCAGAGGATCGGCAGGCCCGTCACCTCGGCGTTGCTGGCGTCGAGCCCGATGGCCCCGCAGGCCTGGCGATAGAGATCGGCATCGATCTCGGCATTGAGGCAGAGCAGATCAACACCGGAGCGATCCATCATTCCCTCGAGCTGGTGGCGGAACAGGATGCCGGGATACGCGCTCACCAGCACCGGCCGGCGCCCGGCACCGGCCCACTGGGCCTGCAGCATCAGCTGCGTTTCGCGGGTGCGGCGGCCATCCAGCCCGAGCAGCAGGGCATCGAGGTCAATCAGTTCCGAGCGCAGCTGGCGCAAGGCACTCCAGGGGTGCTGACACAGGCGGGTGCGGGGATCGATCCGGCGGATCTCCAGCACCTGCCGACGCGACAACTTGCGGCCCGACAGTTCCAGCAGGTGCAGGGTGGTGTCCGCACCGGCCTGGCGCGCCACCTGCAGCAGGCTCATCGCCGTCTTGCCGAAGGAGTCGAAACAGGCGAGGGCCGCCACCCGGCGCCCGGCAAGGCTCATCGCAGCCATGGCCTGGCCTCCGCGGCAGGGGGCGTGATCGGCCCGGGGCGCTGGCGATCCATCAGGGGCGCCAGATGGTCGCACAGGGCCAGATCCGTTTCCGTGTCAATTTCCGGTGCAGGAGCGTCGATCGGCACCGGCAGCACCGGCTGCACGAACCGGGTCTGCTGCTGCAGGAACGCTTCGGTGCGGATGGCGTAGATGGCGCCGGTCTCCAGGTAGGTGGGGGCCAGATCCTGGCGGCGCTGCCGCGGCCGGGCCACATCATGATTGACCCCAACGCCATGACCGGCCTCATCGCACCGCCAGAGGAACCCATGCCAGGGCATCACGCTGAGGGCCATGGCGGCGTCGCTGGTCTGCAGAGCCGCAACCACCGCATCGATCTGATCAGCGCTGGTGAACGGCGACGTGCACTGCAGAAACACGAACAGGGGAGGCAGGGGGCCGTCGGCCGCCAACCGCTCGAGACCATGGGCCAGAGCCGACTCCGAGGAGGCCAGGTCGCCGGCGATCGCGGCCGGTCGCCGCAGCCAGCCGGCACCTTCCCGTTCAGCCAGATCACCGATCTGAGCGTCATCACTGCTGACCCACACTGAGCCCAGCCGCTGGGCCGCACGCGCCGCACGCACGGTCCGGGCCAGCAGGGGGATGCCTCCGACCGGACGCAGGTTCTTGCCGGGCACCCCCTTGGATCCCCCCCGGGCAGGGATCAGCGCCAGAGGCGGAAGCAGGGGATCGATGCGGATGGCCCCGTCGCCCGGATCTCTCATGGCAGGTTCAGCGAGATCGCCGGAGGCCAGGGGGCTCCATGCCGCTCGGCCGTGATCAGGATGCGCCGCACCCGGCCGGCGGGACTGCCGGTTTCCGCTGCGACGTGCCGGCCGAGGGGCTCCAGCGGAGCGGGACCGATCGCGATCAGCTGGGTGGAACCTGCTGGGCTGGGGCCTGGGCCTTCGTTTTGCACGGGCCGTTCAGCCGCTGCTGGGTGGGCTGAAGGTAGCAGCGCTGACCGCCACCGGTAACTTGGGTTCCCCTGCCGGTGGTGTCTGAGCCGTTGGCGTCTTCACCATCCCAGGCAACGGCCTCCCCAACCCCGCCGCTGACGCCCGCCCGGCTGGGTCTGCCGGCCCGCGGGATGCTCGAGCACCCCACAGTGCCGGCGCTGCTGGCTGGCCACAGCCTGGTGATCGGGCGCAGGCGCTGCGCGCAGCAACCGCTGCAGGCGGTGCTCGTCTGGGGCCAGAAGCCGAGCGGCCGTTGGGGGGAACAACTGGCCAGGCGCCGCGGGTTGCCTCTCTGGCGCTGCGAGGACGCCTTTGTGCGATCCCTCGGACTCGGCCCGGACAGCCCCCCCCTGGGGCTGCTGCTGGACGACACCGGCATCTACTACGACGCCAGTCGACCCAGCCGGCTGGAGCGCCTGATCGGCCGCGACCACAGCGACGCCGAGCTGGAACGGGCCACCGCGCTGCAACGGCTGTGGCGGGAGCAGCGGGTGAGCAAATACAACGGGGCACCAGAGGCACCGGCACCCGCCGAACCCTTCGTGCTTGTCGTCGACCAGACCGCCGGCGATCTCTCGATCCAGCTGGGTCAGGCCTCGGCCGCCCAGTTCAGCGCCATGCTCGCGGCCGCGCTGGCGGAGCATCCCGGTCGCACGGTGGTGGTGAAGACCCACCCGGACGTGGCGGCCGGTCGCAAGCGGGGCCACTTCCGCACCGCCGACCTGGCAGATCCGCGCCTCGTCGTGGAGGCCGGCGGCGGCCATCCCACAGCTCTGCTGGAGCGGGCCGAGGCGGTATATGTGGTCACGTCCCAGCTCGGCTTCGAGGCCTTGCTCTGGGGGCGACCCGTGCGCTGCTTCGGCATGCCCTTCTACGCCGGCTGGGGGCTGACGGAGGACGCGCTGCCCCCCCCGCAGCGCCGCCGCCCCAGGCAGCTTGACGATCTGGTGCACGCCGCCCTGGTGGAGGGGGCGACATACATCGACCCGCACCGGCACCAACCCTGCCAGGTTGAAGAGCTGATCGCCGCCCTGGGCTTGCAGCGGCGTCTGCGCCACAGCCTGCCCTCACCGGTGGAGGCATTCGGCTTCACCCCCTGGAAGCAGCGGGTGCTGCGTCGCTTTCTGGCGGGACCGCGGTTGCGCTTCCGCTTCCGCTGGCAGCGCCCGGGGGGCACGACGGCGCTGGTGGCGATCTGGGGCCGCCGTGCCACACCAGGGCTGCTGCGCGCCGCGGCGCGGCGGCGCCTGCCGCTGCTGCATGTGGAGGACGGCTTTCTGCGCTCGGTGGGCCTCGGCGCCGATCTGATCGAGCCGATCTCCTGGGTGCTCGACCGCAGCGGCATCTACTACGACGCCACCGGCCCCAGCGACCTGGAGCGGCTCCTGGCCGAGGGGCACTGGAGCGCCGCCCAGCTGGAGCGGGCCGCCCGGCTGCGGCAGCTGCTGGTGGCGCGGGCAATCACCAAATACAACCTGGAGGCCCCACCCTGGAGCCGCCCGCCTGGGGCACAGCGGGTGGTACTGGTGGTGGGGCAGGTGGAGTCGGACGCCTCGATCCGCCTCGGCGCCCCCGGGATCCGCACCAACCTGGCCCTGTTGCAGGCGGTACGCCAGGCTGAACCGGAGGCCTATCTCGTTTACAAACCCCACCCCGATGTGGTGGCAGGCCTCTGCCGCCAGGGAGCTGGGGAGTCGGATGCGTTGCACTGCTGCGACGAGGTCCTGGTGTCGGCCTCGATCCAGCAGCTGTTCGCCCAGATCGACGCCCTGCACGTGCTCACCTCGATCGCCGGCTTCGAGGCCCTGTTGCGGGGGGTGCCGGTGCACACCTGGGGCCTGCCCTTCTATGCCGGCTGGGGGCTGTCGCACGACCGGCTGCGCTGCGGGCGGCGCAACCGCAACCTGCCCCTCGATGCGCTTGTGCACGCGGCCCTGATCGACTACCCCCGCTACGTGAGCCGCCACAGCGGCCTGTTCATCGAACCGGAGCAGGCCATCGAGGAACTGCTGGCCTGGCGGGCCGGGCCACGCCCCCCCCTGAGCCTGCGCCAGCGGATCTTCCGCCACTGGGGCCGGTTGCGGCGCCGCTGATCGACCGGGCGGGCGTGGCAAAGTTGCCCCGGCCGCAGTGGCAGGAGAAGCCGTTGACAGGGGAACGGGCAGCCGCCCTGGTGCAGGTGCAGATCGAAGGGCCTGTGCTGCTGCTGATGGGGCCGATCGGACTGTTCTTCGCCCGCTTCTGCCGCTATCTGCGCGGCTGCGGCATTCCGGTCACCAAGGTGGCGTTCCCGCTGAAGGAATTCGGCTTCCCAGCCGAGGTGCGGGTGCCCTTCAGCGGCTCGATGGAGACCTGGCGGCCATTCCTCCGCCAGCTGCTGGCGGAACGGGGCATCCGCCACATCTTTATGTATGGCGACTTCATCATTCCCCACCGGATCGCGATCGAAGAGGCCCAGCGGGCCGGCATTGAAGCCTGGGTGTTCGAACTGGGCTACATCCGCCCCAACTACGTCACGCTGGAGCGCGAACGGGTCAACGCCCGCTCCAACCTGAACCGGTCGGTGGCGTTCTACCGCTCGCTGCCAGCGGTGGACCAACTGCCGGGGGGGCGCCTCGATCCCGGCACCCGCTGGCGCAAGGTCTGGAAGGCGCCCACCTTCATTCAGCACGCCTTCACCCGCTACCCGATCATCGAAGGGGAGCACAAACTGCAGCCATCACCGGGGTTCCTGTGGTGCCAGCTGCGGGGCAGCTGGCGCTTCTGGCTCTACCGCCTCCAGGAGCGGGCGATCAAGCGGCGGCTGCTCGAGCACCTCTCATTCTTCCTGGTGGTGCTGCAGGTCTCGAGCGATTCCCAGATCCAGATGGGATCGCCCTACCGGGGCATGCACGCCTACATCGAAGACGTGATCCGCTCCTTCGCGGCCCATGCCCACAGCTCCGACCACCTCGCCTTCAAACACCATCCCCGCGACCGGGGCTACAACCACTACGGCCGCCTGATCAAGCTGCTGGCGAGCCGCCACGGGATCGCCGAGCGGGTCCACTACTTCCACGACGGAGCCCTCAGCCGGTTCCTGCGCACCTGTCGCGGCGTGGTGACCGTGAACAGCACCGTCGGCCTGCAGGCGCTCTACCACGCCGTGCCCACCAAGGTGCTGGGCCACACGTTCTACAACCTGCCTGGCCTCACCGATCAGAAGCCGCTCGATCAGTTCTGGCAGGAACCGCAGACCAGCGACAGGCCTCTGTTCTACCGGTTCTACGCCCACCTGGTCACCTCCACGCAGGTGAACGGCAACTTCGACGGGGACTTTCCGTTCCGCACCACCTTCCCGATCGGCCAGGAAGCCCGGCGCCTCGCGCCAGCGCCACGACTGCCGGACGCCCCGCGTGCCCCCGGCGGCCTGCTGCTGCTGCCCCGGCTGCTGGGACGCCTCGCCTGGATCCTGATCACGTACATCCTCTACAGCCTGCAGCTGCTGGCTCTGGCCCTGCGCCGCCGCCGGCTGGCGGCCACCCTGCTGGTGGCGGCCTCCGCCGCCGCCCTGCGCGCCCTGGGCGTGCAGGTGGTGGTCGACGACAGCCAACCGGCTGAGCCCTCCGGAGTGCCGCTGGTGCACATCTGGAACCACGGCAGTCCGATCGATGTGCTTGTGGTCCAAGCGGTGCTGCGGATCCCCAGCATCACCACAGCAAATCTGCACCTGAGCCGCATGCTGCCCTGGTTTGCCGCCTCAGCCGCCAATGCGGGGCACGGTCTGATGGATCACCGCGACGGCCGCTCTCGCACGGCGGCGCTGTATCGGGCGTCCCGCACCCTGGCGGAACGGGGGCAGGTGATGCTGGCACCGAACGGTTCGCTGGTCACGCCGATCAGCCAGCGGGCATCGGCCAGTGCCCTGCTGCTGGCTCGCCGGCATGGCGGCCAGATCGTGCCGTGGACATTCACCTATCACGATCTGATCGATCTCGAACGGCACCGCTACAGCCCGCTGGCGCTGCTGCGCTCGCGGCTCACGGCGCCGCTTGGCACCATCTACTGCCAGCGCGGGAGCGCAGCCGATCTGGCCCTGGCCGACGGCGAGGATGACAGGGGCCGCTTCACGGCCGCCGTGCAGGCGTACTACGCGGGCAAGGCGGCCAGCACCAGGCTGATGTTGTGACCGCCGAAACCGAAGGCGTTCTTCAGCGCATATCGCTCCCCGCTTCCCGAAGGCAAGGGCAGCGAGCGGTCCTTCACCACAGCGAGGTCCACAGCCGGATCCAGTGGATCAGCGTTGAGACTGCGGGGCACGAGACCCTGGCGTAGGCCCTGCAGCGCCAGGATCATCTCCACGGCCCCAGCCGCCCCAAGCAGATGGCCAAGCTGCCCTTTGGGTGCGGTGACCGGCAGGCCGTCGGCCGCTTTGCCCAGACCGCGCCGCAAGGCCCTGGCCTCCGCCAGATCACCGATCGGGGTGCCGGTGGCGTGGGCCTGCACAAAGCTGAGATCCGCCGTCTGCAGGCCTGACCGGCGCAGGGCGTCGGCGATGGCTCGCGCCGCCTGGAGGCCTTCAGGTTCGGGCGCCACAATGTGATGCCCATCGCTGCTGCTGCCGCAGGCCAGCAGCCAGCCGAGCGGAGCGGGGGCCGTGCTGCGGAGATCGCCGCTGCGCTGCAGCACCAGCATGCCCGCCCCTTCGGACAGCACGAAACCATCGCGATCCCGGCCATAGGGACGGCAGGCCTGCGTCGGTGCATCATTCCTGCTGGACAGGGCGCGCATGGCAGCGAAACCCACCAGGCCAAGCCGGTTCACTGGCGCTTCACAGCCCCCGGCAAGCACCACATCAACCCGGTCGTCCAGCAGCAGCAACTGGGCCAGCATCAGCGCCTCCGCGCCCGATGCGCAGGCCGACACGGGGGTGTGGGCCCCACCATGCAGCCCCAGGTCGATCGCCACCTGACCGGCCGCCGCGTTGGGAATCAACATTGGCACCGTGAGGGGATTGACCCGGCCGGGGCCGGACTGGAGAAGGTTGGTGTGCTGCCACTCCAGGGTCGAGAGGCCGCCGATGCCCGTCCCGATCACCACCGCCACCCGACCGGGATCAACCCCCTCCAGATGGGGAGCGGCCTGCCGCCAGGCCTGGCGGGCCGCCAGCAGGGCCAATTGGGCGCAGCGATCCAGCCGCCGGCGCTGCAAGGGCTCCAGCTGCTCGTCGAAGCCAGGGGCAACGCGACCGGCAATCCGCACGGGCAGATCGGTGGCCCATGAATCGCCCACCAGATCGATGCCGGAATGGCCAGCCACCATGGCCTCCCAGGTGCTGGCCGGATCGCTGCCCAGCGGCGTGATGGCGCCCCAGCCCGTGACGGCCAGACGCTCAGCTGGTCTGGGCATCGGGGTTCTCAAGATGGCGCAGGTAGGCCTGAATATCGCCCACGGTACGGAATTTCAGTAGCTCTTCCTCGGGAATCTTGATGCCAAGGCACTCATCAGCCTCAATCAGGATCTCGTAGAAGCCAAGCGAATCAATGCCGATATCGTCGATCAGCCGGGCCTCGGGCCGGATCTGGGCTGGATCAGCTCCGGAGATGCGCTGGAGGATCAACTCCAGCTGGTGCAGACGAGCTTCTGGGTCTCCAGAGCCGATGGCGGGCTGGTGAGCGGTCGAGGAGGAGGATCGCATCGGGGAGGCTCCGGACCTGTTGTGCTCGGAGCTGGACGGCATCAACCCCTCGTACCCTCGTTTCGGTGCAAGGAACTTACCAGTTCAGCGGCGGATGTCAGCCTCCCCCCGGAACCAGCTGAAGCTGCGGTACACGGGCTCGTGGGCGAAGTCGATGAAGTGAGCCAGTCGGGTGGAGGGGATCCGCCGCAGATCCGCGGCCATCAGGATCTCGGTGATCTGGTTGAAGTCCCGGGCCAGAGAAAGATTGCGGACCCGCGCCTCCATCAGATTGATGTACTGGCGCAGGAGCACCGGCAGTCGGAAGGTCGGCTCCAGCTGCTCGCGGATCTGCTGCTCAAGCATCTGAATGCTTTCCACCTCGCCCGGCTGATGGCTGGCCCGGATCTGATCAAACGGGTGGCGGGGCTGGGGGCAGTCGGATGCAACATCGAGGAAGGGGGGGCGGAGCAGGCTGCTCAGGAAATGCTGGTTCACCCCATCGGCATGGGCGAAGTGGTTGTAGGACACCAGGCCATGGATTGAGCTGTAACCCGAGCTCACCGCCACCTGCAGTCCCCCCCGGAACAGACACATCAAGGTGTGGGGTTGACGCTGAAAACGGGGGGCCAAGGCCACCCGACCGATCTCCAGGTGATTGCCACGGCGGGCCAGGTCGGCCTTGATGCCGGGGTAGACGTGCTCCAGGTACGAGTGCTGGCCCTCGGGCAGATCCGCAGGGACAGAGCCGTCGATCGCTCCCGGCACGAACTGCAGCCGGGCCGAGCCAGCCAGCTCGCCACTGGCCTCGTCCACCAGCAGGAAGTGGTCGTAGTGGGGATCCCTGCTGTCGAGATCGCGGCTCTGACCGGAGCCGGACAGCTGCTGCCGGTACGTGAGTTCCCGCAGGATGCCCACGGCATCGGCATAGGGACGAAAGCGTTCGCCAGGAAGGAGATAGAGGCCGAGCCCCTGGGACCGGTACAGCAGGAAGGGGGGGAGCTCCTCGTGGCGCTGCCTGCTGGGGACGTGCACCACACCCACTTCAGCCAGGAAGGCGTCTGACTGTGAGCGATCAGGCGTGGCCTGTGCCGGCAGACTGGACCCGTCAGGATTGAGCCCTTCCGTCGCCTTCACGATTCGGTTCAAGATGAGGGAAGATTAGCGCCAGTCGTTCCGGCGCACCGAGGCGCCCGAACGCCCCTACCCGCCGCATCGCTCCATCCGGTCCCTCGCACGCAGCACGTTGCCAGCATCCCCCACCATTCCGGTCAAGCCGCGCTTCTGGAGCCTGCGTCCTGCCATGGCCTGGGGGATCGCGCTGCTGACCGCCGGGCCGGTGTTGCCTCTGCAGGCCCAGCAGCAGCGGCAGACGTTTCCACTGCCTGATGCAGCTGGCAGCCGACCGGTCAACCCTCGCCTGCCGACAGCACCGGCTGGCCTTGCACCGAACCGTTCAGCGCCCCCCGCATTGGTGGTCCTGAGCCCCACTGTGGATCCAGGCACGGGGTTCCGGTACCGACTGGGCCCCGGAGATCGGCTGCGGATGTCGGTGTTCAAGGTGGAGGGCTACGAAGCCGAGGTGGAGGTGCTCAGCGATGGCACAGTCAACCTGCCGCGCCTGGGCTCCGTGCCGGTGTGGGGGCTCACCCTCGATGAAGCACGCCGGCGCATCACCCAGGGCTATGACCGTTACCTGCGCCGTCCGCTCGTTTACCTGGATCTGATCGCGCCCCGGCCGGTGCGGGTCACCCTGGTCGGTGAAGTGCAGAAGCCCGGTTTCTACAGCCTCACCCAGGGGAGCTCCACCTCCAACCTACAGGCCAGCGGTCCGGCGGGGGGCGGCACAGCGATGATCAATGCCGGCTGGCCCACGCTGGTGGATGCCATGCAGCGGGCCGGAGGCATCACGGCACTGGCCGATCTCTCGAACATCGTGCTGGTGCGGCCCAATGCGATGCCGGGCGGGGCCCCCGTGGAGTTCCGCTTCGACTATCTGAGCGTGTTGATGGATGGCAGCGCCACGGTGAACCCGCTGCTGTACGACGGCGACATGGTCCGGATCGCCAGGGCCGAGGGAGTCCTGCCGAACGATGTGCTGATCAAGACTGCAACCTCCAACATCGCCCCCGACACGATTGCTGTGACCGTGGTGGGAGAAGTGATGAGTCCGGGCCTGAAGCAGATCCGTTCCAACAGCCCGCTGGTCACCGCGGTGATGGCGGCTGGGGATCTCAACCAGCTGCGGGCCGATGCCAACTTCATTCGCCTGCTGCGACTGCAGAGCGACGGCACGATTGCCTCAACCCGGCTCCGCTTTGAACCGGGAGCGCCGTTGGGATCGCTCAACAATCCTCCCCTTCAGAACGGCGACATGATTGTGGTCGCCCGCAACGGCTGGACCAGCTTCAATGAGCGCCTTTCCCAGGCCGTAGCACCCCTGGGCCCGCTATTGAATGCCGCGTCGCTCTACAACATCCTGCGTCAAGGCCCCTGATTCCCAGCTGGCATCTGGGGCCTGAGCCTGCTCAGATTCCCAACCGTTGCCAGATCACGGCGAGGTTAGCCTGATGCAGATCGGTGGCAAAACAATCGGCCAGCTGCTGCATCGTGAGCTGGCCGGTGACAGTCGGATCGGCCTCCAGATTGGCGCGGAAATCGCCACCTTCAGCATTCCAGGCTGCGTGGGCATTCGCTTGGACAATACGGTAGGCATTCTCACGACTAAGCCCGCTCTCAACCAGAGCAAGCAGCACCCGCTGACTGAACACCACACCCCCATAAACATTCATATTACGGGCCATATTGCCAGGATAAACACCTAAACCCGACACCACATCGGCCATCTCACGCAACATAAAATGCAATGTCACAGAGCAGTCCGGGAGCATCATTCTCTCCACGGAACTATGACTGATATCACGCTCATGCCAGAGCGCACAATTCTCCAGGGCAGCTACCACGTAGCTGCGCAAGACGCGCGCCAGGCCACTGATCCGCTCACTGCGAATCGGATTGCGTTTATGGGGCATCGCTGAACTACCTTTCTGGCCCTTAGCGAAGTTCTCCTCCACTTCCAGCACATCGGTACGCTGCAGGTTACGAATCTCCGTGGCGAATCGCTCCAGAGCGGCGCCCACCAGGGCCAGGGTCTGCACATACTCGGCATGGCGATCCCTTGCAATCACCTGCGTGCTTGCCGCGTCGGGCACCAGGCCGAGGCTGGCGCAGGCGATCTCCTCCACCCGTGGATCGGTGTTGGCGTAAGTGCCCATCGCTCCACTGATCTGCCCCACACTCACCACCCGCTCCAGCCGTTCCAGCCGCTCGCGATTGCGCTCGACTTCCGCCAGCCAGCCGGCCAACTTGAAGCCGAACGTGATCGGCTCGCCGTGGATGGCATGGCTGCGCCCGATCATCACGGTGCTCTTGTGCTGGCGAGCCAGGCTGCGAATCGCTTCGGCCAGATGGTCGAGCTCCTGGCGTAGCAGCTGCACCGATGCTTTCAACTGCAACGCCAGCCCGGTATCCAGCACATCCGAGCTGGTCATGCCCACATGGATGTAGCGCCCGGCATCCCCCACGTGTTCATTGACGTTGGTGAGGAAGGCAATCACGTCATGCCGCACCTCCGCTTCGATCTCGAGGATTCGCTCCACGGAGAACCCTGCCCTGTTCTTGATCGTGGCGAGAGCTTCCTGCGGCACCCGGCCCAGCTCGGCGTTGGCCTGGGTGGCGGCGATCTCCACATCCAACCAGCTCTGGAACTTGGCCTGCTCACTCCAGATGGCGCCCATCTCAGGCAGGGTGTAACGCTCGATCAAGGCTGTCGGCCACGGCAACTCTCCTGAATCTATGCCGCCGCCAGGATCGGGGGTCTGGCGGCAGGCCAGCTCAAAAAAAAAGCGCCCGAAGGCGCTTCAGAGTCACGGGTTTCTCGTGAGACAAATCAAGCAGAGGATCAATCGAGCTTGACAGTGATGCCATCAACGACGCCACCAGCTTTCTTGATGTCTTGGTAGGTATAGGTCTTACCGCCAACGCTGAGTTCATCAGCCTTGCCGAACTGAGTGATCTTGACACCTTCAGTTGTGACACCGGCCTGGAAGGTGACCTTGTCGGCATCGGAATCCGCGCCCAACTTGATAGTGGTACCAGACAAGTTAGCCTTCTTGCCGAAGGTGACAGTATCCGCACCTTTGCCCATGTCAAAGG